>Ga0180301_10004154_pt1 | contig 11199 bp, 25 predicted proteins | sample GuaBasSediGuay16_FD_121797 | JGI IMG/M metagenome (GOLD analysis project Ga0180301, IMG submission 121797) | Subseafloor sediment microbial communities from Guaymas Basin, Gulf of California, Mexico - Guay16, Core 4569-2, 12-15 cm | ecosystem: Environmental > Aquatic > Marine > Hydrothermal... | reverse complement strand
GAGTACGGGCTGCTGGTAGTCGAGGTGCAGACAACAGAGGCGTCAATAGACGCTGAGCACGAGTACGGGCTGCTGGTAGTCGAGGTGCAGACAACAGAGGCGTCAATAGACGCTGAGCACGAGGCCGAGTTGCCATCCACCGGCACGGTGGTGGTGAGCTAAGTGAGCGTGGTTGGAAGGGTAACCGGGACGTACATTGACGGGGCATACGATGGCCACAGCGAGCTAGTGAGGCACAGGGTGGTGAAGATAGACGTGAAGCTGAACGGCTACACGGTTGGAACCGGCACCCTCGAGTACGACGACTACGTGGTGAGCGGCACCGGTGGCACCAGGACAATCACGGCCACGGGTGACGTGAAGATGAATGGAAAAATTGTTGGAAAGGTGACGGCAACGATCACAGATGTTTATGGGAAACTGAAATAAAGGAGGACTGCATAATGCATAACGGTGACAGCATGAGCAAGAATGATGTACTCAAGCACATAATGGTTACCGAGGTGGAGCACGAGGCGATAGTCACGGATAAGAAGGGGAGAGTAATAAACGTGCTGAGGTTCAGGGCGAGGTCGTGGCTCTACAACTTCATAGCCTGGCTCTACGGCGTGCTAACCAACAACAGCGCCGACCTCCGCGTGAGCGGTGGAAGCTACGTGACGTTCACCCCGGACGAGCTCAAGAACATCTACCTCATGGGGGGAGCCGGGGAGGTATACGGTATAATGTGGGGAGCCGACAGCTCGTCGCCGACCCCGACGGACTACGACCTAGTCTCCCCGTACACCGAGTCGGAGCTGGCGAAGCACGCGATGACGGCCGCGGAGCCAGCCGTCGAGGAGGGCACCTCGTACTTCACGCTTGAGAGGAAGACCGACAACGTTGCGGGCAGGGACATAGTGATATACGAGGTGGGACTGTATGCTAGACTATACAGTTACACCACCGAGTACGCGGTGCTCCTGCTGAGAGACGTTATAAGCGGCGGCTTCACGGTGCCAGCCGATGCCACGCTGACCTGGAGGATAAAGCCCAAGGTCACCACGTAGCGCAACCCTTTTTTCACCCCACCCCCCGTAATCACTCATGATGAGCCATGCCCGTAGAGGTCTCCATCTTCTCCAGCGGGGCGTACTCGATAAAGAAGGTCGCCCGGCAGCTGTACAGGGTGCTCAGGGAGCACGTCAAGTGCAAGCTCTACCACGGGTTCTTCAACCCAAACGTCCCACGCGGCTACGCCATCATCGTCGGCAACCCGCACTTCTGGGAGAAGCGGATATACGATGCACTGAAGACCAACCACAACATCAGGGGCTTCATATTCTACATGACCGTCGAGGGCAACGTCAGGGAGAGCCACTTAAGGCACATCCAGTGGCTGCACGACGGCGTAATAGTCACGCCCTCGCACTACGTGAAGAGGAAGCTGGAGCAGTGCGGGTTCAGGGTCGAGAAGGTGATACCCCACGGAGTGGAAGTATACGGCGACGTTAAGAGGAGGAACACCGGGACGCTCGGCTACATAGCGGGCTACCTCCAGAGAAAGTACCCGAGGTACGGCGTGGAGGCGGTCAGGATGGCGGGAGTCAGGCCCTACCTGATAACGACGGGCAACAACCCCTACCTCAAGTACTTCAGCGTCGTGTCAACAAAGGAGTACCACGACGCCCACGTGCCGGACTGGAAGGTGCTGAAGCTCTACAGGGACTCCGCGTTCTACCTCAACCTGAGCGACGCGGAGGGCTTCGGGATAACACCACTGGAGGCCTGCGCGATGGGCACCCCGGTGATAGCCCCGAGGTACCCACCACTAACGGAGTTCCTACTACCATTCACGCTCTGGGTGCCCGTCACGGGCAGGGTGTGGTACGAGAACTGGGGGGGATGGCTCGACATAGAGCACCACGAGTACCGGCCGGCCGACATGGCCAGGGTGATAAGGAGGGCGCTGGGCATGAGTGATAGAGAGTACGAGGAGCTGAGCGCCAAGTGCATAGAGCACGCGCTGAGGTACGATATCCGCAGAGTCTACACCCAGTTCCTAGACCTGGTGACGTAGCCGTGATAGGCCTGGTGCTGAGGCAGAGGGAGTTCCTGCTAATAGTGCTCGACGCGATGAGGTACGACGTGTTCGAGAGGATCTACAGGGACTACCTGGACGGGACGCTGTACAAGGTGTGGAGCAGCGGGAGCTGCACCATAGAGTGGCTCAGGAACACGTTCACGGGGTTCTACGACTTGGTCTACGTCTCGGCGTGCGGCTTCTGCCTGGCCGGCTTCGAGGCCAAGACCAGGCATGGCAGCTTCAGCGCCGACAGGCACTTCAAGAGGACTGTAAACGTCTTCGCCGATGACTGGGACGACGAGCTTGGAACAGTGCACCCGTCAAGCGTGAACAAGCGCGCGCTGGAGAACGCCTACCCGAGGATGATAGTCCACTACCTCCAGCCCCACGCCCCGCTGATAGGCGAGCCCAGGCTGCTCATGAACGAGAAGCAGATAACGGACGCTGTGCGCAGGGGCAGGCTATCACGAACGTACGTGGAGAGGGCGTACGAGGGGAACGCGAGGCTGGTGCTACAGTACGTCAGGGAGCTCGTGGAGAGGATGCCGCACAGAAACGTGTACGTGACCAGCGACCACGGCGAGCTGCTGGGCGAGAACGGGGTCTACGACCACCCCTGCGGCTCTTATGATGAGAGGCTCAGAATAGTGCCCTTCCTGGTGGTGAGGAGTGAATCCATCGGCTGAGAAGAAGCGCGAGTACGTTGAGATGATTCCACCGGCGTTCAGGGACGCGTGCCTGAACGTCAGGTGCGGGGACCTGAGGTTCAGTGACTTGTGCAGGGTTGAAATCGGCTTTGACATTGAGCGCAGGAGCGCTGACCTGGTAGCAGACTTCCACCTCCTCCCCTTCAGGGACGGGTCGTTTGGAGCGGTCATAGCCTACGACGTGCTGGAGCACACCACCAAGTACGGCCTAGTGCTAGAGGAGGTGCACAGGGTCTTGAGAAAGAATGGCTACCTGGTGCTCTCAACAGTGTACACGCAGGGATACGCTGTCCACGCGGATCCACAGCACGTGCACTGCTACACCGAGGAGCTACTAAGACGAGCGCTGGCGAGGCACGGGTTCAGGGTGCTTAGAATGGAGAGGTACTGCCCAGAGGGGGACAACATCATAGCACTCGCGAAAAAAATAAGTGGTTAGGCTAGCCTCTTCTCGGGTCTGCAGAGGTTCTTGTACTCGCAGTAGGGGCAGAGCTTCTCGTTCCTCTCGACCGGTGGCTCTTGGTTCTTCAACGCTATGTGCAGCCTTATCACTCTGTCCAGGAAATCGTCCCACAGCTCGCCGCTGAACTGGTACTCCCTGACCTCTATCCTCGACTCCCTGTCCCCGTGTATGAGCACTATGAAGCCCTTATCGACGTTGAACATCTTCATGTAGGCGTTCAACTGCATTACCCATGAGTCCTTGATGTAACCCCTCCTAGACGTTTTAAGCTCGACTATGTAGCCGTCGCAGAGCAGGTCAGCCACGCCCTCAATGGCTATCAGCGAGCCACCGTACTGGTAGTAGTACACGGTGCTGATCTCCTCGGTGCAGTTCAGCTCGTATGCTAGCCTGTCCAGGAGCTCCTCGTGCACCCGTGAGCCCTCTATCATCGCGGGCCTCTTGATGCTACCGTACACGCGCTTGTAGTACGCCTGCCTGAGGCACGGGTTACACGCATCAGTCACGTGTATGATGTCCGGGTAGGCGTAGGGGTACTCTCGCAGCGCCCTCTCAACGGCCCTCCTCAGCTCCTCGGGCGTCACGCCCCACCGCCCTCCCCGGTGCCCGTCACCACGCCTCCACGCGGATCATCCCCGTCTCCACTACTCTGGGCCTCCTCGACCTGGGGTAGCTGCTCCTCCAGCTGTGCCTCCTTATGTACTCCCTCACCGCGGCTCTTATGAGCTCCGCCCTGCTCGCGAAGCCCCTGACCTGCCAGAACCTGTCTATCTCCTCCAGCTCCTCCTCGGCGAACCTGACCGTGACCACCCTGGCCCCGGCCACCGCGGGTCACCGCTAGAGCTCCAGCGTCTCCTCGACTATGACGCGCACGTCGTGCCTGGCTCTCTCGGCCATCTCCAGCATTATCAGGAACTCCTTCAGCGCGGCCAGCTCTACCGCGCGTGGGTTCAGCCCGTGCCTGGAGGCTATCCTCTCGAGCTTCGACCTGAGGGTCTTTTCAAGCGCGTCCAGGTCTACCACGGCTTCCACCCCCGTCCAACAGGGATAAAAAAAGGGGTTTACTTCTTCTCCGGCTCTATGATCCTGAGGAACTCGATGTCGGGGTTCTTGCAGGGCTTAGCCGATATCCTCAGCGTCGTGTACTTCCGCTTGAGCGTCAGCTCCACGTGCTGGTCGTCGAGGCACACCGCCATGGCCCACTCGTGGGGGTAGAGCAGCTTCTCGCCGCGCCTCCGCCTCCTTATGCAGTCCATGGCGTACTCGTAGGCGTTGTCCCAGAACTGCACCGGCAGCATCCACTCCTCGATCCTCCTCAGCTCGCGCTTGGTCTCCCTCAGCTTCGCCTTCAGCTCGTTGAGCTTGGCGAACAGCTCGCCTATCCTCTCGTACGCCTCCTCCCTCCTGGCCGGGTAGCGTAGCTCGACCTTCCAGGAGTTTATCAGCCCCCAGGTCTCCTCCACCTCCTCCTCCAGCCGCTTGAGCCTGGCCCTCAGCCTGGCCAGCTCGACCCGCTTGTTGGGCAGCTCCCTGAGGAGTATCAGGTGCCTGCCCCTCTCGGTTCTGAGCACCGCCACCGGCGCCCTGTACACGTTTGCGAGCCACTCGGCTATCAGCCTCCACCACGCCCTGCATATCCTGGAGCGGGTGAAGTCAACGTCGAACATCACTATCGCGTCGCTGCTCACCCCGAGCCTGTAGTTCTCGCTCCTGAGCAGCAGCGTCGCCAGCCTCAGCAGCGCCTTGTCCCTCTCCCTCAGCGTGAACCTCTTGGGCTCAACCCGCTTGGCCACTCCCGGCCACCCCCCACCGCTACAGCACCTTTACGACGACTCTACCCTTCTCCGCTGGGAAGTCGTTGTGGGGGTAGCGAATGGTAACATCCTCCAGCCTCGGCCTCTGCAGCTGCCTCCCGCAGTACGGGCACCTGCCCTTGAACCTCTTGATCACCTCGCTCGGCGTGGGTGGTGACAGCTCCCCCTCCCTGGGCCTCGCCCAGGCGTGGATTATCCTCTTACAGCCCCTGCACATGTAGAGGATCACCACAGCTGGCCACCCATCCTACTTGTTGGTCGTCCAGTATATCGTGTACCACCAGTTCTTCAATCCGTGCTCTATCAGCACCCTCTCCGTCGGTGTCAGCCTCCTGACGCTCTCGTACACCTTCCTGGTGCACGGGTCTAGCCTGCTGGCGTAGTCGTCGGCCAGCTCTATGGGCGTCCTGGCGCCCCTCTCCACGTAGTCCTCGATGTCCCTCCTGAACTTCTCGACCAGCTCGGCTATGTCCTGCACGCACTCCCTGGTGCCCGCGCCGGGCTCCTCGAAGGTGAGCTCCAGGTACTCCTCGCTCACGGCTAGAGCACCCCCACGTCTCTCGCTATCCTGATGAGCCACTCGAGCAGTGCCCGCCTGAACGCCTCCCTCATCACCGGCTCGACGGCCATCTCCCAGCGCACCAGCTTGTCCCCCCTGAGCCCCGTGCCCTGCCTCCACCTCTCAACGTACTCCTCCCAGAACTGCTCGAAGCACTCGTCAACGCTGTCGCACCTGGTGAGGTCTACCTCGTAGCAGTAGCGGGCGTAGTACTCTCCTGGCGCGTTCTTGACGTACCTGTAGTACTCGCTGCTCCATATCCCCTTCTCGCCGGTTCTCGGGTTCAATAGGTGCTTCCAGAGCCAGTCCACGCATATGATTGGGTGCCAGTACTGGTCGCAGACCGTGGGCTCCTTGGGCTCCTTGACGGTGATCTTAACGAATCCGCGGGCCACTCATATCACCCTGTGCCAGTGCCTGCTGAAGCCATCCATTACTATCGCGTCAGCGTCGTCGGGGTTGTGCTTTACCCCCAGCGCCAGCAGCACCCTCTGGACGGCCCTGGAGTGCCTCTCATACCTCTTGCTGAGCGATGATGACACGTCCCTGATCTTGCTCGCCTCTCTCTCGTAGTGCTGCACCAGGCCCCTCAGTATCGAGTCGGGCAGCACGTAGCCCGTGTAGTGCCTCAGCGCGTCCACGTCCTCCAGCGTCACGTCCACCACCGCTATCCTGTCCAGGAACTGGGAGGGCGGCATCACCCCGACCAATACGCTGTAGGCCTCCTCCCTGTCGCTCTTGGCCCCCCTGGTCACTATGTTCCCGGCGAAGAACATGTTGAGGAACTTGGTGACCTCCTGCAGCGGCGTGGCCACTCCCCTCGACCAGACCCCCTGCTCCATGCCGGTCAGGAACATCTCCAGGTCCTTCGAGATCCTCAGGGGCTGCTGGCTCCACTTCTCCACGCCGTCGAAGCCGACCCCGCTCCTGTAGTGCACCACGCCGGGGAACCCGTCCTTCGCGTTGTAGACCAGGTAGGCCAGTGACGGTGCCTCGCTGCAGTACGCCCAGTTGAACGCTATCCTGTTCCTCAGCATGAAGCTGCTCTTACCGGTCGCCGCCGGCGTGAGCTGCAGCGCGTAGACGGGTATCCCGTCGACCTTGAAGAGGCTGAGTATCCTCGGCAGCATCATCCGCAGCATCATCCTCTCGGGCACGTACCCGTAGCCCGCCACCAGCACCTTGAGCGGGCTCACGCCGCGCTCCTCGATTGCCCTCACGATCCTGGCTATGTCGTAGGAGCCCCCGTAGACCTTGTTGACGTGGCAGACCACCTTGCCCTTGGTGCTGAACACCATGACTCTGACCGGGTTCTGGGCTATCTCCCTGATCTCCTCCGGCTCGGGCAGGTCTACCAGCGTGCAGGTGATGGAGTTGCTGAGCTTCAGCAGCACCTCCCTGTTCCTTATGTCGAACTTGACGCTCTCGACGAGTGTTATGCAGTCCAGCATCCCGCGCTTCACCAGTATGCTCTTCGCCACTATGTCGTCGCGCCCCTTGAGCCACAGCTGCTCCCAGTCCCTCTCCCCCATTATCTCGAGGGGGACTCCCGGGGTGTAGGGCTTGAAGTAGTCGCCGAGGACCTCCCTCAGGCCCATCACATCACCCCGCTCACCTGCCTCCTGAACAAGCCCTTCACCTTCCTCTTCGCGTGGAGTGCCGTGAAGGTTATCATGGTGTTGCTGCTCGCCGACTGTTGGAACACCATCTCCATTAGCTCGTCCATGAGCCTGTCAAACTTCTCCGCGTCGAGCCTCCGGTGGAAGTACCCGGTGAGCGTGTCGAAGGCGTCGTCGCTCCTCCCGTAGTACAGCGCCACCGCGAGGAGGGCTATGAAGTTCCCCAGCGGCGCCAGCTGCTCCCTGAGCGGCAGGTGGCCGAACTCCTCCTCCAGTATCCTCAGTGCGTTGCTGAACGCCGCGCAGTACTCGGGATCCTGCCTACAGTTAGACTCGATCAAGAGCCTGTACTCCCGGAATATATTCAACTCCTCACCCATGCCGCCGACCCCCGTCCAGCAGGGATAAAAAAAAGGGTGTGTCTACGAGCGGGCTAGTCGCTAGCCGTCTTCAGCGCCTCGTAGCACGCCCTCACGTGCTCCTTGAAGAGCTCGACGCTCGGAGTCCTGCTGAACACCACCTCGACGCATATGTAGAACGCCTTCTCCTTATCCATCCCCGTCACCCCCGAGGAGCCTGGGTCTCAGCAGGTGCTTGTACACGTCCCTTATGACCCTGTCAACGTTGTCGATGATCTCCACTGGATCCATGTCTACGTGCAGGGCGTCTATCAGGTGGGCCTGAACGATGGTCGCCAGCTTGTCTATCAGCTCGTCGACCTTCTCAACGTCGACCCTGGGAATGGCTCTCACCCGACGTACTCAGCGTACTCTTCGAGCAGGCTGTTTATCTTTGCCACGGCGAGCTCGACCAGGTTCACTGCCTCGAGGTCGCTCCTCGCCTCCCCGCTCATCGCCGCGCTCATCAGCGCGTCGGCCAGTCCCTCGAGGAACTTCAGCTCCCGCCTGTGCTCCGGGAGCATGAGCCTCATGTGCGCCAGCGCCAGCTTGCTCCACTCGAGGAGGTGGGCGTCCTCCGGGGCCGCGGTCACGAGCGCGCTCGCGATGTCATTGAAGTCAACCGTGCTCCCGGGCCTCACCTGGCCGATCAGGTGCGTCCTGCCCCTGAGCGCCAGGTGGCGTATCCTGGCCGTGAATATCCACTTCAGCGAGGCGTTCCCGGTGTCGGGGCCTCTGATCGCCTTCACAATGGCCCTCACCTCCTCGTGCTCCACTAGGTCGGCCAGCCTGTCCAGGAGCTGCTCGGACACGAGTCCCACGCCCCCCGCCTAAAAAAAAGAGTGTTTGCGGCGGGTTAGTCGAGGACTATCCTCGGGAAGCCGCGCTCGTTGAAGGTCACTTCTATCTCCATTCCCTTGCGGAGCTCGCCGTACTTCCTCATGAGCGCCACAAGGTTACTGTTCCTTGATATGCTGTAGAGGAACGTCTGCCTGTACTCCACGCCCTCTATCTCGAACCACACCTGGATGGCTATCCTGTCCTTGTTCCTCGTGAACCTCTCCCTCACCTGGGGGTTCCTTATCCTCTCGATGTCCACTAAGTCCTTCAGCCTCCCCCTGACGATCCTCGTGATCCTAGCCTTGACGACGGTTCCCGGGGTGGGCACCGGTACCTTGACAACCTCCATCTCCTCGACGGGAACCTCGAGGTCACCCGTCTTCTTATCCTGCTTCTTGGGCATGGCACTCTCCCCCGCCCAGTGGGGATAAAAAAAAGAGCTGTGCCTAAGCGTGGCTTATTTCACCGCTAGGCAGTCGCCGTCAGTATTGTACGGATCGTAGGCCCACTCGCACTTCTCCCTCACTGGGCACCTGTCACACGTGATCCACTCCCACCTGATGCCCAGCTCCTTGAGCCTCCTAATCATCCTCTCCCTGAGATCCCCTAACACGGCTCCCACCTAGCTACATGGGTCTCAGCAGGGTGCTGGATGGGTGTCCGAGAGTGCTCCTCAGCACGTTGTACAGCGCGAGCGATGGCTTGACGCTATCATAGCTCTCGGAGATGTCGGTAAAGAGATCCCTCCACGCATTCACGAAGCAGACGGCGCACTCACCCGGTGCCATCAGCACCAGCAGCCCCGCCCTGCGCGATGCTAGGAAGGGCTTAACGGCTCTCACAAACCGCTTATACCCGCTTAGCGCGACGCGGTTCTCGAACCTCATCCTAGCCGTAAACGTTGATATCACGCCCATGGCTAACCGCCCACGTACCTGTCCATGAAGTCCACGACATCCTCCTCGGTCGGCAGCAGGTCGTACAGCCCCACGGCGTGCAGGCTCCTCAGGATGACGTAGAGGTGGTGCAACACGACCTCGCTGACACCCACGTTAGACTCAATGGCATCAAAGTGGGGCTTCAAGCTGGGCAACCTGGCTAGAACTGCACCCTTGAACTCGGAAAAGGACTTATATCTACGCGCCATGTCTGCGTCCCCCGCCCATCAACTAAAAAAAAGTAGAGTCACAGAAAAGGGAGCAGCATTGTGAGTGGGTCGAACCTGCGGAACGGGGACACGTAGTGCGGCACCGGCCTCTTCTCTGGAAAGCTACGGGAGTGGGTACTTGAGCATTTTCTCGACGACATCGCGTAACGATATCGGGTGAGCGAAGGGCACTTCTGCGTCGGGGACGATGAAGTACACGTGGAGCTCGGGGCTGTTGATGTCTAGAGGTTGGTCATTGACGTTGCCATTGATGTAGACGGCACTGCCCTTAATGTGTAAGATCTCCTGGTTGCTATTCTCAAGCAGCCAGTGCTCTCCCTCGGCGTCCCTCCATGTCTTTAGTATCCACTTTCTTGGTTTGCTGAAGATGGCAACATTGTCCATGACTACCCCAACATTCCATGGATAATCGTCTCTCAGACTGCTCTCCATGAAGCTCCTGACGGCCCTGTACGCGTGGGCTGGGACTCTTATCAGTCTCGGCTCCACTATCCTGGGCATGCTAATCCCCTAATTGAGTACCGCGACCCCCGTCCAGCGGGGATAAAAAAAAGTGAACTAGGGGTCGTGGCACACGGGGCACGGGAAGACTTTGATTACTTCGCGCCTCTCAGCGTCATACCAGTCTTCAGGCCTGGCGCAGGGAGTTTCTTCTAGCACTTGCTCGGCAGTACCCATGTGGTCGCAGTATAAAACCGTCTGGATATAGGGAACGGGCTTTAGAGTATCTGGATCTTTATACTTACCAACCACAACCCTCTTGAAGATTATACACAGACACATGTAGATCGCCCCCGTTAGAACCTCGAAAAAAAATATGCGCGTTAGGAGAGCTTGTCAAGGAGGGTGACAAGATAATAACTGTACGGCTTGACTCGTAGTGCGCGGTAGTACTGTACTAGCTTGTAGCTGTAGAGTTCGAGGAGTATGTTTATGTCATCTTCGTCAAGCCATTGACGTGCACTAGCAGTACGCCAGAACTTAATGCGGTCTCTGAGGTAGTGTATTCGCTGTCTAAGAGCTAGCTGGTCGATGGGTACGCTGCGGGTCAAAGCTCAATCACCACTCTCTCTCTTGGTTCAGCTCTCTGCTGTACCACGCGGAAGAACCTCACCCTGCCATTCTCACCCGTCAGTAGTTTCGCAAGCTCCTCTTTGTTTTGGCGTACGAAGTCCGCAAAGTCCAGCAGGGCCTCAAGGTCTTCGAGGTTGCTGATGGTGAACTTTACTGGAAAGCCGCCCCTAGCGGTTCTCACGTAGCGCACAAACTTCGTAACACTCACAAAGTATGCACTCGGATTCTCACGGTCGTTAGGCCTTAGCTCAATGCTTATACTAGGCGTTAGTGCAACCTGTATCTTCGGCGCCTCACCCAATTCACGCTTCTGTAGCTTTGTCGCAACCATGTTAACCTGCTGTTCGAGCTTCTCAAGAAGCTTCTCAACACCACCTATGCGTGCAAAAAAGCTCTCCTCTCTAACCCCCCCAGCGGGGGTTTTCTCACGCGCGTTTTTCTTCGCAGACATTTTGCCTCCCATTATTTAATTCTAAATGCCATGCCCATGAT
>Ga0180301_10004153_pt1 | contig 11206 bp, 17 predicted proteins | sample GuaBasSediGuay16_FD_121797 | JGI IMG/M metagenome (GOLD analysis project Ga0180301, IMG submission 121797) | Subseafloor sediment microbial communities from Guaymas Basin, Gulf of California, Mexico - Guay16, Core 4569-2, 12-15 cm | ecosystem: Environmental > Aquatic > Marine > Hydrothermal... | reverse complement strand
GTTATAGTCTCCCTAGAGAGGCCAGGATATAGAGTTAAAAGGAGGAAATACCGACGATCGAAAGTGGGCAAGAGAGCCTTAATATCAAGGGAGGAGGCTATTGAATTCATGAAGGAGAAATTTGGTGTGGAGATAGTCTAAAATGGCTAAGAATAAGCCTAAGCTAAGAAAATACGGAAAGGGCAGCAGAAGATGTATTAGGTGCGGAACTCATGTAGCTGTGATCCAAGCCCACAACCTTATGCTCTGCAGGAGATGCTTCAGGGAACTAGCTTATAAGCTCGGATTTAGGAAATACAGTTAATATTAGGGATAGGCATGCCGGACATAATTTCAGACCTTTTTTCAACCCTTCAAAACGCTGAGATGGTTGGGAAAAGGGAGTGTATAATAAAGCCCTTCTCAAAGTTAGCTGAGAACATCCTTAAGGTTCTCCAAAGGGAGGGATATATAGGCGAGTTTGAGTACATCGACGATGGCAGAGGAGGAAAGTTTAGGGTTCAGTTACTCGGGAGAATAACAAGGAGTAAAAGCATCAGGCCTAGGTTCCCAGTTAAGGTTAATGAGATAGTTGAGTGGGCCGAGAAGTGTTTGCCAGCCAAGGATGTCGGGATAGTCATAATATCTACCTCAAAGGGAGTTATGACCCATAAAGAGTGCCTTAAAAAGCATGTTGGAGGTGTTCTCATCGGGTATGTCTATTAAGACTAAGGAGAAAGCTGAGGAAAGGATAACTAAGAGAAAAGTTCATTATGGAGAAGTTGAAGTTCCGGAGGGGATTAAAGTAGCTCTAGAAGGAGATAATGTTCTAGTGGTAAGCGGGCCATTAGGAACTGTTAGGAAGAATTTCTCTAAAGTGCCCGTTGAATTTAAGTTAGAGCCCAGCAAGATCTCCTATGCCATTTACTGGAAGGGAAAGAAGGGATATGCTTTAATTAACACGATAAAATGCATCCTTGAGAACTTGTTTATAGGAGTCTCAAAAGGATTCACTTACAGGATGAAGATATACTATCGTCACTTCCCAATAACAGTAGAGGTGAACGGGAAAACGGTCCTCATAAAGAACTTCCTCGGGGAGAGGGGGGTAAGAAAAGCCAAAATAGTTGGAGATACCAAGGTCAAGGTGCAAAAGGATGATGTGATAGTATACGGGATATCAAAGGAGGATGTAGGGCTGACCGTTGCGAACATAATGGCTGCATGCAGGATCAAGGAGAAGGACCCAAGGGTCTTCCAAGATGGAATATATTTGTACTCAAAGGAGGTAGGGATGGAGGTTGGTTAAAAAGCCGAAGCTAACCGAGGAAGAGAAGAGACTCCTGAAAATAAGGAAGGAGAGAAAAAAGAGAGAACCTGATTTCGTTAGGCAGGAAAGTTGGAGATATATTAGGATTAAGGAAAATTGGAGGAGACCTAGAGGAATAGACAGCAAGATGAGGCTTAAGAGAAAGGGGTGGCCAAAATGTCCAGATATAGGTTATGGCTCCCCGAAACTGGTCAGAGGTTTGCATCCATCTGGATTCAGGGAGGTTTTGGTTTATAATCCATCACAGCTAGATGAGATAGATCCTGACAAGGAGGCTATTAGGATAGCTCATGCTGTTGGAAAAAAGAAGAGATTAGAGATCATCAAGAAGGCTGAGGAATTAGGGATAAGGGTCCTAAATAAGGTGGTTTAATGATAAACTTGAACTTGAAGAAAAGAATGGTAGCGAGAATGTTAGGAGTTGGAGTTGATAGGATATGGTTTGATCCTACAGCATTAGAGGAGCTTGAAGCGATAGAAACCAGAAGAGATGCTAGATCGTTAATTAAAAAGGGAATCATAAAGATTCTTCCCGTTAAAGGACAAGCTATTCGTGAAAAAAGAAAAAGACGAGGACCTGGAAGTAGAAAGGGAAAGAAAACGGCCATAATATCAAAGAAGGAGAAGTGGATGATGAGAGTAAGGGCTCAAAGAAAGCTTCTCAGGAAGCTAAGGGATGAGGGAAAGCTATCTAAGACCCAGTACAGAAGGCTTTACATGCTAGTTAAGGGAGGAATGTTCAGAAGTAAAGCTCACTTACTGGAGTATATAAAAGCCCATGTGGTGAAGGGGGAGCTTTAGTGGGAAGGCTGGCTTTTAGAAGAAGAAGAGAAGCTAGAACGAATTATAGATTAAGAAAAAAGCTTATAATGTCTGGATTGCCGATAGTGAACGTGATTCGCTCCTTAAGGTATATTTATGTTAGTTTCGTTGATCCTAAACCAAAGGGAGATGTGACCATAGCTTCAGCTAATTCCAAGGAATTGAAAAAAAGGTTTGGACTAATCTCCGTTAAAAATCTCCCTGCAGCTTATTTAATTGGTCTTTTAGCTGGATTTAGGGCAAAAAAAGCTGGAATAAAGAAAGCTATTCTGAATCTGGGGGTAGCTTGGTCTAAAAAGGCATCAATACCCTTTGCTGTTGCTCAAGGCATAAATGACGCTGGAGTGGAGGTGCCCATTGGTGAGGAAGCCAAGGTCGATTGGAGCAGGATAAGGGGGGAACACATAGCCAATTACGCTAAAATCTTGAGAGAAAATGATGAGGAAACCTATAAGAAGAGGTTCTCTCAGTACATTAAGGAGGGGCTTGATCCATTGGAGCTTCCAAAGAAGTTCGATGAAATTAGGGAAGTCATATTAAGGGAGGGTATGTCAAATGCCGAGTAAAGTTCCCCCTCCACCTGAGGACTGGACTCCTAAAACGAAGTTAGGAAAGATGGTGGTTGAAGGGAGGATAACATCGATGCTAGACGTGATTTTAAACGGATTTGTTGTTCAGGAGTCCGAGGTGGTAAAACTACTGCTTCCTGACTTAGAGTATGAGGTCCTGGAGATAAGACTTGTTCAAAAACAAACGGATGCTGGAGAAAAGTCAAGGTTCAGAGCAGTCGTTGTTGTTGGAAATAGGAATGGATGGGTGGGAGTTGGATCAAGTAAGGCAAGACAGGTACACAGGGCTATAGAAAAGGCTTTAAATAAGGCTCTTTTGAACATAACTCCTGTTAGAAGGGGATGTGGAAGCTGGGAGTGCACCTGTAATACCCCCCATTCGTTAGCTGTAGCAACAGAAGGAAAATCGGGGAGCGTTAGGGTTAAGATACTACCTGGACCAAAGGGTTTGGGAATAGTAGCCGGGGACACCGCAAAAACGATACTTGAGCTTGCTGGTGTTAGCGACTGTTGGGTTGTAGCTAAGGGTGAGACAAGAACTATCCTCTCATACGCTCAGGCGGTTTATGAGGCCTTAAAAAACACCTACAAGGTCCAGACGAAGGATGTGTGGTGATTCCCCTTGGGGGCATTTATCGTCGTTAGGATTAGGGGTTGCGTTGATGTTAGGAAGGAGATAAATTACACCTTAAGGTTACTTCATCTACCCAGGAAGTTTCACGCAACTCTTATCCCCGATAACGATTCCTATAGAGGGATGTTGTTCAAGGTTAAGGATTACATTACTTGGGGTCCTGCAACCCCCGAGTTGATCAAGGAGCTCCTTTTGAGGAGGGGGAGGATAGTCGGGAATAAGCCAGTTACTGAGGAATTTCTCACAGAGGCTACTGGAATGAAATCCGTGGACGAAATTTCTAAGGCCTTGGCTGAGGGAAAGCTGAGGTTAAAGGATATTAAGGGTCTCAAGCCGGTGTTCAGGCTTCATCCTCCACGAGGCGGATTCAAAAAATCTACCAAAAAGAGCATAGGCCAAGGAGGAGAACTGGGATTTAGAGAGGATATTTCTAGCTTGATAAGGAGGATGCTCTAAAGCTTAAAATTCAATGAATTCTCGAATATTATAGTGATCAAAAATGGGCTTTTGGTGGGAAAGGAGAAGGAGAAGGAGTATATGGGATTGGTTCTTCAGGGACATAGAGGAGATGTTCGAGGACTTAATGGAGGAGTTCAAGGAGATAACGGAGTTCGAGAAGGAGAAGCCGGTGAAGTCGTATATATACGGGTTCACTTTCTCGATAGGACCTGATGGAAAGCCTGTTTTCAGGGAATTCGGAAACGTAAAACCAGGCTTTATAAAGCCAAAAATAACCGCTGAGAGGGAGCCACTGGTCGAAACCTATGAGGAAGGCGATGAAATCGTGGTTTTAGCCGAACTTCCGGGAGTAGAGAAAGAGGACATTAAGCTGAACCTTTCAGAGAACGCCTTGGAGATCAAGGTGGACACCGAGAAAAGGAAGTATTATAAAATGCTTGAGTTGCCAAAGCCGGTTTCAACAGAGAATGTCAAGACAAGCTATAAAAACGGAATCCTTGAGGTAAGACTGAAGAAAAAAGAGGAAAAAAGGTGGAAAACCCTTAAAATAGAGTAAGGGTATGCCTCATAGGAAACGAAAGACAAGGAAACTACGCGGAAGTAGAACCATGGGCTGGGGAAGAGTAGGACAGCATAGAAAATCAGGAATGAAGGGAGGACGTGGAAAAGCAGGAATGCACAAGCACAAATGGTCCTATACAGTTAAATATGAGCCAGAACACTTTGGCAAACATGGCTTTAAGAGCTTAAAAAAGCCTATTAAGGAGATAAATGTCGGTGATCTGGAGAGGTTTATAGAAAATGGAAGATATAGCTTGGATAATGATGGCACGCCAATTATAGACCTTATAAAGGAAGGATACGACAAGCTGATAGGAAGAGGTAGGATAAACGTTAAGGTAAAGGTTTTAACCAAAGCTGCTTCAGAGAGAGCAACTGAAAAGATAAGAAGCGCTGGTGGAGAGGTAATCCTCAAGAGATAACATGAGCCTGAGGAATTACGTTAGGGTGATAGCTTCCTATCTTCCTGAGGTGGATAGCCCAAAGAGGAGAGTTAACTTAAAATCAAAGTTCATTTGGACAGGGGTAGTTGCTGTAATCTACTTAATTATGGCGTCCATTCCGCTTTATGGGGTTAAGATAGGGGAGTATGATCCCCTAGCGTTTTACAGAATAATCCTGGCCTCAACTCACGGCACTCTGATGGAGTTGGGGATAGGACCCATAGTAACAGCTGGATTGATAATGGAGCTTCTAGCAGGCGGGGAGATAATTAAGGTTGATTTATCTAAGCCTGAGGATAGAGCTTTCTTTACATCGGCCACTAAGCTATTAACGATAGTCTTCGCTTTTGTGGAGTCTATGGCCTTTCTAATCTCGGGATTCTTCGGCATAAGCCCGTCTCCTGTAACTTCCGCCATAATAATCCTGCAGCTCATGACGGCCACAATGATAGTTATGTACCTAGACGAGCTCCTTCAGAAGGGGTGGGGATTAGGAAGCGGGATAAGCTTGTTCATAGTTTTAGGCGTCGCCGAGCAAATATTCTGGAATGTCTTCAGTCCAGTTTCGGCTCCAATCCCCGGGACCAACTCAACTGCCCCATTTGGGCTAATACCATACATGGCTTATTTAGCCTCAACTGGCCAGCCTATATCAAATGCGCTCTTAAGAGAGGGATATCCATCCGTAGTGGCCCTTCTAGCGACGATAGTAACAGCTTTCGTTATAATTTACGCAGAGGGAATTAGAATAGAGATACCAATATCCCATGCCAGGTTTAGGGGCTTTAGGGGAAGATATCCTGTTAAATTGCTTTACGTGTCCAACATCCCCGTGATTCTGGCCTCAGCTCTAACTTACAATATTTATGCCCTGTCAAGGATAATTTGGGCGAAGTTCAACCCAATGAATGCGAACCCCTGGCTAAACATGTTTGCAATGTTTAACGTGTCTGATCCCAACCAGCTAACTGGGGGGCTTATCTATTACATAACAGCTCCCTCAACGATTCAACAGGCCTTCAATGAGCCTTTAAGGGCCATAACATTTGTTGCTCTTATGTGCTTCTTATCCACCGTCTTCGCGATAGTATGGGTTGAAGTCGGGGGCTTCTCCCCTGAGATAGTGTCCAGGCAATTGATAGAATCAGGGCTTCAAATACCGGGTTTCAGGAGAAGTAGCAGAGCCATAAGCATGATTCTTGAGAAATACGTCAGGACTGTAACCATAATAGGGGGATTCCTAGTTGGCTTGATAGCAGGTGTTGCTCAGATAGTTGGAGTCTTCGGCGGAGGAATGGGCATACTACTTGCGATAGACATCCTGCTCCAGTACTATCAGTTGCTCATTAGGGAACAGGTAGAGGAAATGTATCCGATGGTAAGTAAGCTTATCGGGAGGTAAAATGTATTCCCAATTTCTTGAGGTAACCATGATAGCATTTCTTTATTCCCTCTTAATGGCGATTTTTCAAAAAAAGTTCATATACACTTCAGAATTTCAAGAACAAGTAAAACTAGCGTCAAAATTGAGTAAAGAGCTGAGAGAGGCTAAAAAGAAGGGGGATAAGATTCTTGCCAAGAAACTTGAGAAAAGGTATGAGATGATATTTAAATCTGTCTCTAAGGCTTATTTGAGGATAATCATCCTGTTAATGATATCTCTCTTCTCCTTCATCCTTCTTTTTAGGGCAATAGATCCCATCTACTCATCGTTAAGAATAGTTCTTCCATTTCCACTTCCCCTGATAGGGGATGAGACGAACTACTTCACTTGGTTTATAATTTCCTCCTTTCTTTTTTCTAGATTGATATCCAAGGCTCTGAAGATTTACTGAGATGAGACCTGAAGACCTAATAATAACAATCTCAGGTTGGCATGGAGTTGGTAAGTCCGTCTACTCAAAGGCAATAGCTAAAAAGTTTAAGCTCAGACGCTTATCCGCTGGAGGAATCTTCAGGAGGATAGCCAAGGAGAGGGGATTAACGATAGAGGAGCTATCAGAGCTAGCTCTAAAAACGAAGAAAATAGACAAGGAAATAGATAGCTATGTGATAAGAGAGGCAAAGAAGGGAGGAGTTGTTGTGGATGCCTTACTTAGCGGATGGCTTCTAAAGGATGTCGCTCACATAAGGATATTCTTAACTGCTCCATTTGAGGAGAGGGTGAGAAGAATAGCTGAAAGGGACGGAAAATCGTTTGAAGAGGCTTTTAGGGAGACGAAGCTTAGGGAGAGCTCGGAGAAGAAGCGGTTTAGGGAGTATTATGGAATAAACTTGGATGACTTATCGGTTTATAACTTTCTGATAGACACAACCTTGGGGGATGTTGAGTCGATCAAGGAAGTGATCTACAAACTAGTGGAGGGATACATGAAAACCCATTAGGTGAAAGCATGAAGGAGGAGTTCTTAATTAAGGATGAGGAGGAAACTAGACCAGATATAGGCTATAATCCATGGGAAAGACCAATTAATTTCTACCTTCAATATGGGGTAATAAACCTGGACAAGCCAAGAGGGCCAACTAGCCATGTTGTTACTTCGTGGGTTAAGAAGATAACTGGAGCCGATAAAGCAGGCCACGCTGGAACCCTTGATCCAGGGGTCTCTGGAGTTCTTCCCGTGGGAATAAACAGAGCTACTCCTGCTCTTAGATACGTTCTGCACTCACCAAAGGAATACGTTGGAATAATGAGGTTACATGGAGATGTACCAATCGATGAGATAAGGGAAGTGTTCTCGATTTTTAAGGGGAGGATTTACCAAAGGCCTCCAAAGAAGTCAGCTGTCAGAAGAAAGCTGAGAACGAGGGAGATATATGAGTTAGAACTTTTAGATTTTGAGGGAAGGAATGTTCTTTTCAGGCTAAAGTGTGAGTCTGGGTTCTACGTTAGAAAGTTGGTTCATGATATGGGGCTTATTCTTGGAGTTGAGGCTCATTTAGCTGAGCTAAGAAGGATAAGAACCGGGCCATTTGGAGAAGATGAAACGCTAACAACCCTGCACGATCTGGACTTAGCGTTTACCCTTTGGAGAAAGAGGGATGATCCATCCCTTATAAGGAAAGTGGTCCTACCAATAGAGGTGATTTTTAGGGATTTTCCGAAGATAGTAGTGAGGGACTCAGCTGTTTCGGCCTTAGCTCATGGAGCACAACTAGCGGTTCCAGGAGTTCTGAGATTAACTAAGAATGTGAAGAAAGGGGAAATTGTGGCTATATTCACTCAAAAAGGGGAGATAATAGCTGTTGGAAGAGCCCAGATGGACTATAAGGATATCCTTGAGTTGGAGAAGGGAATAGCTGCCATTCTTGAGAGAGTTTTCATTCCTAGAGACCTATACCCTAAGATGTGGAGGAGGAGAAGATAGACCTAGTATTTCCTGAGGATCTTAAACCTACAGTACTCATCCCCTTTGGCTATGCACTCTATCTCCTTGGCTATCATCCCCTGATTGAAGAAGCCCGTGAACCAACCAGCAAGCATCCCCCTTATGAAGTGGCTTGATGGCTCATTAGCCCCCTTAAACAGCTCGCACTCACAGGATTTATAAACCTTACATGTGGCTCTTAAGGAGAACTTATCCACACCCTCAACTTCGACTATGCCGAAGCCAACGTGCTCGAATATCATTCCACCAAACTTAAGCAAAGTATCGGATTTATTACCAACAAGCTTTAAATGGGACTTATAGCCCTCTATTCCCATTTTAAAGCCAACGTTATATAGGAAGACAGCATAGGCACTTCCAAACTTCTCATATCCTCCTTTAATAAGCGCATCGAAGACAGGCTTCCTTAAGAGCACAACCCTGTCTCCCATCAGAACTGGAGGAAAATGAACATAGTCAATTATTAAACCCTCATTTATTGGCTTTATTTCATCAATGGCCCTCACAAATTTAACCTCAGACAGCTTCTTTGACACCTCCCCTGAGGGGATGCCTACGTTTGTTAGATCGACGTAAATGATTATTCTTATGGCCTCTGGCATACAGCTTGTCTCAAGGTCTATGATTGGGATTCCTCTCTTGGCAAATATATCAGTTATCTCCTCAAGTATACCTATGGCCCTTAAGGCATCCGTTTTAAGAGTTAAGGCGTAACCATAAAGCTTTCGATTCGATAACTTAGCCACGCGCCCTATTGACCAGGGCTTAATCTTCATTATCCGGCATCCCCAATAAACAATCTTCAGCTTGGGGGGTTTAAGAGTCTTTGTAACTATTAGTCCTTCACATTGATAAATCAGTCTGTTTTTTCTTGTTTTTATCAAGATAAGCGAGTATTTACTTATTTCATTATCTCCGTTCTTTACTAGCTTTAAATCAGCTATTTTAGAAAAATTTGCATCTAGATATTAAGCCAAAGGCCTGTGAGAGCTCATTGACTTACTCGAATGTTAGTTAGTGAATGATCGTCTGAGAAACTTGAATAAGGTGATAAGGGAAGTTTAATAATGGTGTTATCCGCCTACCTATAAAGTGGTGCGTATTCTAGGAATCGCCGGGGTGGCCGAGCGGCAACACCTGTACGTCCAGGTAACTTGGTATACAGCTATTCATTGTTCATCCTCCCTGGATCCAATAATTCTTTCCTCAGCATCTCTTTAAAGGAATTCGCCAAGGCCTTATATTGGTCTTCTTGGCTTATCTCTGTTCTGTGAGGCTCCATGATCGCTTCTTTAACCAGGATTCTCTCGGGGTCGTATCCAAAGGCCCTGATGAGCTCCTTCATCATTTCAAGCCTTGAAAGCCGCGTCCTTGGCTTTATGCTTAAGCCTGAAGCAGCGTATATGTTTCTCAGAAACTCAACTCCCTTGCTCTTTATGGTGTTGTATGTGCTTATTTTGTGGCCCATCATGTACTCTATGTAATCAACGGGCACTCCTAGGGCTGTTAATTGAGTCCTGAAGTACTTCCTCAAGCTGTGGACTCTCAGGGGGTATCTAACTTCTCCTTTCCCTATAAGCCCAGCCCTCCTGTAAAGCGTGTGGATCAACTCATATGCTTGCTTCTCGGTTATCCCTGGTGGAACTTCTCCCCTCAATATGTATTCCCTCGCCCTGCTTTCATTCCTGAATAGAGGGCTTTCATCAACTATTTTCTCTGGGGGATACCCCACAATCACGCCGTACTTAATCCTCATCGATCCTCTTTTCCTCCAATCTAAATATAGCTTTAAATACTCGGCCGCCTCAGCCCCTATGAATGTGTCGTAGTCGTGGTACTTGCCCTTAGTTATCTCCGCCTCAACGTGAATGTGTACAGGAATTATTCCCCTCTCGAGATCTCGCTTAACATGTCTGTATTTGAGCTTAACCAACGTGCCTATTCTAAATCCACCTAGAGCCATCATGGCTATCATCGCCTTCTCCCTTAAGCCAGCGACTTCAAGCAGCTTAGAGAGCTCCTCAGGCGTTGGAGCTCTATCCTCATACTTCACCCTGCTCCTCCTCACCCTGAAGAATGGGGAGAGGGTCAAGTTGATCCCGTTGACCGCGAAGAATGTTTTGATAGCTTTAAGCGCGTTCGCTCTAGTGTTTTCAGTTAAGCCGTAAGCTTTCAGCTCAGCTATAAATTCCTCAACCTCAGCTGAGATCTTCTTTAAGCTGTCCTCTTTTATCAGCTTCTCCCTGAAACAGCTTTTGACTAAGCTGTCTGGACTGACTCCAAGCTTATTAAAGAATCTTTGAAGCCAGTAAGCGTATACTTCTAGGGTTGATTCGCTTTGAGAATAGTTGATGAATAAGTGTTTAACTAGGTTCATCGTTGATTTGTGGGAGAGGATGAATGGAATAAGGGTGGATCTCTTCTTATAGAGGCTTCTTACAGCGTAGTCTATCAAGGCCAGAGTTAACTTCGACTCAGGCATGGAAATAACCTCTATTCTCTTGGGATTTTTTAACCTAACTCCGTTCTTGCTCTTGAAGACTTCGACGACTAGACATTCAGCATTCTTAAGAATCCTGTACATCCCTGTCTCCTCGATTAATTGGAGTTGCCTTGAGGCCTCCATTTTTCCAGCTCCCTCAGTTCTTTAAGCCACTTCCTAGCTGCCTTCTCGATGAGTTCTTCTCTTCTCTAGGCGTAGGCCTCTCGACATTTACGCTCATAACTAGCTCTTCATCTGCTTTTTCAGCCAGCCTCCAAGTAACGTAGTTGAATAATTCATCTAGTTCGTCCATGCAGAGCCGGAAAATAGGATTCCTTCTTTCACCCTTGCTCGTCCTCTCCCAAAGCCTCTTCTTTAAGATTAGTAGGGCTTCAAGCATCCCCCTCAAGTACTGATACTCGAATTGGTGCATTAATTCAGCTAACTCCTCCTCGCCTAGCTGCCCTGAGAGGAGCTTCAGCGGCATTTGCTATCCCCTCCCGAACACTTAAACACTTCAATATCTAAATATTTAAGT
>Ga0180301_10004152_pt1 | contig 11207 bp, 17 predicted proteins | sample GuaBasSediGuay16_FD_121797 | JGI IMG/M metagenome (GOLD analysis project Ga0180301, IMG submission 121797) | Subseafloor sediment microbial communities from Guaymas Basin, Gulf of California, Mexico - Guay16, Core 4569-2, 12-15 cm | ecosystem: Environmental > Aquatic > Marine > Hydrothermal... | reverse complement strand
TATTTTTTCCTTTTAATGCTGATCCCATAATTTTAAGATCGCCATTTAACTTTTGTAATACATAATTTTTCATACCATAGAAATATCCTTTCCCATATTCATCCAGTTCTAAAATTAATTCATCTTCATTATCTAATTGAAATGTTTTATTTATCCAATTGTTTAATAAATTATTCATTAATTCTATATCGATCCATTTTTTTATGTAAATACCATCTGTATCGGTTTCAATTTTGATTTTAGGTATCCAATTATTAATCACATTTTGAAGAATAAATCGATCTATTCCACAAGTTGCAATGGCAACAGGTAAATTTCCCCAAATGGCAAATTTCGTTCCATTATAGCCATATTCGACAGTTTGACATATTTTACAGCTCCATTGTTTAGAATAAAATTTGATATATTCAGTTGTATTATAATCATATTTTTTCATTTGCATTTTTGCAAGAGCTCTTTCTATTTTCATTCGTCTAATGAATTCAACTAAAGATCCTTCTTCCTGTAAATTTACCAAAATATAACAGTTATAACCGATATTTTTATCTGGAATGATTAAATGAAGGTATCCATTCTTAATCTTATGTTTGAAACCATTTGGATTATATTTGAAGAAAGGATTTTTAGGATGAAAGAAACAGGTTTCAGGAGATAAATTAAATTTAACCATAGTACTAGGATAATAACTTTTAAAATCAATTTGATAAACTTTTTGAAATAGACCTTTTAAATACAGTTCTACAATTGCGCCTTCATAAACCGATTTACTTCCCCAATTTAAATTTGGATAATATTGTTGATTAGTTAAATCTCCTACAATACCTCGTTTATACATTTCTCTTCCATGAATTAAGATTGGAATATGCGACCAGCTTCTAGATGCAACCATATTAAACGGAATTCCTAAGACATCGGATAAACTTCGCATATTTGAATAATAAATTTTGAATAATTCTCTTGTAATAATTACATCTGATTTTAAATAATCATATAATTTTTTAGTCATTACATATTTTTTCATATTATAGACATCTAATTCTTTTGGATCATCAGTAATTTTAAACCAACGGGCAACCGTTTTCATTTTTCGATTTTTAATTCCTGAAAGAGTTTGGTCCATTTCTACTTCATTACTTAAATCAATATTTGTAATGCCACCAAACATAATCTCTTTAATTCGATTTTTATCATAACGAACATTTCCAAATTCATCAGTATATTTTTCATAAGTAAATTTTGGATAAGTTCGATCATAAGAAAGTTGAATAATCGAAATATTATTCAAAAGTAATCTATTAACAAAATAAGGAATATCAAATTTGTTACCATAAAAGGTAACAATAAAATTTGGTTTAAATTTTTGAATTGCTTTTACTGTTTCATCTAAAATTAGAAATTCATTTTTAGGTTTGCATAAATGAATAACAGGTTCTTCATCTATAAAAGTATAATCTTTAAGAATAGAAAAAGAATATCCAGCTCCAATAATAGGATCTCTTGAAGCTCTTGGAAAAATACCTTCGCTAAACATTTCAAAATCTAATGCCATAATCTTTAATGGTTTATTGTATTGAAATTTTCGATAAAAATTTGGATCATTAATAGTTACTCGTTGGTCAAAAGGAATACCATCCTCCATTGTATAATCTGAATTTCGAAATGCCTTAACATATTTGACAGAAGGAAATTCATATTTTAATAATTTTTTCTTTTTTCTCGTTTTCAATAATATTTTTTCTTCTTTACTTACGTTACACATTTTAATATTTTCTAAAACGGATGTACTCCAAAAATATGGATCAAAAGGCCGTTGAATTATTCTTTTAGTATTCCCATACCATACCTCAAATTGTGTTTCTCCATTAATTTCTATTGGTCTAATGCAATGAGAAATCATAAGAATATATTTAATTTTAGATTATAATAATCATAAACTACAATTTTATGACATAAAATATTATAATGTATCATAAAATATCATAATTTTACTCTTATAGATTTTTAAATTTCTTTTTTGAATATTCATATACATTAAATTTGATTCATAATTTGTATTAAAGTTAGTGAGATGATTTAAAAATGCCAAGACCGAAAACAGAAAAAGGCGTAAGAATTGTTACTACTATTAAGTTAGAAACTTATAAAAAAGTAGAAAAACGAGTAAAAGAAGGAGATTTTAGAAATATATCAGAATATATTAGACATCTCATTAGAACCGATTTAAGAAATTTAAATACACAATAAAATAGAGGTGGATAGCTTGAAATTAGAAAAATGGGGATTTGATAAATTCTATAAAACAATAAAGGCACAAGTTGGAGATATAGGAATTGGATTAGCCAAACAAATTTATAATGATAATTTAGATCGAAATGCTAATTTCGTAATAAAAGAAGTAATAGATGATATAAGTGGCAGCTTAAATAATTTACAAATTTATATTACAGGTGGTTATCAATTACGGAACGGAGGTTATCAATTTTTAGCAATTACTGAAGATAGAGATATAATATTTTTCCAAAATGAATATCAATTTTTTCCTGCTAAAGCAACAATAAAACAAGGTAAACGAAGAAAAAATAAAAATATAATAACAGTTTTGAAAAAAGATATTAAAATAGATTCTACTGATGAAGATATTGTTTCTAATTTTATTTTAGAAAATAAAATCTATTGTGATCCTAATAAAATAATAAGACCAGAATTAAATAAGATATATTTTGCCGTAATAAATATTGAAAATGTTAAATTTAATGTTGATTGGAATAAATTCAAAATAAAATCGGCAAAAAAAATAAAGCAACAAGGAGTAAAAGAATTAACAAAACAAGAGAAAGCTATTATAATTGAAGAATCTCCTCGTTATGAAATAATGGATAAATATGATAATATTTGGTTAAAAATTGAAGGGACTACTCTAAATAATGCGGTTAATGTCTATGTAAATTTTAATGGCGTTCCTCTTAGTTTCTTTTGGACTATGATTTTGAAACGAGATATAGAAACTTATCAACAAATTCTAATGAAAAAAATAGCAGATGGTGGGAAAGGTATTCAAATAGAGGTAAGCAATCTTCTTGATACTATAAAACAAAGACTTCAAGATAAAAATGTTATAATTCCTTTACAACTTCGGAAAATACCTGATGTAAGTACAATTGGAAATGGTGTTGCTAAACTTTTATGGGATACTAATGGCTATGCAATGATTCCATATTTAGGTAGTATTACCGAATTTCTTCAAGATGTTAAAGTTGGGGTTTCAGGAAAATCAGAAGAATCTAATGAAGATGAAGATATTGATATTGTAAAATCCGATGAAATAGAGATAAATACAGAAGAAATTATTGCTAAATTAAAGAAAATGTTACAAGAGCCAAAGACATTAGAGGAAGTCTTAAATCTAATTGAAATAGATGAGGATATTCTTGGGAATATTATAACTGAAATGCATAATCAAAAGATGATTGTTGTTGAAGAGGGAGAAGATGGAGAATTACGAATGGTAATTAAAAAAGATAAAAAAGAAGAACCAAAGAAAAAAGAAAGACGAAAGAAAAAAGAAAAGCCAAAAGAAAAAATTAAAGAAGAATCAAAAGAAGAATCTAAAAAAGAATCCAAAGAAGAACCTAAAGAAGAATCCAAAGAAGAAGATTATACTGAATATAAACAAAAGGTAATTAAATATCTTAAATCAAAAAAAGAACCACAAACAATGGAAGAAATAATTAATGGAACAGGAATTGATGATAGTTTAATTCCAAATATTCTTTGGTATCTTTTAGATGAAGAAGAAATTCAACAAATTGATAAAGGAAATAAATTTCAAATTAAGGTGAAAAAATAATTGACTACTGAAATAAAACCAAAAATAGAGATTGTTATGGAAACAGGAGATCAAATAGAACCTGAAATATATCTCAGATTAGAACTTTATGGAAATACAGGATCTGGTAAAAGTCATTGTGGAATTTCAACAATTGAAGTTCTAAAAAAAGATGAAAAAATAGCATGGATTGTATTACCAAGAGAGGTCAAAAAAATTCCATTAGTTTTACAAAATTTTAAACAATATAAATCAAGAATTCTATTATTTTATTATTCAAAAGTAAAAATTGGTAATGAAATACGAAAAGAACCATTGGATAGCATTGCTAAAATAGAGGCCGTTGTTGATTGGATCGTTACAAACTATAAAAAAGAAAAAATTAAAGGTGTAATTTTCGATAATATCTCTCATTTTTACGAAATGTGTATAAATGAGGGAAGGGAAAATATGATTGCCTACTATGTAGAGAAAGGAAAAGATCGAATTCAATTGTTACCAAGAGATTATGGAAAATGGGTTTATCCTGCTTATGTCCGAATTTTATCAAAATTATATGATGCATCTTTACATTTAATTTTAATTGCAAGGGCAAAAGATCGAGGAGAGCAAACGGAAGATGGAAGCGGTTGGAAAAAATTAATGGGAATTGAACCTCGACATCAAAAAGATACTGGATATGATTTTGCGGATATTATAATTGAATTAGATGATCGGGATCTTGGAAATGTAAGGTCAACAGGAACAATTGTGGCATCGAAATATAATCTTAAAAAAGATAAAACAACTAAACGAATAAATACAAGTATTAATGATGTAACCATTAAAAATATTATAAAAATAATTGATTGGGATAAAGAAAATAAAAAACAAGTATCAAAATCTAAATCTATAAATATTCTAAAAAAATTAAAGGAACAAAGTAAATGAAGATGCTAAAAATTTTACGACAAATTGGAAAAGTGAATTTTCCATCTATTTCAGTTTCTCAAGTAGTTTCCTTTCAAAAATGCTCATTACGTGCTATTTTATCATCTTTAACGTTTAGAGATATTGTAAGGCCATATCAATCATGGGTATTAAGTAGAGGTACAATGGGACATCTACTCATTAAAAATTTCCCTATCTTTTGTGAATATTTAATGGAAAATGATAGTTATGAATTTAATGAACTTGATGATTATTTAACCGTTGTTAAAGAAAAATTTGATATAATTTGGAAATGGTGTTTAGATGAATTACAACAATCCGATCATAGGCAGGAAGATTATGCTAACATAATGGGAAGGCATGATCAATTATATAAAGAAATGCAAAAGATTCTTGGAACTTTTATTAAGAAGTATCCAAGATCCCTTGAACCATTTATTTTTAATGAAAAATTGTTTAAATGGGATTATCTTGGAGGCCGATTAGATCGATTATATAGATCTCTTACTCTTGCCGATTGGAAATTTAGCAGTAAAGGATTAGAATTTAATAAAAAAGAATATCAGTATAATTTTGGAGGATATACAAAATTAGTTTTAGAAAATGGATATAAGATTTTGAAAGCAGAAATTGTAATTCCTAAAATTAAGAAATGTGATTATACCAGTTATGATTATTATGAATTAAAAATATTAATGGAAAAATTTACGGATATGTATTTAAAATTAAAAAAACGAATGAAATTATTTATTGAAAAAGGTGAATATGAGAAATTTCCAAAACTTGATCCATCTGATTGTAATTATTGTTTTGTGAATTCAGCATGTAGAAGATTACATTTAGAAGAACAGGAAAATTCTAATGTTGAAATTGAAGTTGTAGGAGAAACTTTTGATGATGAACCTGAATGGTAAAAGATATAGATTATTCAGAAAGATTAACAATAATATGTTAAAAGAAAGAAAAATAATAAAATGTGGTCCTGATTATTGTCCATATAATGTTAATGAAAATTAAGGGAAAAATAATGTTAAAACGAATTTGCAATTGTGGAAATATGGTATTCTATGATTGTGGAACTATAAGAATTCAAAAGAAGAATTCTTATAAGTTTAAAAGATTGATAAAATGTTTAAAATGTGGGAAATCCTATTGGGAACGAGTAAAAATTACTAAAAAGAAGAGAAATGAAAAATGAAATTAAAAGTATGTCGAGTATGTGGTACAAGAAATATTGAAATTCTTGAGGAAGACGATTATGGAGATTTTACAAATACAAAATATAGATGTCCAAATTGTAATCAAATAATTACTACAACGGTTTCATACAAATTTGATATATTTGAACCTGATTATTGGAAGGGTAAAAAAATGAATGAAAAAATCCAAGAAAAAGAAATTAATTTATTTCTAATTAAACGAGCTTTCAGATCTTATCATGAATATAATAAAAATCCAAAGATTCCAGCTTCAACTATGTTAGTTAACCGTTTATTTCATTTGATTGAGTTATTAATAAGATATTTAGAACAGATGGAGGAAAATAAATGAAAAAGGTTTTTTGTGATATATGCGGAAAAGAAACTGAAGATTTGAAAGATAGAATTTGCTTTCTGTATCCTCTTGAAAATAATAATTTTGATGTTTTTACTGTAAATGATATATGTTGGGATTGTCGATTAAAAATTGTTAATTTTATTAAGCAGTTGATGGAAAAATGAATTGGTATATAGTTGGAATGGGTATTGCACTTAATATTTTAGGAATGGTTTTTCTTGTATTTGGCTTTACAGTAGAAACCGTGATTTGTTTTTGTGGTTCGTATATCTTGTTTGCATTGAATGAAATATATGAATTACTTGAAAGGAAGAAAGAAAAATGAGTGAATATACGAAGGCATTAATCGAAGCGATCATTTTTATTTTAGTAATTCCAGTTTTGGTTTTACTGTTATGTGTATTAGCATAAAAGAGGGTAAAAGAATGAAGAATATTGAATATGCAGATGTCAGTTGGAATCCAATTACAGGATGTCGAATTCTGGATTGTGTTGTAAAGAAACGAGGCAAATGTTGGGCCGAAAAAATGGCATATCGGTTAAAAGGTCGATATGGTTATAGTAAAACCGATCCATTTAGACCAACTTTTCATTATGATCGCATTAAAAAACCGTTGTATTGGCATAGACCAAAACGAGTAGATACTTGTTTTATGGGAGATATTTCTTGTGCTAAGGAAAAATGGATTGAAATGGTTCTAACAATAATATTAATGACACCACAACATAGATATTACATTTTGACAAAAGATCCAGAAAGATTAGCCAAATATTCGTTTCCTGAGAATGTATGGGTTGGAGTTACTGTTAATAGGCAAATAGATATTTATCGAGTTGAAATTTTGAAACAAAAGATTGATGCTCAAATTAAATATGTATCTTTTGAACCAATTTATGATGATATTACAAAACCAGTTTTTTTTGAACCAGTAGGAATTCATTGGTTTATTTTAGGCGCACAAACAAATCCAGAGTTTCAACCCAAAAAGGAATGGATTGAAAATATTTTAGCTATAGCAGATAAGTATAAGATTCCTGTATTTATGAAAGATAATTTAAAATATGAACCTAAACGATATGAATTTCCTAATGGATTAAGGAGATAAGGAGGTATAGATATGGTAACATATCAACGAATTTTTTGTAATGATTTTGATAAAGAAATTGTAATTGATGAAACAGGAGTTCTTTTATCGAAACAAGAAATTAATGAAATTTTTGAATATTTTGGAACGGATCGAATCTTTATTGTTTATCGGGAAAATGAAAGGAAAATTGTGATTTTAGGTGATAAAATTTTAGGTGATAAATAAATGACATCTCATCAACTTGAATTGAATCGGCAATGTCGAAATTGTGATCATCATACCTATAATCAATATGGAGAATCTTTTTGTACTATTAAATATACAACAATTATAGATGAAAGTTCAGTATGCCCACATTTTAAAAATGAATTAATAAAGGCCAAAAAAATTAGTGATCGATTTAATGAAGTTATTTATCAATTATGTTATAAATTAGATGAAATGCTTTATTTTCCTTTTAAAGATAAATTTAAGGAATTAACCAATTTTGGAGTTATGAAGGAGAATTACAAAATTTTAATCGAAAATGAAATTAATAAATTACGAGATGAATTGAAAGATACTTTTTAGAATGTAATATTTTGAAAAAAAAAATATGAAGTGGTAGAGGTGAAACCAAAATGAAGGTAATAGAAATAGAACCACATACCAGAAGTTTTTATTTGTTGGATATTAGAGAAAAAGGATCTGACCAAATAAAGAAACGGTATCTTGCCTTAAGACTAAGTGATATAACAGACATTCTTTTAGAGCAATATAAACAAGGATATAACATCGGAAATATAGCTATTTTTAAATTTAATGAAATACAGATTCCAGCTACTAACGAATATACTTATAAACTTGAAAGAATAGAATGGCAAATAGAATGGGATAAAATTTCCTCTAAAATACTTGATAAGTTAATAGATAATAATCAAGAGATAGATGTGGAATAACCAAATGAATCCACCTAAAATCTATACTAATTTTTTACGAACTCCCTTCCAGAAGGATGAGAAAGCTCAACAAATCTTAGAACTCCTCCAGGAGAAAGACCGAAACCGAGGAGAAATTTGTGAAATCCTTAACCTTCCAAGGACTACCGTTTATGACATCCTGAAAGATCTTGAATATCATGGCTATGTAGAACGATATTTAGAACCAGGTATTCGGAGAATTAGAGGTAGACGAAAGGTCTTTTGGAGATTGAAATGATTACCAAGAAACGAATGAAACAAGATAGTAATGAATATCGGCCTCTTTATTCTTTACATCAAGTAGTTATGATGCGGGTATGTCCAAGATGTTTTTTAAGGAAGCCAATAACGGATTTTTATGAAGGAAAAACACATCCCTATTGTAAAGAATGTACAAGAGAAATTGAACGAAATAAATATCAAAAATTACATAAAAAGGAGAATAAAAAAGAGAAACCTAAACGATATAAATATATGCCAATTAATCAATTATTTGAAAGAATTAAAGAATTATATGGATTTCGAGAATTTACTATTTCTGAATTAGCAATACAGGTAAATCGAGATTATTCTACTCTCTATTTACAGATAAAAAAATTGATAAAATGGGGAAATATTTTAAAAGATAAATCAAAGTTACCAATAACTTATCGAGTAATTAAGACTGAGATTGATTTTACATGAATCTCTTACATAAATTATTTCAAAAACAACAAATTCAATCTCAACAAATTAAATTTAATAAAATCTATTGTATGGATGTTCGAGAAGGATTAAAGCTTTTACCAGATGAATCCATTGATTGTGTTATTACCAGTCCTCCCTATTGGGGATTGAGAGATTATGGGTTAGAACCTGTGGTATGGGATAGCGATCCGAAGTGTGAGCATCAATGGGGAAATGAATTACCTCCTATTTCTCAAAGTAATTGGGATAGCATCCAATGGAATGATGGTAGGCCTATAAGTGCATCACAAGGTTGGAAGGATAAAGTTAGTAAAACAAAGGCAAAATCAAGTGGTTGTTTTTGTATCAAATGTGGAGCTTGGAAAGGGAGTTTAGGGTTAGAACCAGATTTTAACTTATATATTAAACATTTATGTGATATTTTCAACGAGGTTAAACGAGTTTTAAAGAAAACAGGAACAGTATGGGTAAATCTTGGGGATACCTATTGGGGTGGAGGGCAAGGAGGGGCAGACTATGGAGGGAAAGAAGTAGTTTCTTCAAGTATTTATGGGCATCTTGCAAAAGGGAAGAGGTATCAATCGAAATGTTTAGTGATGATACCTTTTCGGTTTGCGATTGAAATGGTCAATCGAGGGTGGATTTTACGGAACATAATAATTTGGTATAAACCGAACGCGATGCCTTCAAGTGTAAAAGATCGTTTCACGGTTGATTTTGAATATGTATTTTTCTTTACAAAAAATAATAAAACAATTTATTGGATAAATGAAAAGACAAAAGAATTAGTAACTAAACAACCATTAGGAATTAAAGGTATTGAAGGAAAAGATTGGGAATGGAGAGAATGTCCAAATTGTAGATTGTTAGATAAAGCTGAAAAAAAGAATTGTATTAGATGTAATGGGACTGAAAAGATTAAATTTTCATTATGGAGTGGTCGTAATTATTACTTTGAACAGCAATTCGAGAAAGTTAGAACGGAATATATCTATTCTCGAAATACCAAAAAAGGAGATATTCAAGAAAAAAATAATCCAAGAAAGAGATGGGGACTAACGAAACAAGAATTAAAAATTTTTCAATATAAAGGGCAAGCTAAAAAAAATTATGAAAAGGCAGGAGCTCAAAATCCTTCTGATACAAAACGAAGAATTTTAGATGGACAAAAACAACAATTAATGATGTTTGGGAATATTTATAGAAATAAACGAACCGTATGGATGATTCCAACAGAATCATTTCCAGAAGCTCACTTTGCAGTTTATCCTGAGAAATTTGTAGAGATTCCAATTAAGGCAGGATGTCCGAAATGGATTTGTCCAAAATGTGGAATGCCAAGAGAAAAGATTATTGAACGAGAAGGATTGTCTAGCATAGATTATATGAGAAATAAAGATAAATCTAATTTTTTATCATATCAAGGACAAATTCAAAATTTAAGAGCTCCAAGAATTGCATTTCAAAGATCTATAAAAATAAAGGGATATTCTTCTTGTAATTGTGGGGTAAAATTTGAACCTGGTATTGTTTTAGATCCTTTTATGGGATCGGGAACTACGGCATTAGTAGCTTTAAAATTAGGGAGAAAATTTATAGGATTTGAATTAAGTCCAAAGTATGTGAAGATCGCGAAGAAACGAATTGGACCATATTTGAATCGGAGATTGGATGAATGGAGTTAAAGAGGGAAATATTAAATGGTCGAAATAACGTTAGATATTTGTTATAATGAAGAAGATCATCGTTGTATTCATTATGAAGTCTGTAAAAAACGAATAGATATAGAAAATATATTTAGGAACTTTTTAAATGAAAAAAAAGAATTAAATACAATAGCAAATATAATTATAGAATTTGAAATGGACTGTAATAATTTTAAAACAATATATTAGGAGATTTTATGAAGAAATTAATTGATTATGTCTATGAAGAATTATTGAATACATCTAAATTCGTTTGGGAACAGGGTGAATTAATTCAATTTTTTAAAGAGAAATTTCAAACACCTTCAGGTCGAGGAATTTTTTTAATTGAACGATTAGTCAATAATAACAAATTACATTATCTTAAAGAATATCAACTCTATATTCTTCAAGTTCAAATTCCAATCCAAATGTTAAGATTGAGTTGGTTTATTAATTATGATAAATATTATCG
>Ga0180301_10004151_pt1 | contig 11210 bp, 11 predicted proteins | sample GuaBasSediGuay16_FD_121797 | JGI IMG/M metagenome (GOLD analysis project Ga0180301, IMG submission 121797) | Subseafloor sediment microbial communities from Guaymas Basin, Gulf of California, Mexico - Guay16, Core 4569-2, 12-15 cm | ecosystem: Environmental > Aquatic > Marine > Hydrothermal... | reverse complement strand
TTAATATACTCAGTCCACATATCCACGCTGTTTTTTCTAGTTTTAATCGTTTAGCTTCATGACTTATTATGGAACCTAAGGGGCCTATCTTACTGAAGTCTATCCCAATCATAACACAAAGCCATATTGTAATAATAATTTTGATGATAATTTTAAATGTCATTTTTTCTCCTTTCTATATCTTATATTTCTTAAGAAAATTATCAGCTTCTTGATACGGAATTTTTAAAAAATCTCGAAACAATTTTTTTTCTATTAATTTTTTTCTTTGCTCCAAACACCTTTTCACAACTGGCATATTTTTACGATGGTACTTTGTGATTCCATGCTTAATAATAGCGATTCTATGCTCCCTGCAATGATATCCACGGTTATGGTCCCATCCATACATAGGAAATTCTGTATGTAATTCATCTATATACTTATCACTCTCTACTTTACATATAATAGAAGCCATAGCAACTTCTGCAATTTTTTCATCAGCTTTGACTATTCCTATAGAAGGGATTCCTTTATAGTCTACTTTATAACAGTCCGAAATAATAAAGCGAGGCTTAATTTTTAAATTTTCAACAGCTCTTTCTCTTGCTAATTGAGCAGCTTTAAAAACCTTTAGCCTATTAATTTCATCTAAAGTAGCAATTCCGATAGCATAATCTAAACATCTTTCTTTAATTATGGGATACAACTTTTCTCTTTTCTCTACAGTTAGTTTTTTAGAATCATCTATTCCGTTTATTCTTTTCTGTCCATAGTCCCATATTAAAGCACATGCCCAAAGATCTCCTACAAAATTACCAGCTTTGCTCTCATCAACATAAGCGATAATGTTAAACTTTTTGCGCCACTGTTTAGAATACGTCCATTTATTACTCATAGTCTTATCACGTTATTTCTGGCTTGGGAGTTTAACCATCCGTCCTCTATAGCTTGCTCTACATATTCGGGGGTTCGTAACTCATTAGCACAAGAGGTGCACACAATCCCCCATATTGAAGGGAACCCTTTTTTATGACATCTAGGGCATGTCCAGTCTTCAGGAGGAGTTCTATATTCTAGCTCTTTATTTACTGATTCTGTATATTTTCGCATCAAAGAAACTTTTTCTTTTTCTATTAGTTGGATATCAAATAATGTGCGTGAGATCTTTTCTAATATATTTTTTATTTCAGTCATTATTTCTCCTCTTATATTTCAACCTGTTCCAAAATGGAAACTGTTGACTAATGAACTTATTCTCAGTTGCTACTTTCTTCCTTCGCTCTGCCCCGCCCGATAACGGCTCCGGGTTTTCAGCTTACTTAGCCGGCACTCTTCAGCTTACTCCTCCCTGACGGGTTTAACCGATGAAAGCATTTTAAGCTCGCAGAGCGAAGGAATACTCTAAAATAAAAATTCTTCTCTTAATCTATTTTTAGCTATTTTAACATATTTTTTATTATTGTCAATCCCTATATACTTTCTTTTAAGCTCTTTAGCCACTATACAAGTAGTTCCACTTCCTACAAATGGGTCTAAAACTATATCACCTATATATGAATATAACTTTATAAGTCTATATGGTATGTCTTCGGGAAAAGGTGCTATATGACTAGTCCTTTTTTGTCCTCTAGCCGGCAATATTCTCCATACATTAGTATCCATCCATCTACATTCTCTATAAGTCAACTTAGACTGTTCTATAATTTCTTCAGGCAAGTCAGAATAATCTCTTTGCCCTGGTTTTTGGAAAACCAAAAGATATTCTGTATTATAACATATAAGAATTCCACATGGCCTAGGAGCTGACCCACCTGGAGATAAATGAGCCTTCCCTACTTTATCCCATATGATATACTCTCTCCAAAAAAATCCTATTTTTTTGCAATCTATAATAGCTCTCCCGCTATTCCAATATAAGCCTGTAGATCCTAAAGGAACATCTGTTGTATTAATAACCAAATGCCCCGCAGGCCTTAATACTCTAAAACATTTCCTCCATATATCGCTTAGCCAACTACTAACTTTTTCAAACTCATCTTCTGTTTCTATCTCATCTTTATTTTCTCTAAACCCCATATTTACCCAAAGACTTCTCCACATTTTAGCTCCGTAATATGGCGGACTGGTTACTATCAAATCAACCGAATTTTCTGGGAAAGTAGGGATAACTTCTTCTGCCTTTCCTTCTATTATCACATTTACATTAAATAGTTTCTCTGCCATTTTTCTATAACTCCCGTGGCTAAATTTCAATATGTCTAACCCAGCCGTAAGGAGGAACAAATTCTAAGAAAGTATCGTTAGAATTATTTAAACAGTTTCTCCATTCCGGATTATTAGACAAAACTTCTATCTCATCTATGCTTTTTACACCAAAGTCAAAATCAGAACTGTTTAATAAATATTTATACATTTTAACTTTCATTGGATCAAATCCCATAAGACGAGTAGCTACTATATCTACCGCTAACAGATTTTTTCCTCCTAATAAAACTCCTGATTTAACTGGATCTGGCGCTAAAGGTCCATTATTTTCGCCTCCAATAATGCCGTCTATAATAGAAAAAATGCCATTTCGCCTTTGCTCTCCAATTTCTCCTTGTTTATTTGTAAATAAGAAAACTTTCATTAGATCTACGGCCATCCGCCAAGCAGAATCATTGCCATACCAATTTCCGGCATCCATTAATCTTTTTTTGCCTACTTTAATTCCTAATTGTCGTGTTGTATGATTATGAATCCAATAAATTGCTCTGTGTATCCTTTCTAAAAAATGATTTCGAGAAGCTAAAAAATGATCATACATCCACCTTTCTGTTTGTATCAGAAATTTTTCCTTTAAGTTAAACAAGTTATCCGGATATTGGTCCCCTCCTTTGCTAGGGGACCCTAATGTATAATGAACAAGATAGTTTTTGTCCGTTGATATTCCTACTAGTCCTTTAACATTTAGTGTAACCCCAACCTTTTTGTGGACTTTTAACTTAGGTACAGATATAACCACATCAGCATTCATTATTGTTCTAGAAACTTTATATTTTTGGATTTCACCCGTATGATTCAATACTGTCTCACTTCTCGCATACATTGCACCGTATAATTTTTTTGCATTAGGTTTGTTAAACAAAGCGCTTTTTCTCTTAAGGTTTACAACTAAGCTCCCATTTTTATCACCTGGTAATTTTTTTAAACATGAATCAAAATGTTTCCAGGGAGACCAATAACTTCTGAGATCAAGTAATTCTATATCTGCTCCATTAAGATCTCTCAAAAAATCTATTACCTTATCAATTTTTGTTGCTTTGATTAATTCTTGAAAATTACAGTCATATTGAGGAGAATCCGCAATAATTATCTTCCCCTTGCCTTTTAGAGCAATCCAACAGTAATCAGCAATTGCACGCAAAACAGAAGGATGTGTAATAATTGAAAATAAATCCTTCCCTTGTTTGTGTCTGCTCTGTACAAAATTAGGTTTAATTAGAACAGTCATCCCAGGTTTAATCAAAAAACCTAAAGGATTCCATTTTTTAGTATTCCAATTCTCTTTGTCATATCCAAGTATATAAAAAAGATTCCTTATTCCCTCATATATATAATTTTTCTCCTTAGATATATTTTTAAACGGATATTCAGGATATCTTTCAGAAGGACTATAAGGACTTAATATAGGATATAGTGCTTTAGTTTTTACAATAGCAACTGTTTGCATTTTCTCTAACTCCCTTTTCAGAAATCATGATATTTAATGTTTAATTTCTGGATTAGAAATCTATGTTTTCCCCGCTTTGTTAAAGGAATATAATCTACTTTTTTCATTAATAATTTAATATCATCCCCTATTTTTGAAATTAATCTTTTCTTTATGTCTAAAATAGCACTATTATTACAAGTAATCTTAGGAATATATTTAAATACTATGTACCCTGGTTTATCCTGATAAAACTGAAACTGTTTTATACGATCAAAGATATCATCATGGAAATTTATCGAAGTCATAGATATATAACGCCCAGTTAAGGTAACAATAAATTCCTGCAATCTACCCTCAATCTTGCCCCATACTTGATATGGACGTTTACACGATGGGCATCCAAAACTTCTGAAAGTAGCAAGATCCTGGGTTTTGTAACGAATAAATGGAGTCGCATGCATAATAAAAGAAGTTGCCACAATTTCCCCTGTTTTCCCTGGGGTTATAACTATATCACCATTTTTATTTAGTAGCTCTGCATAGCCGTATTGTGGTAATACATGATAAGTATCTTCATATTCACAGAAACCGGCTAGTACTGCCTGTTCATAATGTCCATAATGGCTAAAAACACGACAATGAAATACTTCTTTAAATAATTTTTTTTGAAAGTCATATAAGTTTTCAGAAGCGCAAAGAATTCCCTTTATTTTAGGGAAAGATCGCCCAGTATCTTTTAAAAATCTCGCAAAAATATAACAAGATGAAGGATAACATCTAATCCACTCAGGTTTATATTCCCAAGCTTTTTGTCTATATATTTCCATCCATTTTGGTGTTAAATGATATGAAGAACAACGGAGCTCATTAAATTCAGGAACAAAAGTCATATGATCTTCTGTGTCTATTTTTAATCCTCTAAAAACAATTTGACGATCTCCTTCTTCCCATCCAATTCGATGGTACTGGTGCGCTTTTGATGCTAATTCTTTTGAAAAAGCTAGTGGGTCACGGTACATTCCCATAGGTATTCCTGTACTCCCTCCCGTAGTAACATAAACCCGATCCTTCATTGATACAGAAAATTCCTCTAGATTATCACGAAACATTTCTTTTGTAGTAAATGGAAGTTTTCGAAAATCATTTAAAGAATTAATAAAATCAGGCCTAACTCCTGAAGCATCATATAACTTACGATAGCCAGGGCAATTCATATACGCATATTTAACTATACGTTTTATCTCTTTTAATTGATATTCCTCTATTTTTGCTTTATTCCATCCTTCCGACACTCTTAAAAAGTTTTTCCACATTATATAAGCTGGATTTTTTAGATCTTTATGCATAAGGCTACCTTTCTTTTTCTACTTGTTCTTTAATCCATGCATATGTTTTTTCTAATCCTTTTCTAAGAGGGTAGTTAGGTGCCCACCCCAATTTCTCCCGAATTAATCTATTATCTGAATTTCTTCCCCGAACACCTAACGGACCTGGGATGTGTTTTATCTTTAATCTTTTACCTGCAATTTCCATTATCATTTCCGCAAGTTGGTTAATCGTAACCATCTCTTCCGAGCCTATATTAACAGGTCCTGTGAAATCAGATTCCATTAATCTTCTTATGCCTTCAAGGCAATTGTCTATATAAAGAAATGACCGAGTTTGTTTTCCATCACCCCAAATTTCTATTTCTCCACCATCTTCAGTGCTAGCTACTTTACGGCATAATGCGGCAGGTGCTTTTTCCCGTCCATCATTCCATGACCCTTCAGGTCCAAAAATATTATGGAAGCGAGCAATGCGAACATCCATACCATAATTCCGGTGGAACGATAAATACAAACGCTCACTAAATAATTTTTCGAATCCATATTCACTATCCGGATTAGCTGGATAAGCTGAATTTTCTGCTGTTTTAGGATTATCAGGATCTTCTTGATTATGTTGTGGGTAAACACATGCTGAAGAAGAATAGAATATCTTTTTTACATTTCTTTTATAGCAAGCTTCAATAACATTCAAATTAATCAGAGCTGAATTATGCATAATATTAGCATCATTCTCCCCGGTAAATACATATCCAGCTCCCCCCATATCGGCGGCAATCTGGTAAACCTCATCAAATCCTCTATCTACTATTCTTCTTACAACATCCTGCTCTCTTAAATCTCCAATAACAAAATCATCCGCTTGTGTAGGTGAAAATTGAGGATATTTTAAATCTACCCCCCTAACCCAGTATCCTTCTTTTTTTAATCGTTTGACTAAATGACTTCCAATAAAGCCACCTGCGCCACAAACTAATGCTTCTTTATCCTTCATCATAGACTCCTATTTGTATATATTTTACTTTGTTTTGATTTTCAAATATTTTTTTATCTAATATCCTCCAGCAATCTATAACAGTACTATCTCTTTTGAACATACTTAATTGTATATTTTTAAAAGAGAAATTTTTTTGTGAGATTAATACCACATCAGCATCCCCTACACATGATTCTAAGGAAAAGCACCTATAAATATTAGATTGGAGAACTTCGTCCCAGTCAATGCTTTCCCCTAAGGGGTCATAAACATTTACCGAAATACCACGTGATGCAAGCCTCTGGGCAATTTCTAATGCTTGCGATTTTTCTAATACATTTGTGCCTGATTTAAATGATATTCCTACTATTCCTACTTTCCCATTATAACTATAATGTTCCAGTATTATTTTTAGAAGTCTTTCAACTTGTTTATCATTTACCCAATCCGCAGCATCTGACAGTAGCGATTGCGAGCCTATACTCCTAGCCACATATGAAAATGCTTCATTATCTCTTGGAAAGCATGTTCCTCCAAATCCCAACCCTCCTCTTAGAAATTTTGCTCCTACTCTACTATCTATTCCAATGGCAGCGGTTACTTCATCTACATTACCTCCCGGTAATTTTTCGCACATTTCAGCTAATGTATTAGCAAATGATATTTTCATTGTGAGATATACATTAAGAGAAATTTTAGCCATCTCAGTATTTATAAAATTCATTTCTTTAATTATAGGCTCATTATCTTTATGAAAATGTCTAAATAGAGAGAAAATTTCACGCTTTGATTTTTCATCTGAAGTACCTATAAGAACAAATTCTGGATTAAGATAATTTTTGACAACGGAACCTAAAGCTACAAATTCAGGAACATAACCTAGCCCAAAATCCTTACCACATTTCTTTCCACTACTTACTTCTAATTGATTTTTAATAGTATTCATATCCCCTGGTACTACGGTGCTAGAGACAATTATACTATGAAAATCTTTTTTTTCTTTTAAGCATTTTCCTATTTCTTGACAAGCAGGCAAAATATATTTTAATGAAAATTTTCCTCCTATTTCACTTGGAGTCGCTACTATAATAATTGTAAAGTCAGTATTTTTTATAGCTAGTTCCATAGAGGATGTGGCTTTTATATTTTTTTTATAATACTTAAGTAATCTTCCAACTTCTGGTTCAAATACCGGTGATATTCCTTTATTAATATTTAAAACTTTATTTTCATCCACATCTACGCCTATTACATTGAAACCTCTAGAAGCCCAAGATACAGCTATAGGAGTTCCTAATTTCCCAAGGCCTACTATAGATATACTTTTTCCCATAAGTTTCCTCCTTATCTTTTTTTTAACTTCCCTTTTACTAATATCCATTCTGTATGGCATGCATCCCTCATTTTTCCTCTACCCAATTCGATATTCTTTCTAAACTCTGCAGGATTTATTAATCTAGGATGTGTTTGATGAACTACAGTTACAGATTGGGTTATATCTATTGTTGGTATTCTTCTTCTAAGGGCATCCCATACAAACCAATTGTCAAATCTTTGCCTTGCTAATGAAAAATCGGGAATATTGGTCCATAATCCCCTTCTAAATATAAAATAATCCATTCCAGAAGGAGAATGTAATTTCCCTTTTTGTCTAACCACTTCTAATAAATCTTTCTCCCATTCTTTATTATCATAATTAATCTTTTCTGTAATCTCTACATCCCATCTCTGGCCTACGGCTAATAACTGTTTGAATTGTTTTGTTATTATCTCAACCGCAGGTAAAAAATCACTAAGAAGAATAATATCACAGTTAACATAGCATAAGATATCAAACTTAGCAATCTGCTCTGCTCTTTTAAATAAAGAACTTACAAATGGGACTTTAAACTCACTATATTTTATATTTTGATCGCATACAATATTATATCGTTTTGTTATTTCCGATAGATTTTTTTCTTTCCCCAAAATAATAATTTCGCAGTTTTTATCCAGCTTTATCCAACTTTCAATAGCATTTTCTTGAGCAATCAATCTTCTTCCTTCAAAGGGACAACACGAAGTAAAAAATGTCAGCATATTGTTCTCCTAGTCTATTTATTATGTAATATCCTTTCCTATATGTACAATGCACATTTATTACATTCCGATATTTTCTGAGAAAGATCTCAGATACTGATCTTTTCTAAACCCAATACAAAGTTTCATTGTCTAAATCTTCTTTTAATGAAAATAATAATCTAACTTTTTTATTTTTTCTATTCATCAGATATGACTTATACTTTTTTCTATATAACCCCAAAGCCCTTGAATAATGCCTATCTTTTTCTTGTTTTAGCATCGGACTGTTTGAAGTATTAAGAAGGTCAAATGGAATATAAATATTTATTTTCCCCTTTTGAAGCAATTTTATGCTTAAATCAAGATCATCACCGCATGTAGGCATAAATTCTCTATTTAATCCCCCCAATTTATTCAATAGAATCCTTTTGATAGCAAATGGCCTATTTATAGCGTCAACTTGCCATATACCCAGTTTATAAGAGCCTACCTTATGTTTGTTAAAATATTCTTTTTTATGAGGACGATTAATTTCTATCCGTTTATATTCTGCAGAAGGGAAAAGCTCCAGGCCAGATAAGAATCCTATTGCTCCTATATTAGAAATTTTTTCAATGGTTTCCTGTAATAATACATCCCAATTCTTATCATATATCCAGTTATCATCTTGAATAAAAATAATGTAATCACCTTTTGCATGTTGTAAAGCTAAATTGTTACAAAAAATCTCATATTTATTATCCGCATAAAGAAACTGGTAATTGAAATCTGTATAGTCTAAATAGTACTTAGCTATCTTGTCAGAATGATCCTTCAAGCCATCAAATACTATTATAATTTCATATTGATTTTTATACGACATAGTAGATAGCCAGCTATTTAGGATAGACTTAATCCATTTTTCTTTATTATACACAGCAAACGCCAAAGTAAATTTCACTTTTTTCTCCAAATAGTTAATGAATATACTTCATCTATTAAAGTCAAATCTTTTTTATTCTTTAGTTCTTCAGCCAGCATTGTAGGGCCAGGCCATCCTCTGTTGAATTTATTTTCTGGAGTATTTTTTAATCTTCGGGAATCATGTAAGAGCATTGTCCCTTCTGATCTAACATGTTTAAACCAATCATTAAAGTCTTGTTTAACAGCTTCATAGCGATGATCCCCATCTATATATAAGAAATCAATAGGTTTATTCCATCCAATTGCCACTTGATGACTGGTCTGAGTGCATAGATGCAAGTATTTTATATTTTCTCCCATTCCTATTAAATTCAATGCATGGGAAATATTTCGACGGCAAATTTTTTCTGAAGTTCGCCAAGTCTTCATTGTATCTCCAGTAAAAGGATCAATAGAATAGACATGTGCCCCAGGAGAGCTCGCAAGCATTAAGAATGCTGATGAACCATATCCAGCTCCTATTTCAACTAAAATGTTTTTAGATAGAGAAGCATAATAACAAAAAATGGGAACTTCTTCCTCATGCATATAAATTGGAGCTTTAAAATATTTTTTCAATTCGGATTTAGTCATTTTAACCCTAAAAAATTTCTTATTACTTCCCACCTATCAGAAGAAGAGAACTTTTTTAATGCAAAGTTAATAGAATTCGTCCTTATGTATTCTCTAGAATCTTCCTTTTTCATTAAACGGATAATTATATCAGCTATTTTATCTGGCCGACCCCGAGGGACTAAAAAGCCAGTTTCCCCGTTCTTAATATATTCCCTATTCCCTTTAACATCATAAGCAACTACTATACATCCAACATGCATAGCTTCATTTCCAGTCCGAGGACATCCTTCACCGTATACAGGATGCTTTCCGGGATTAGTACCTACAAAAATATTACATTGACGCATTTTGTTTAAAACTGTTTGTTCATCTCCTGATATTTCTATAAACTTCAGCTTTAAATTTTTTTTACAGCAAATCTTATTTATTTCATTTATATCACGAAAGGAATGCCCCCCTGGTTCATTCATATATCCAATTAAATCTGCTTGTCTATTTTGATGTTTTGGATACCAGTATGTCTCATCTGACCACTCTTTAATTAACTTAGCATTATACCCTAATACTTCTTTGTACCACTGTTGATTTACATGAGAATTAGTGGCTATATCCTTAATTTGGGATCTAATTAAATTTTTCAAAAGAAATAGATGCCCTCGGGAAGTATATGCAATCTCACAATCATAAAAATAAACATGATTAACTATTTTCAAAAAATATTTAGCTATAGGAAGCCATGTAATTACACATTTAAGACATTTCTCCTCTTTTGCCCACTTTTTTGCTGTTTCAAAAGATATTACAGGCTGATGTTCAATAAGCCATTTATCATATTTTCCATCTTGAGTAACCAGATAAGACTCATAGCCGTTTTGCCTTAGAAGCTTAGCCCATAAATTCAGAACTTTAACTCCCCCATTATACTTATATAAACTCAATATATCTCCTCCACCACCTAATAATATAATTGGCCTGTTCATCAATTAGTAGTTCCTCTCAATTATTATTCCATCTTTTATTTTACACTTAGGAACCGGTTTAAAACTTTTCATAATTTTAGGTAAAGTTCCTTTCTCTATCCTCTCGGGCTCCTTCATAAATGGACGAACTCTTGATCCTTTTAATGGGCTGGGGTCAAGATTAAAATAGTGTTTCCCATCTAATATAGCATTATGTAAATTTTTGTCAAGTAATTTTTTATTAGACTTACAGTAACCAAAGTGACAAAACCAAAAAGGTTCCATCTTCTTCCAATCAATCATTAGCTCTTTATTATCACCAGCTCTATCCTGAATACGCATTAAGCCGTAGTAATTATTACCAGGGCTAGTTCCATATCCTTCTTTTAGACCAAAATCATAGATCCTAGGGGGGTCAAAACTATGTCTTATATGTGAATGATGTATTGAATGACTTCTTTCTAGTTTGGGATGATTTCTATACAATAAAGATTTACCAAAAATATGTTGTTGCCAATTTAAATTAGACCTTCTTTCATCTTTAACATGTTCAAAATCACCCCAGAGTTGATGATATGGAAAACATATTCCACCAAATCTATTATTTAATTCTTCTAAAAGTTCTCTTATTTTTATTATACTTTCATAGAATACTTCATCTGCATCAAATTCTTGGATCCAGTCCCCTTTAC
>Ga0180301_10004149_pt1 | contig 11213 bp, 8 predicted proteins | sample GuaBasSediGuay16_FD_121797 | JGI IMG/M metagenome (GOLD analysis project Ga0180301, IMG submission 121797) | Subseafloor sediment microbial communities from Guaymas Basin, Gulf of California, Mexico - Guay16, Core 4569-2, 12-15 cm | ecosystem: Environmental > Aquatic > Marine > Hydrothermal... | reverse complement strand
CCTTTGGATATGTCAGTAGCAAATGTTAATGACATTCGCTTTGTCAAAGCCCAGACGACCCTGACAAATTCGGCTGCGCTCGGTCAGGATGAAACTTTCACTGCCTCTGCATATCTTCGGACAAGTTCAGCTTTCAGCGATATCCAAAAGAGCCTGACTATGGGAACGCCCTTTGAGTATGATACTTCCACAGGAAATACCCCGGCTTTAGCGCAAATTGATTCTACACATTATCTTTGTGCTTATGAAGGCCCAGATTTTGACGGTTGGGCTGTCGTTCTAATTGTTGATACCGATACCTGGGACGTTACCAAAGGGACAACTTTTGAATATGACACCGATAATGGAGTAACACCAGCTCTGGCACAAATAGACCAAACCCACTACCTTTGTGTTTATAATGGAGACAAGAGCAGTGGCTTGGCGGTTGTCTTGACGGTCGATACGGGCAATTGGACAATCAGCAAAGAAGTGCCTTTTGAGTTCGATTCACAACAGGGCAACACACCAGCTTTATCAAAGATAGACAACGGTCATTATCTTTGTACCTATGTGGACAAGTTTTCTGACGGCTGGGCGTTCGTCCTGACTATAGATACCGGCAACTGGACAATTACAAAAGAAACACCTTTTGAGTTTGAGCAAAATACTGCTCTTACACCGACTTTAGCAAAGATAAACGATACTCACTATCTTTGTGCTTATGAGGACAAATTTTCCGATGGCCAAGCATTTGTCTTAACCGTTGATACCGGTAACTGGACGATTACGAAGGAGACACCATTTGAGTATGACGACATAGAAGCTCTTACGCCTGAACTGTGTAAAATAGATGATAGTCATTACCTTTGTGCGTATGAGGGGGCCGGGAGTGATGGCTGGGCGGTCGTCCTGATAGTTGATATAGGCACGTGGAACATAACGAAGGGGATGGCTTTTGAATACGATACTTCTGACGGGCAAACTCCCGCTTTGGCAACAATAGATGATACTCGTTATCTTTGTGCCTATGGCGGAAATAAAAGTGATGGCTGGGCAACAGTTCTCACCGTGGATACCAGTAGCTGGACAGTTTCCCGGGGAATGGGTTTCGAGTTTGATGCTTCTACTGGAATAACCCCGGCTTTGTCACAAATAGACCCAAACGACTATCTTTGTGCCTACGAAGGCCCCGGCAGTGACGGCTGGGTTGTCATTCTCAATCATACTGTGGCAGGGATTATCCCCTGAGGTTTGGAATTTATGAAAATTAAGCCTAAAAATAACGGTTCGGTGTTTTTGATGACAGTTTTTGTTATAGCGCTGCTTACGGTGCTGACTATGGGTATGCTGCAGATGAATACCGAGGAAATCCAGCTTATGCGCAACCAGATTTACGCGTCTCAGGCGCTGGCCATAACCGAGGCCGGTCTCAACGACGCTTTCGCCGAGATTCGAGCTGATTCAAGCTGGATGGATGGCTTTGTTGATAAGACTTTCTCGTTTGCCGGACCGGCGCCGATTACTCTTAGCGGCAAGTACACTGTTACTGTCAGCGGAATTTTGCCGACTTTGACGATTGAATCAACTGGAACTACCGGGCAGGGTTTTGTCGCGAGGGTAGCAGCCGAGGTGACAGTGGCAAGCAGTGGTCCGCCCTACGTGATAAGAATTGACCGGTTGAGGATAAACGAATAATGCTCGACAACAAAACAGTACTGGGTGTGGATATTTCGCAGAGCGCCATAAATATGGCACTGCTTAGAGGCGGTGCCGACGGTGTGGAATTAGTAAAGGCCGCCGGTTGTCCCGTCCCCGATGGAGCGATAAAAGACGGCAAAATTGAAGATTCTGTGCTGCTTTCCAAGGCCATAAAGGCCCTGAAGTCCCGCAGCAAGATACGTGCTCACCGGGCCGCTGTATCTTTATTCTCACAACCTGTGCTTATGCAGCTTATCGAAATGCCCAAAACTCTTCCGTCCAATATCGGGCGGTTCATTCAAAATGAAGTCAAACGCTGTGTTGCCCTTTCAGGCAAAGAAATTGCCCTGGACTTCTGTTCCGTTGGCTCGTCACTACAGCCGGGTACCGGCCGAATCTTTGTTCTGGCTACCGATGCCCAAAATGTAGCTGAGATTGGCAGAGTATGTAATTCGGCGGGGCTTAACGTCGAGGTGGTTGAGCCACCTATGCTTGCCTATGCCAGGGCATTTTATCCCCAAAAAATAGCAGGGAGGTTTGACAGCAATGTCCTTATAGTCATAATTCAGGACAACATTCTAACCCTTGCTGTATTCAGAAAACAGAATCTGGATTTTATCAGGTCCAAAGAGATTGATGAAAAAACTACCGAACCCAGGGAGCTTTGCTGCTGGCTTGCCGACCAGATAAACGCGGTCATTAAATTTTATGATGTTGAAATTTCAGACAGTTCACAGGAGTGGGAAGTTACTGTTGTTGCCGATTGTCCTCAGTTACCCAAAGGTGCCGAGGTATCTCTAAAGGTGAAAGTTGACTGTTCAGATCTGTCCTTCAGGACACCCCAAAACGCTTTTCAGGATACCTTTATCAGCCAAAACACCGGTTCTGACTGCCCTTCAGTGGTTGCGGCAGGGCTGGGTATGAAGCTTCTGGATACTGATGGTATTAACTTAGGTGTAAACCTTCTTCCTTCGGAGCCGGCCGAGATTAAATCATTCAAAAAACACGTTCTCTTAACGGCCAATATTATAGCAGCACTGCTGCTGCCGATGATATTTATAAGCGGGGCATTTAGTATGATGGCCAATAAGGTCAATGAAAACATTGCTCGTATAAAACGCACAAAGTTTGTAGATGACACGCGTTCACTGTTTAGAGAAGAAGCTCTGGCGGATAAGCAAATCGTTTCCTTATCGCAAAGAATTGAGCAGATGAATAAGGTTTTGGAGTCTCGCCATAGTTTGCCATGGCATGAGTTTCTCAATGACCTCAGAGCAGCGACACCTAACAATGTGCGCATTTTAGAGCTGTTCAGCAAAGCCAATTCCAAAATATCTCTGAAAGGTCTGGCATCTTCATACGAGGCAGTTCACCTGTTTATAAAAATGCTGAACAACTCCGAATATATAGATTCGGCTTCTTTGATAGAGACGGAAAGAAAAAGGGATCTCGTAAGCTATGAAATCAATTTTTCACTGGTCATGAACAAAGAAAGTTAACAAATGTTACTCGACAATCTTGCTAAATCGAGTCGCTTATCGCGAAGCGCAGTTTCGACTGTGCTGATTGTGATTTCAGTAATTGCGATGTATAACTGGATAGTCGCTCCGCGCGCAGCTTTTCTGCGAGGAGCCCAGAGACATGAAATTGTCGCCGGTAATATTGCACATAAGCACGAAGTTATCAGTAAAAAGGTTATAGAAAAAAGGAAAGAACTGCAAAAATTGCAGGAACAGTTTACTAAACACAGAGAAATTTTATTCACCCCAGAGCAGGCAAAAGAGTTCTTTAGCGACTTGCAGACCATTTCAGAAGAAGCCGGCTGTGCAGTTTATTCGCTTAACATTCTCACGACGGCACCATCTCGTAAACAACAACAGCCCCAGAATGCTTCATATATAGTACCCAGGAGTGCGACGTTAACAGTTGCTGGTGTTTACGAGAAAATAATCAGGCTGATGAAAAGGCTTCAGTCGCGTACACAAAAGGTTTGGGTGGATTCGATTAAAATGGAGATTTTAGACCACGATTCGGTTCGGCCTAAGTGTGATATAACTATTACAATTTACACAGTCGAGGACGAGGAGGCTGACGTATGAATAGTCCAAAGTATGTGAAAATAATTCCTTGTGTTTGTCTTTTGAGCGTCTGTTTATGGTTCCTTGTGCTTCAACCGCAGCAACTTGAAGCTGCATCAAACACCACAATACCGACCGGGCGGGATAACCCTTTTGCCAAGCTTCCGAAGAAAAAAGCAGCTCCGAAGAAAGTATCACAGTCTTCACAGGCAAACGAAGAGGCCCCTGAGTTCTTTCTTGAAACCATAACGCTCGAAGTTCTGGATGCCGAAAGCCTTACGGCTGTAATAAAGTCAATGTTGTCTGACGGTGGCAGCGTCTCCACCGATACCAAAACTAATTCCTTAATAATTTGGGACACAAAAGAGAATCTTGAAAAGATTATTGCCCAGATTCAAGAGGCTGATCAAACAGCAATACCTCCGCAGACCATAATAGAGGCCACCAATCCTGAACTGTTTCTTGAAACTGTAACGCTTAAGTTCCTCGACGCCAAAAATCTTGAGGTTGCGATTAAAGGTATGTCTTCAGACTATGGCATTATTTCCATTGATGAAAAAAGTAACTCTTTAATTGTTTGCGACACGAAAGAAAATCTTGAAATAATTCTTGGTGAGATTAGAAAAGCTGACAAAACACCTGAGCAAATTATGGTGGAAGTTGTTATTCTCGATGTCCGGCTCGATGACGGCAGCCAGATAGGCATCAACTGGGACATCCTTTCCGATGAAAACTACGATATAGGCTACAGGCAGAATTTTACGCTGACAAGGCTGGGTTCGACTGTAGAAAATGACACTACTATAGGTAATGCTACCGCCTTCAACACCACCGGTCTTGGTGGAGATTTGAGTGTCATCAGTGGTACTATTCGAAATGTCGTTCGTATGATACAGCAAAAGAGAAGTGCCGAAATTCTTGCCAGCCCCAGAGTTATGATGGTAAGCGGGCAAATCGGCTACGTCGAAGCCATAGAGGAGCTGCCTTATACGGAAATCACCGACAGCGCAGCAGGAGGAATGAACGCTCTTACATCTACCGAATTTAAGCCCGTTGGTGTTAAGTTGACAGTAAGCGCCACCTTGACAGACGACAGGGGCATCTTTCTTACAGTCGAAGCCGAACAAAATGCCGAGGTCGGTGAAAGCGACACGGAAATACCCATAATTGATACCAGAAAGGCAAAGACTTCGCTGCTTTTAAAAGATGGACAGGTTGTTATTTTAGGGGGTCTCAGGCGAAAGTTAAAGTCCAAAGAGATAGACCAGATTCCAATTATCGGTGATTTACCGATTATCGGCGAACTATTCAAAAACACCAGGACTACCGTCAAAAATTCCGAACTGGTCGTGTTTCTCTCGCCCCACATTTACAAAGGCGAGGCGATTGCTGACGACGAAAAGGCTAAATATGATGAAATAACAAACAGACCGATGCTTCCACTGCCGGATTGAGTTAGTGCTGTTGAATAAGGTCTGAATAAGAAAATATGAGAAGTTTGTTAAATGATTCTTAAAAAGGAAGTGAAAAATGTTTCAAATATTTAAGTCAAAAAAGAAATCTAAAAGTGCCAAAATACTGATTGTTGATGACGAACCGGATTATGTCAGCACTGTTGAGTGTCGTCTTGGATGGTGCGGCTATAATGTCATTACCGCTGCAAATGGGCAGGAAGGGTTGGAGAAGGCATTAAATGAAAAACCGGACTTGATAATATTAGATACGAGTATGCCGGTTATGAACGGCCACGAGATGCTCGAACGCCTCAGAAAAAATCCACAATTAAAAAACTTACCGGTGATAATGGCTACCGCTCTTTGTGAGGTACAGGATATAGCTACAGCCTCCTCATACGGCATCTCTGATTATATCGCTAAACCTTTTGATTTTACGGATTTGACGGAAAAAATTGAAAGTGTATTACAAAACTGAAAAACTTTAAGCAGCATATAAAAATGAAATCAGATTCAATAAAACCGATAAAGATACTTATGGTCGAAAACGACCTGTCAAACAGAGTGCTCTTGCAGAACTCATTATCCGAGTCATCGCTGTCTATCTCTGAAGCGAAATATGCCGAATCACTTAAAAGTGCTTTTGAACTGTTGGATAAAAATTCTTTCGATGTGGTGCTGTTGGATTTAAATCTCCCTGACAGCAAAGGCCTGGATACTTTTATTAAAACAGGCAGGAAGTATCCGGACGTGGCGAATATTGTTCTTACAAGCCAGGCCAATGAAGACCTTGGCCTGGAAGCAGTTGCCCGCGGCGCTAATGAGCATCTTATATTGGACAGGTGCAACGTTTACTCGTTAACAAAATATATTCTCTATGCTATCGGACACAAAAAGGCCGAACAGGTACAGGTACAGTTGCTCACCGATGTTGAGCGGGCGAATAGAGAACTCAAAGACTTCGCCTATACGGTTTCGCACGACTTAAAAGAACCCTTACGGGCGATAAAAACACTTGTCAATTGGATATCAACCGACTATGCTGACAAACTCAATGAAAATGACGGAGAGCAAATAAAATTACTTTTGGCTCGTGTCAACCAGATGAACAACCTGATTAATGGCGTACTAAAGTATTCCGGCCTTAGAAATACAGAAGAAAAACACAGTCCGGTCGATTTAACCCTCCTTGTATCCGAAGTTATTGATATGATAGCATTACCGGATAGCATTACAATTACGCTTGAAAACCCCTTACCTGTCGTGAAATGCGAAGAAACTCGTATTATGCAGGTCTTTCAGAACCTACTTACCAATGCTGTGAAGCATATGGACAAGCCCGAAGGCAAAATAAACATAGACTGTGTAGAGGAAGCTGATTTCTGGAAATTCAGTGTTGCTGATAACGGCCCGGGTATTGAAGAGAAATACTTCGAGAAAATTTTTCAGATTTTCCAGACAATATCACAGCACGAGGCCTCTGAAAGCAGTGGCGTCGGCCTCGCAATTGTAAAAAAAATCGTCGAGTTGTATGGTGGTAAGGTCTGGGTAGAGTCGGAAATAAACCGGGGCAGCACCTTTTTCTTTACTTTACCCAAGCAGAAAAGCCAAACCCAATATGTAGAACTCGAAACTAAATGCTCTTAGCGGAGGTTACTTATGAACGATGAGAGATATAAAATCCTGCTGATTGAGGATGATAAACTGGACCAGATGGCATTCACAAGGATGATGAAGGATAGAGAACTTCCATATGATTGCACTATAGCCGGCTCTGTTTCTGAGGCTCGGGGAATATTGGACAGCCGGGATTTTGATGTTGTGATTTGCGACTATGCACTTGGTGATGGAACAGCGTTTGATATCCTAAATACAGTTAGAAATATTCCGATTATACTTGTCACAGGAGTGGGGAATGAAGAATTGGTTACAAAGGCATGGAAGGCCGGTGCTTGTGATTACCTTATTAAAGACCTCGACCAGAGTTATCTTAAAACTGTTCCCATTACAATCGAAAATGCTGTCAAACACAGCAAAATGGAAGAAATACTCAATCAAAAGAAAAAAAACCTCGAGGCTATATTTGATGCCGCGCCTATTGGTATGGTTTTAGTTAATGAGAATATGATAGTAAGACGTGTCAATGATGCTGTCAGACAAATGGTGGGAAAAGATTATTTGGAAATTATCAACAGGAGACTTGGAGAGGCATTGGGCTGTATCAACAGTACCTACGATGAGCAAGGCTGCGGTTCCGCCCAGGCTTGCAAAGACTGTTCCTTCCGAAAAACCATACAAAAGGCGTTGGATTCACAACAATCTCTACATGGGGTCGAAATTCGCCCTGTGTTTGAATTCGGTGGTAAAAAAATCTCACCCTGGCTCCATATCAGCGCTGAACCGACTACGATAGATAAAAGCAGGCATATAGTTATTGCTGTTAACGATGTTAGCGAGCAAAAAGAAGCAGAACGCAAATTAAGGTTGGCAGAAGAAAGATATCGAACCATCTTTGAAAACTCGGCGGTCGCTATCACAATGGTGGACGAACAGAAGCGACTCATTTCATGGAATAAATTCACCGAAAACCTTCTCGGAATGAGCAAAGAAGACCTGTATCTTAGGCCCGTAAAATCGCTTTATCCTCCCCAGGAGTGGGAAAAAATAAGAAACTACGATGTCAGACAAAAAGGTATGCAGCATCACTTGGAAACCAAAATAATCAAAAATGATGGTGAGGTCATCGATATTAATATTTCGTTAAGTGTTTTGCAGGACTCCGATCAAAAAACAACTGGTTCGATAGGTGTGTTCAGAGATATTACAGACCGCAAGAAGGCCGAGGAGAAACTCAAAGAGACGATGGAAATTAAATCACAGTTCATATCTACGGTATCACATGAACTGAGAACCCCTTTGACGTGTATAAAAAATGCCATAACCAATATTGTGGACGGGGCGCTTGGGGAAATTAATGAAAAACAAAGGGATTTCTTAAATATCGCCGGAAGAAATGCAGACAAGCTTGTCAAGTTGATTAGCGATGTCTTAGATTTCCAAAAGCTTGAGGCTGGCAGAATGCAGCTAAACATAGAGGAAAATGACATAACTAAAGTTGCTACAGAAGCTTATGAAACAACGCTCTTTTCGGCTAAAAAGAAAGATGTGGATTTTTCCCTCGACCTTGAAAATAATCTTCCCAGGGCAAAATTCGACTATGATGGAATCAGCAGGGTTCTGTTGAACTTAATCAGCAATGCTATCAAATTTACCCCTGAACAGGGTCGAGTTTGTCTCTCTGTAAAAAAACAGAATGAACAGTTCCTTATACGTGTCAGGGATACGGGTATGGGAATACCTAAAAAGAACCTGTTGAAGATATTTGACCGCTTTTATTGTGTACATCGACCGGGAAAACAAATTCCAGGTACAGGCCTTGGCCTTGCCATCGTAAATAAAATCGTGATGGGGCACGGCGGGAGAATTGAGGTCGAAAGCGAGCTGGATCAGGGCTCAACTTTTACTGTCTTTCTGCCGTTGGAACCCAAATTAACTCCAACTGTTTCTGAATCTGAAAACAACGAAGTCTTGGAAAAGGCTGTTTTCAGCGATTAACTCTAAATAAAAATTTTTGCCTGACAGTCTTTTATCTCCGCATCGATTGGTGTAGCCTCAAATCAAATCTGAGCTGCTGTCAGGTATCCAACCTTCACTGTCATCGCTAAGCCGTATATGCAACCATCCCGCCCGGTGTTCGAGCAAATCGAACTCCGTCCCAGCATGCAGCGGTTCCTTAAAACTGACCGAATAGTTGCGCCCGTCACCCTGGCGGGCAATAACTTCGTCAACTGTAACAACTCCGCAGGCCTTTCCGGCCTGAACGCTTGCTTCTGTAACAACAGAAGCAAGAAAACAAAACATTAAAATGCCGGAAATTATCATACCTAACTTTATCGCTGCAATTCGACCAAGCCATATCATTCCCGTTAAACTAATGCACACAATCGCAAAAAAAATACAGGTAATTAAAAATTTTGTCTTCATAGAAAAATCATAGTGCCAGAAAAAAAGAGTATGTAAAACACGTTTTTCAGTTTTTTCTTTGACCTTGTCGATTCTTCTGCTGCGTGCAAAGGTAAGATTCTTTTGAATGTCCGTATCGGATTTGTCGAGCCTTTCAGCCTGACGATAATTTAATATCGCCCTGCCGATATCACCTTTGAGAAAATAGGCATTGGCAAGGTTGTAGTAAAGCTTGGCATTTCTTATCTGGCCCTCATTTATAAGCTTTTCATAACTTAGGGTTGTTTTTTCATAAAGCTTCACGGCCTGCTTGGAGCCGGCCGCCAATGAATTGGCCTGACGAAAAGCCTCGTTCGCCTGGCTGAAAAGTGAATATGTTTGCTCTTCGGTCAGCTTAGCTGTTATCGAAGTTGTCAGGCTGAATAAAAACAAACTGAACAATATTACAGCGGAGTTTTTAGTAATCATTTTTTAGATTTTTTTTCGATGTTCCGAACAAGCTCGATTACATTTTTTATCTGAGTCAAATCAATATCCGCCTCGGTTGATGAATAACTCGCCGCCTCGCATTGAGCTATAATATCTCTGTATTGGTTGGCGGTCTGCATATTCGTTGTATAAGTTAAAATTACCTCACAGCAATCATCAGCGGTAAGAGAACCGGCTGTTTTATCAAAACGTTCTCCAATATACTTTTTCATAATTGACGCAAGCAATTCGTGTCGCTGTTGTCCTGAAGATGTGATTTTCTTGAGTTCTCTTACTGCTTTACCGCAGGCTTGTCGTCTTCTTTTAGAGGCTGTTTTTTCTGGACTTGTGTGAGTGAAGAACTTAAGCAGCGAACTAAATACCAATCCAGCCAGAGGAAGCCCCCAAAGCGCCATATAGCCGGGACTGGTAAGAGCAGCCAGCGGGGCGAAATTCTGGTTCTGTAAAACATCGAAGCCTTCGTAATTAGCGGAAAGCCCCTTTTTTATCGCCTCAACTTCTTTATTTACAGGCGTAAAATCCGTACCCTCCAAATCGGCAGTGGTTAGTATTTTTGTCGGTGCTACTTCAAGTTGTATCGGCTGGGTTTTTACTACTGTGTATCGACCATTGTCCGAGTCAAAAAATGCCAGCGGTATCGAAGGTATCGCGTCAATCTTGTCATTATTAGCACGTATTGTTTGAGTAAAGACTTTCCAGCCGCCCTCAATGGTTGGCGATGCTTTCTGGGATGGAATTTTGAAATTGGCCGCCATCTCCGGTATCTTCTCAAGTGCCGGCCACTGGACAGGCTTTAAATACCTGTTGCCGCCGATTTTGATGGTTAGAGTAATAGGGTCGCCAACATTTACTTGTGTTGGTACCGCCGAAGCGGATATCGTGTATCTCCCCACCAAACCGTAATATCCGGCAGGCTTGCCCTCTTCCGACAAAGGCAAAACCGTAAGCACCAATGGCTTAGAACTTACCATAAAACGTTTATACTCGTATTCTGAACCGAAAAAACTTCTTCGCCGAGACCGACCCACCGCAACTTCAGCCGAAACCGATGCCGGCGAAATTGCTATTCTACCGGAATCTTTTGGTATCAAAACCTTCGTAAAAGATATCACAGACACATTGATACCATTACGGCTTTCCCGCTGTTCCCGCAGTAAAACATCAACGCCATTAATTATCTGCTGACCTTGTGCCCACGCCTTTTTTGTTTCGCTTACATCTTCGATGTAAAAATCCCCGCTGGTGAACACCGGAACATTAATATTCGGATTTCTAATAGGCGCCGATATAATCCATTCCAAGTTCATAATCACCGGTTGCCCGACATAACACTCGCGCTGTGATAATGTCAGCTCAAGCTGCATTTTATCCGTTACGCCCGCCTTCTGGATAGTCGCCGCCAGCCGATTGGTTTGGTAGTTTTTCCCATCGACGGTGATTGTTACAGAAGGAATCTCTACCACCCCGGTCTGGTCCGAAGTGAGAGAAT
>Ga0180301_10004148_pt1 | contig 11214 bp, 12 predicted proteins | sample GuaBasSediGuay16_FD_121797 | JGI IMG/M metagenome (GOLD analysis project Ga0180301, IMG submission 121797) | Subseafloor sediment microbial communities from Guaymas Basin, Gulf of California, Mexico - Guay16, Core 4569-2, 12-15 cm | ecosystem: Environmental > Aquatic > Marine > Hydrothermal... | reverse complement strand
TTTGGGTTTGTTCAGGAGGAAATAGACCTTTTCTGCCCGGCGGATTCTTTTGCCGCGGACCGTGATGATGTCGGTATCGGCATCGGCAAAAGCGGGCAATTCATCAACGACCTTGCGGTTGACCCTTACGACACCTTCAGTAATCAGCTCTTCGCATTTTCGCCGTGAGGCAACACCGGCAGCAGCTAAAATTTTCTGTAATCTTTGCCTTGCCATGACTACCTCCCGAAAATTATCTCGTATATCTGGTTATCGTCGAAAAAAGGTTATTATCCATAGAACCAACGTTAGTACAATCGAGATTATGATGCAGGTTGTTATAGGGATAAAGATTCGCCAGTTTTTTGAGCCGAAAGTCAGGTCGCCGGGCAGCTTGAATATGTCGAACCGGCCTAAGAGCATGATTACCAGGCCGACGGCCGCTATAATCAGCCCGAAGAAAACCAGCCATTTGCCCACTTGTCCCGGACCAAAATCCGCCATATTTATCCCTATAGATTGTCTTTTCACTATTCGTTTACAAAACGACTGTTAGAGTTTACAATAGTTTTGAAATTACGCAACCCAAAGGTGTGGGGGCGTATTTAGCCGGATGGAAAAAGGGAACGTGAAAATGGCATCTGATAAACTGCGGATTCATAAACGGGCTAAGCTGGTCGATGGGCGGCTCTTGATGGGATTTTCGGGGTGGATGGACGGAGGTAATATCTCCACCGGAACAATCAAATTCTTAGCCGAACAATTAGATGCGCCCAAAGCGGCTGAGATTGACCCTGAAGGATTTTATATCTACAACTTTCCGGGAACAATGGAAATCACGGCCATGTTTCGGCCGCACGCGAGGATACGGGACGGGATTGTGCGGTCGTGCGAGATGCCGAGTAACACGTTTTTTGTGAACGAAGATAATAATCTGATTTTATTTGCCGGCAAAGAGCCTAACCTGGGGTGGGCCGAATTTACTGATTGCATTTTCTCGCTGTGTCGCCAGTTTGAGGTGAAAACGATTTATTTTATCGGCAGCGTTGCCGGGTTAGTGCCGCATACACGTCAGCCGAGGTTCACCTGCTCGGTTTCAAACGAGGGTCTGAAGGAAACGATGAGCAGATACGGTGTAAGGATGAGCAACTATGAGGGACCGGCGAGCATTGTGACACACCTGACCGCCATGGCAGGACAAAATGGAGTGAGTATGGTGGCCCTGGTAGCGGAAATCCCGGCGTATGTCCAGGGGCACAATCCCGGGTGCATCAGCGCGGTGGCGAAGCTGTTGTCGAATATATTGGGCCTGCATCTGGATCTTGAGCGGCTAAAGAATACCGGCGAAGAATTCGAGAGGAAACTTTCCGAAATTATCGCAGAGCAGCCGGAGCTTGCAACTCATATCGGCAAACTCGAAGAAGATTATGACAATGACGTATTCGATACGGAGATGGGTGATTTGAAGGAATGGCTCCAGCAGCAGGGAATCCGGGTGGATTGAGAAGTGTTATCGGCTCACCAAATGGCTGATTTTGCGGGGGTGTTCTGGCTTGACATATACCCCCCTTTTTTGGTAAAATACATATCGTTTCTATGCTTGAAAAGTCCTCCTGATGGGGGATTATTTTCTGAGGGTGGACAATGTGAGGATTTTTACGGGTAGGCCTTCCCGACAAAAACCGCCTGTTTTCTTTCTGATAGGCATAGTGTGTCTTTGCGCTATGGCTCAGGTGGCTGTTGCGCGAAGGCCGAAGCTGCCAAGGGGTGCTAATCGCCGCAGGCTTAAGCCGATTAAGGTTGTGGACCACGTTGTTACCAAGAGGATCGACCGCGAGGCCGTTCGGCAGGCCGATGAGCGGCGAGAGCGGCGTGGGGGGCCATTCCGGTTCGCAATACCGAGAAAGGTGATGATAACACCCTGGACGGACGGGACGTGGGAAGATTTAGATGACCAGATGCGCCTGTGGCGACTCCATATAACCTGTCCGGGTGCAGTAACAGTAAATCTCGGATTCAGTCGCTATTGTATGCCGCCGGGCGGGAGCATGTACATCTATACCGCCGAAGGGGATGATATGCTCGGCCCCTTTACTGAAGACGACAACAAGAAGCACGGTCAGTTGTGGACACCCGTGATACATTCGGATGATGTAATCGTTGAGGTGATTGTCCCGGCATCACAGGCTGAACTGCTTGAACTGGAGCTGACCTCAATTAATCACGGCTACCGTGGTTTCAGGCGAGACGGCAAGGGGGTTACGGGCTTAGGCGATTCGGGGAACTGCAATGTTAATGTTGCGTGCCCGGAAGGTGACGAGTGGTGTGATCAAATCCGGTCTGTTGCGGTGTTTTCTTTCGGAGGCACATACCAATGTACCGGCGTTCTGGTCAACAACACGGCCCAGGACGACACGCCTTATTTCCTGACCGCGTATCACTGCATCTCAAATCCAAGCCAGGCGACATCAATGGTAATATACTGGAATTACCAGTCTTCGACCTGTGAGGGCACATACGGTTCCAACGGTCAAAATCAGTCAGGTGCAATCTTTCGAGCGGGATATGCAGATTCGGATTTTGTCCTTGTCCAGTTAGATGATGAGCCTTCTATGGTGTTTGACGTTTATTATTCCGGTTGGGACCACAGCAATACCGCGCCGGCCAGTGCGGTTGGCATCCACCATCCGAGCGGCGATGTGAAAAAAATCAGCTTTGAGGATGATCCGCTGTCCATCACTTCTTACCTGGATGACCCGATCCCCAGTGACGGGACTCACTTAAAGGTAGATGACTGGGACCTCGGCACTACCGAGCACGTTTCATCCGGAAGCCCAATCTTTGATCCAAACAAACATATAGTCGGTCTTCTGCACGGTGGCTGGGCATCGTGTTATAATGATGAGTCTGATTGGTATGGCCGAATCTACGCATCCTGGACGGGCGGCGGGACGACAGCTACACGTCTGAGTGACTGGCTCGACCCGAACGGTATCAGCGGCACGTCGCTGGACGGCAAAGAACCCGGTACAGACATGGATGACCTTGAGTTCTTCTCTAAGCACTGGCTTGAGAACAATTGCAATGATATTGCAGGCGACGAGACCAACTGGTGCTTTGGGACTGATTTGACCAGAAATGGCCGGGTGGATTTGGCGGACTTCGCAGACGTCGCCGCCCGCTGGCTGAAATAGTAAAATCAAAGCGCAAAATCTTACCCTTCAACGACAATTAAAATTACTACCACTGCTCTTTTTTCTGGAACATCCGGGAAATAATCTTGGCGGCTGCGACTTGACACTCAAAGGCATGGCCCCCCTTCTACTATCTGTTCATTGTCGCAATTTTACAGGCAATATCTGCAACCTGCTGAGCGGATTTCGCAGATGGCTTGGTGAAGCTTTCGGTTTCGGCGCTAAAGACGGTTACCTGTGGGCCGATGGGGCAGTATAACTTCGCGTCCGTTGGGCCGAAGATGGCTAACGTGGAACTGCCGAGAGTAGCTGCAAGATGTGTAATGCCGCTGTCGTTGCCGATATACAGGTTGGCACAGGCGAGAATCTGCATGACTTCGGCAAGCCCCAGGCCGGACACACATTTGCCGAGGCCCTCAATCCTTTTGGTGGCCTCGGCGTCGAACCTATCCAATTCGGCAGGGCCTAACAGAAACAGCACCTGCATATCTTTGGCGGCAAGAGTCTCGGCCAGTTTGCAGAAATTATCTAAATGCCAGCATTTTTCCCTGCCGCCGCTGCCGGGATGGATGATAACGACTCGCCGCCCCGGTCCTATACCCTGTGTTTGCAGGAGGCCTTGGCCGCAGCAAATATCAGCTTGCGTTGGTTGTACTAATCCGGCGGTGGCGTCAAACTTCGTGGGTTGCACCCACAGGGTGTTGGCCACGTTAAACCGGTTGATGTAAAATTCGCTGATATGGCCGCCGAACCCATCTTTTGCTTCCAGCGGTAACGTAGTTACCTCGGCTGAGCGGTGGCAGTTGACGGTATAAATCAGATTGTGTTCGAAGTTGCTGTCGCCTGCTCCCAAAAAGCTGGTAATCCATTCATAACGGTCGAACGCCGTAATAAGTACATCTCCGTCTTCGACCGCAAAATCCTTCGCATCGGTAAACAGTCGATGAAAGTCAATGGAGTCTATCGAACGGATACCGTCCACGCACGTTCTGCCCGGGTAAAAGTCTATATATTCGGTGTGGCCGATAAATTCTATGCCGCCTAATCTGCAGGCCTCTTTCATAAAACTCGCCAGTGGCAGCATCAGCAGACAGTCACCGATCGCACCGGGAGTAATTATTACTCCTCGCCGTAAATGTTGCCGGAATTGAGCCTCCTTCTGTCTCACCAATTTAAAAATGTCCTGAGCCATTGGGCTAACTCGACACCTCATCAATCCGGACACACTGCCTTCACCCAAGCTACTTTTTGAAAATACCCTTTATAGAATCAAGGGCTTCCTGGCCGACATCGATACCCTTATCGAGCAGCTCTTTACCCAATTCGGTACTCTCCTCTATGACCTTTTTGCCCGTCTCGACAAAGACCGCTCCTTGTTCGGTCAGTGTTGCCTTGATCGGCCCGATAATCTCCGTCGGCAAAATGTCGGTACCTTCCTGGGCTACACCTTTTGCAATGGCGCTGAGAACCTTTCCCGTAAGCTTCGCCGTGTCGAGCTTCTCACCACTTCCGAGGTTCGTCATTCTGATAGGCGCAAGGCTCAACTCGATAGTGTCAGCCCGGCCGGGAATCGGAAGCAGTTTCACCTTGACCTTAACGTTGGTAACCTCCAGATTCGCTATCAGCAGCTTCTTACTTGTCGCCTGCTGCCCCGGCTTGTCCTCTTGGCCGGTACCACTTGGAATCGCGGCAAGTACAACGTTAAGGTTGTTTGAAAGGCCCTTTTGCTCGATGACAACCGTAATCCCGTCCAACGTAATATCTTCGATGTTGACTGTATCGCTCAATAAAGACTTCACGTCCACATCCACGTGAGCATTGCCCAACTCAAGCAAAGTCGGGTGTTCGTAGCCCGCCGGATTGTTTATCACCAGGCCGCTTAAGTCAAGCGTCCCACCGAGCAGCGACAATGAGACATCATCGACTGCAACACCCACTCCCAGCACCTTTGTCGCAGCCGTTTCGATTCCCACCTTCAGCGCCCGGTCTCCTAAAAGATTCACCAGAACCGCTACAATTACCACCACAATCAAAATTGCAACCAAAATTGTGATTAACGCTTTCTTCATTTCTTGTGCTCCTTTCATTTTATGATTACATTAACCTTGAGTATTAGAAAAGTCAAGGAGCTATTGACATTTCTATGTGGTATGGGTACAAAAGCATCATTACCTTTACGAGTAAACGAACCAAAAACTTGGTCCTCGTCCCCAAGGAAAATTAAATCTCTGACTTCTGCTTTTCTGTATGGAGTACTTACACATCGCTGCCGCCGGTGGTATCACATCATCATCAAAATCGGCATTCCGGCTCCAATAACTCCATATTTCAAAAAAGATAATTTTTTTATTTTTTTTCTTGCATCGCCTCGGTTATTATCTTATACTGATTTTTTTAATGGCGAATATTCTTCCATCTCTCAAGAATATCCCCCAATAAATTTAGAACGAGAGATATTTTTTAGGTGGCCTGTAAACAGGCCAAGGAGACGTACAAATGAGTATAGGTACAGTAAAATGGTTCAATGGGCAAAAGGGATTTGGTTTTATTAATCCGGATGATGGGGGCGATGATTTATTCGTTCACCACTCTGAGATTAAAACGAGCGGCTATGCTTCGCTTGATGAAGGCCAAAAGGTTGAGTACGAGGTCGGACAAGGCAAAAAAGGTCCATGTGCGACTAATGTAACTCCCTGCTAACCAATCAATTGTGTTTATGAACCGGAAAAAGGTCCTGCAAAATGGCAGGGCCTTTTTACATGTATATTGCACTAATCTGCTCCGAAACAAGCAAAAACCAGCCCGGCGGGGGCTAATTAGTATCGAGTATCGCAGTTCTGTCCCCTGTTGAGCGAAGTCCCGATTTCTCGAGAGCGCGCCGGAGCCTTCTGTCGTTTGTTCTCTGACCTCTGTCCTGTAAAGATTCTGCCTTTCCGTATGGAATACTTACACATCGCCGGCGCCGGTGGTATCACATCATCTTTGAAATCGGCATTTTAGCCCTAAAAACGCCCCTTTTGCGGCAAAACCCTCTTATATTTACGGCTGGCACATCTATTGCACATAAAAAAGCCGGATGCCCGTTGAAAACCGGCCGTTTTGTCCCCAAACAGCCGGTTTTCGAGCCGTTAGTAGTTAGTTTTTAGTTCTTAGTTGGCTGAATAATAGTGTCGCTCGAAGCTCAACAGGTTATTGATTTAGCTGAAACAGCGGTAGGCGAATCGGTTGTGCCTCTTCAGGATTCTGCCGGGCCGGGACCGCCGGCTGTCGGAGAGCACCTCAAAAATTCAGCGCTAAAGGCATACACACAACAGACTGAGAAGGCCCGCAGGGACGAACGCATCGTTGAACTTTTACCGATGGTCAGCAGGATAGTTCATCAGGTCGTTTCCTTTTTGAAGCCGCCTCTAACTAAGGATGACCTCATCTCAGCCGGCACAATAGGGCTGGTAAAGGCAGCTCGTGATTTCGACCCGGCGCACGACGCGAGCTTTAAGACCTACGCCTACATCCGCATAAGGGGTGCTGTTCTTGACGAACTTAGGGCCTGGTCGTTCGCCCCGGCCACTGTCAAAAAGCAGCTCGACCGTGCACAGCAGATTGCCGAGCAAATTGTCCAGCATACAGGCAGGGCCCCTTCCGACGAGGAGCTTGCCGAAAGGCTCGGCATCGGCCTTGAAAAGATGTACAAAATCTTCGAAGAGGCCCGCAGGATGCATTTCCTTTCCATCCACAGCCTGGACGATGAAGCCCCCGCCTTAGGGTCGATGTTAGCGGCAACCGGGACCAAACAGCCGGGGCACGGACTGGAACAGGCCGAATTAGCCGCGGAACTCGCGAAGCAAATCGGGCAGCTTCCCACCAAGCAGCGCAGAGTCATCGTTCTATATTATCACCAGGAACTTACAATGAAGCAGATAGCCGGTGTCCTTAAGATTACGGAATCCCGTGTAAGCCAGTTGCACGCAAGTGCCCTGTTTAAGTTATCCATCAGATTAAGGGAGTTTGATGACAGCCGAAGCTGAAAAATCTCAAATTTTGAATTTTGTGCGAGGCCTGCTATATGAAGAAACCGCGCGGGTCCGAAAACGTCAAGGCAAGTGCGAAGAAATAGGAGGTATCAAAAAAACAACATAAATTACGCTAAAAAACATTAAAGTTCAGCCCAAAAGCTGCGAAAATTGAGGTGTAAGTGAACATTGAAGAAAAGGGACAATGTCATATGCCTATAGATATAACGAATAATATTGTTTTTGACGCCGGCTTTGGGGGCCTTGATCCATTCAAAAAGCTCGACACGGATGGAAGTGGTCGGCCCGAGGCCGTGGACAGCACTTTGCGTGCTGAGTATGAAACCTTTATTCGCGACGCAATCGAGACCACTGACAACGACTCTCAGACCGTTGCCGAGGCCCGGCGGCTACTCGAAACCGGGCTGTTAGACACAGAAGAAACCGCACAATCGGCTGCCGAGAGGATATTGATGTTAGGCATCTGAGGGGGTTACCAATCGGTCGGCCACGGACGGCCGGACCGAGAAATATATAACCCCGGATTTCCCAGGTAAACCGTGACAAAGAAACAGAATTTTGATAGTATAGGGCTTGTGGATGCTGTTTAAGACTGTTTTGCTGTTCTGATTTGGAGAACCCAATGGGTGAAAGCAAAAAGGATGCTTTGCGAGTCAATTTTGATCGAAAATTGAAGCTCGAATTTCACGGAGTGAAAGTCACCAGCGATGCGGGTTTGTTAGCATACAGAGAAATAAACGACGCGTTTGGATTGACAGAGATGGCGACTTGTAAACTCACAGATAATCGAACAGGAAAGAATACCCAACATAGTATCACTGCGTTGTTGCGTCAGTCGGTTTATAGTCGTCTGGCTGGATATGAAGATACCAACGATGCCCAGCGACTCTCTGTTGACCCTGCTATGCGTCATGTTGTTGGAGAACGAGCTAAAGATAAAACGGCTGCCTCGGTCAGTCAGATGGGACGATTTGAAACAGAGATCCTTACACAACCTCAAAACCTCGAAGCCCTTATAAACCAGCCGGGTCAATGGGTCGATGAGGTTCATCAACGCAAATCCATTAATGAGATAATCCTCGACATGGATAGCTCGGACAGCCCGACATTTGGCAAGCAAGAAGGTTCTGCCTACAATGGCCATTTCGGTTATACCTGTTATCACCCTTTGTTCGTATTCAATCAGTTTGGGGATTTGGAGCGCGCTTTACTTCGCAATGGCAATGTCTATAGTAGCGATGACTGGAAAAGTGTATTGGAACCGGTCATTGAACGGTATAGAGATAAAGACATCACCCGTTATTTTCGTGGGGACGCTGCTTTTGCCAATCCTGACATCTACCGTCTACTTGAGAAAGAAAATTATTTCTATGCGATCCGGTTAAAAGGCAACAATATACTCCAAGGCCACATTGCACATCTATTGACTCGCCCTGTAGGTCGTCCTCCGAAGAAGCCGATTGTTCAATATCACAGCTTTCAATACCAAGCTGCTAGTTGGAAGAAATCCCGAAGGGTAGTCGCGAAGATTGAATGACATGAAGGAGAACTTTTTCCAAGAATAGGATTCATTGTTACAAACCTTCGCTGGAAATACAGCAATGTGGTCAAGTTTTACAACAAGCGTGGAACAGCAGAGCAATGGATCAAGGAAGGTAAATACGCTTTGAAATGGACACGGCTGTCCTGTCATGATTTTGATGACAATCAGGTTCGACTACAACTGTTTTGTATGGCATATAATATCGGTAATTTCCTAAGGCGGCTAGCCCTGCCCAAGTCCATAAACGATTGGTCGTTGCGAACGATGCGGGAAAAACTGGTCAAGATCGGAGCCAAGGTTGTAAGCCATGCCCGTTATGTAACGTTTCAGATGGCAGAGGTGTTGGTGTCGAGGTCTCTGTTTTATGAAATCCTTGAAAAAATCAAACGTTTGAAACCGATACCGATTGGATATGACTAATGCTAACCATCGCTGAAAAACCTGACCTGATGAACACTATAACAATCAAGGTCTGGACTCAAGCAGGGATTTCAGGCAGTCTGGGACCTGCAAATCTGGTCTTTTGTATAAATCTGCGAAAAAACCGCCTCGGAAAGGAGAAATCTTGATAGTTCAAGTTGAATTTGTTAAAATATTAGCATCGAAAGGATAGAATAATGTTTTGTAAAAGCTTAAATGGGAAATGTCGGATAACGGACTATAAGATACGAAATTGGCGAGGACCGATAGCATCAAGTCACAACACTTGGCTATGGCCTCGCCTTTTTTATGCACACTACTCGATACAGAAGACAAAAGAAAAGGCCTGTCTCACGACAGACCTTTAATAACGAGGTACACCTCCACATTTGCCGTGTGGACGTCTTTGAAAAGAACCCTTTACATCCAAGTGGGCAATCGTTGCTCGTGTCCGAAAGTCCTATCGAGTAGGCGTTTCCGATCCGCCGAGGCCTGACTTCCCTGAGTAAGGGCATCGGTTCTTTCAAATGTCACCGTCCAACACGTACATCGCAGGGGTAAACCTACAATCTCTTATATAGCACAATTGGAAAGAAAAATCAAGGGAAAAATAAAAATTTTAACTGCCGCTGTAGCATAGCTTTACAGAAGTTGGGCATTTGCGGATTATGGGAAAGTAACTTGTGGAATAAATCGCGCAAGAATTATACAGTATGAATTGCAACCTTCATAATCTTCAGCCTGCTTGAAGCAAGCATTTTCGAACCTCGCACCAAGGAGTTGACTGGTTATAAACAGTAATAATCAAACCGAATCATTCAATGTAATAACTGGTATTTGCGCGCACTTCGATAATGCGGAAAACAAGCACTTTGTGAGGACAAAAAAATGGAAGAAGTTATATATGTCAACACAGGTGAAGTTAAAGTTGCTATGGGTAAAGCGGGCTTGTTAGCTATTGCAATAGGCTCATGTATTGTGGTCGCGGCTTTAGATTCGAAGAAAAAAGTCGGTGCGATGGCACATATTATGCTCCCGGGCAGGGCGCCGCGACAATATTTGGAAAAGACAAAATATGCATTTGATGCGATAGAAAAACTGTTAAACCTGATGCTTGAGGCGGGGTCAAATCCGGATGATATAGAGGTCTGTCTTGTCGGGGCGGGAAATGTATTAGAAAAGGAAAACGACACTATTTGCGATGCCAACATTGAGTCCGTAACAGGTATTTTGAAAGAAAAGAACATTCCTGTAAAGGCCTCGGTCCTTGGCGGGACAGAACGAAAAGGTGTTGTCCTGGATACTGAAGCCGGCAGTATCTTTTATACGGAGGGCGATGAAAAAGAAAAAATATTATGGCAGACAAGCCGACAAAAATGAAATTAAGGAAACATAAAGTGAAGCGAGTATGGCACAACTTATCAAAGGTACGATATTTTATTGTGATTTTGCTTGTTTTGTTTGGCTTTAACCAGCAGGTATTCGCTCAGGAAACCGGAGAGGTCGAGCAGGAAGATTTCTTTGAGATGTCACTTGAGGAATTGGGGGAAATACAAATAGATGTGGCATCGAGGAAGGAATCGACTGTGAATGAAGCTCCGGGTGTAGTAACCGTGATAACTCGCGACCAGATCCAGAAATCCGGCGCCAGAGATTTGATAGATATTTTGAGGCTCGTGCCCGGATTTGATGTTGGATACGATACATCCGGAGCGTACGGAGTTGCTATAAGAGGGCTTTGGGCCAACGAGGGCAAAATATTAGTGCTGATGGATGGTGTGCCCTTAATCGATGAGATGTATGGTACCTTTCAATACGGCCACCACATCCCTGTTGACATCATTGAGCAGATTGAAATCATGCGCGGTCCTGGTTCGGCTATGTACGGTGAGTCCGCAGAACTCGGTGTAATAAGCATCAAAACGATGGAGCCGCAAAAGGAAAATGACATCTTCGTTTCAACTACCTACTCGAGAATGGAAGAGACTTTCGGAAGAAAAACCGTAACCAGCTTCTACGGAACAAAAAAGGACGATTTTTCCCTTTC
>Ga0180301_10004147_pt1 | contig 11214 bp, 9 predicted proteins | sample GuaBasSediGuay16_FD_121797 | JGI IMG/M metagenome (GOLD analysis project Ga0180301, IMG submission 121797) | Subseafloor sediment microbial communities from Guaymas Basin, Gulf of California, Mexico - Guay16, Core 4569-2, 12-15 cm | ecosystem: Environmental > Aquatic > Marine > Hydrothermal... | reverse complement strand
GCGCTCCAGGTTATGCGCCACCCAGATAAGACGGGTGGCCCTGGTGATTGTCCTGGGGTCTTCCGCCATGAAGCTGAGCAGCTCCCGGAACACCTGGTCATAGAGACCATCGACCTCATCGTCCTCACCGCATATCTGCCTGGCCGCCTGCGCATCCCGGGCGATGAAAGCGTCCAGACTCCGCCTCAGCATATCCTGCGTCTTCTGGGCCATGCGCGGCAGGTCGATCAGGGGCTTCAAGGGGGGCTCGTCGCCCAGCATGAGGGCAATCTTGGCCACCCCCTCGGCATGGTCGCCTATCCTCTCCAGGTCAACGATGATATTGAGAACAGCGACAATGATCCTCAGGTCACTGGCCATCGGCTGCTGAGTGACGATAAGCCCAATACACTTCTCCTCGATATCGAAGCGAGATTGGTTGACCCTGACATCGTCAGCGATGACCTGCTTTGCCAGCTCCAGGTCCCTTTTCTTGAGCGCCTCCATGGACCGATCGATGGCCTTTTCCACCATGCTTCCGAGCACCAGGACTTCGTCCTGAAGTCCGCGCAGGTCCCGCTCAAAGCCCTCTCTAGGCATGTTTCACCTCCGCTACCTAGCCAAACCGGCCCGTTATGTATTCCTCGGTTCTCCTGTCCTTGGGACGGCTGAAGACCTCGGTGGTCTTGCCGTATTCCACCAGCCCTCCCAGCAGCAGGAAACCGGTCCAGTCAGAGACACGGGCCGCCTGCTGCATGTTGTGAGTGACGATGACGATGGTGTACCGTTTCTTCAGTGTGTCCATCAGTTCCTCGATCTTCAGCGTCGATTGAGGGTCGAGGGCGGAGCACGGCTCATCCATCAGCACCACTTCAGGCTCCACGGCCAACGCACGTGCGATGCACAGCCGTTGCTGCTGGCCGCCGGACAGAGCCAGGCCGGACTGTCCCAAATGGTCCTTCACCTCATCCCACAGGGCAGCCGCCCGAAGGCTCCTCTCCACCACCTCGTCCAGAGAGGCCTTGTGGTTCAGTCCCAGTACCCTTGGGCCGAAGGCAACATTGTCGTAGATTGTCTTGGGGAATGGGTTGGGCTGCTGGAACACCATCCCGACCTTCCTCCTCACCTCGACCACATCCACCCCCGGCGCGTAGATGTTCCGCCCATCTAGAAGCACCTCGCCTTCAAGGCGTGCCCCGGGGATCACATCGTTCATCCGGTTCAGCACTCGCAGGAAGGTCGACTTGCCGCACCCCGAAGGCCCGATGAATGCGGTTACCTGGTTCCCTGCGATCTTCATGCCGATGTTCTTCAGAACCTGGTGCTCACCATAGTAGAAAGCCAGGCGCCTGGTCTCGACTTTCGCATCCATTTATTGGTTCCCTCCTGCCATCCTGGCGTAGTACCTGTGGGAGATGAAGTTGGTGATCGCGTTGATGATTATGACCGTCATGATCAGCACCGCGCCGGTGGCCATGGCTTTCTCAAATACATTCGTCTCCGTGGCCAGGTAGAAAACGTGCAGCGACAGCGTGCGACCGCCGGAGAGCAGCGAACTGGGCATACCGGCGCTTCCCCCCAAAGTCACGTAGAGACAGGCAGTCTCCTCCACAGCGCGCCCAATGCACAGGATGACACCGGTGACAATGCCCGGAACAGCGGCCGGTATGACTACGCGCCATATTGTCTGCCATTTGGTCGCCCCGAGGGCAAAGGCAGCCTCGCGGTGAGAGCGCGGCACCGCCTTCAGTGCCTCCTCCGAGGTTCGGATGAGCGTCGGCAGCAGAAGACAGACAAGCGTCAGCGCACCGGCCAAGATCGAGAAATTGAGACTGAGCGCGGTGACAAACAGGGCGAAACCAAACAACCCGAAGACGATGGAAGGCACCCCGGCCAGGGTCTCTACGCCGTAGCGGACAATGCGAGTGAACCTGCTGTCGACCGCGTACTCGGCAAGGTAGATGCCGGCGCCCACTCCCAAAGGTATGAGGATACCCATGGTAACGGCAACAAGGTAGATCGTGGTCACGATAACTGTGGATATACCACCCTCCGCCTCCAACCCTCCCTTGGGCTCGGTGGTGAGGAAAGACCACCCCACGTGGGGCACCCCCTGAACCAGGACATAGCCAATGACCACCAACAGGATGAGCACAGTGACCGCGCCACCTGTCCAGACGCCGGTCATCGCCAGCTTCTGAGTGGTGCTAGCCGACACGCTGTCCTCCTACTCCTCGCTTCAGCGCCAGAATGGCCACGCTATTTATCACCAGGATCAACAGAAACAGGACGACCCCCGTGGCAAACAGGGCCTTTTCGTGAATCCCCGCTGCATAGGTTATCTCCACGGCGATGTTGCCGGTCAGAGTCCGGGCTTTGTCCAGCGGAGAAACAGGCATCAGTATCGCATTCCCGATGACCATGTACACGGCCATGGTCTCGCCGATAGCCCTGCCGATTCCCAGGATAACCGCAGCGATGAGACCCGATCGTGCCGCCGGAAGGGTGACCCGCCACATCGTCTGCCACTGCGTGGCCCCCAGCGCCAGCGAGCCCTCCTTGTAGCTCCTGGGGACGGCCCTGATGCTGTCCTCGCTGATGCTGATGATGGTGGGCAGGCACATGGCCATCAGCACAATAGCGGCCGCCAGCACGCTGTAACCGGAGCCTCCAAGATGCCGCACCTGGGGCACGATAATCACCATCCCCACCAACCCGTATACTACCGAGGGGATTCCCACCAGCAGCTCCACAGCGGGCCTCAACAGCCGCCTGACGTAGCGGGGGGCTACCTCCGCCAGAAGGATGGCGCAGGCGATGCCCAGCGGCACCGCCATCGCCATGGCCAGGAAAGCAACGTAGATCGATCCCACCATCATGGGCAGAATGCCGTACGCATCCTGTCCCGGACGCCAGGTGGTTCCGAAAAGGAAGTCCAGCACCCCGGTCTCGCCGAAAGCGGGCATGGCCTCCCTTAAGGTGAACACGCCGATGGCCAGCAATACCAGGAAGGAGGCCAAGGCACACAGAACCACCACAGCCTTCGAACTGCGATCAACGAAGTATCGCGAGCTCATGCTTGGCTTTCACCCCCTGACAACTGAAGCAGCCAAGGTGGCAGCGAAAGCCGCCTTGCTCTTTCGGCTGGCGCTGACGGGGGTGATAACTACCCCACCCCTATGTAGCCTTCAGCTTTCATTATCGCCTGCCCCTCCACGCTCTTGGCGAAATCGATGAAGTCCTTGACTATGCCCGATGGCTCACCCAGTGTCAGGAAATACAGCGGGCGAAGGATGGGGTACGTTCCGGCCACGGCGTTCTCCCTGGTCGCGGTCACCCCGTCTATTGCCAGCGCCTGGATCGTCTCATTGACGTAGGCGAAGGACAGGAAGCCGATCGAGTCGGGATCGCCGCTGACCGCCGTCCTCAGTGCTCCATTTGACGGCAGCAGGATGGCGTCGGCCGTGATCAGACTGTCCTCCATCACCAGCTCTTCGAAAGCCGCTCTGGTCCCGGACCCCTCCTCTCTGGCAATCACGTGGATGGCGGCGCTGGCTCCGCCAACCTGGCTCCAGTTGGTGATGTCTCCAGCGAATATCCCCCTGACCTGCCTCGCACTCAACCCGGTGACCACGCTGTCAGGGTGGGTCACCACGGCGATGGCGTCGCGGCACAGCAGGTGCGTCACCAGACCCTGACCCTGCTCCGACTCCTCGAGCTCCCTGGAAGCGGCCCCGATGTCAACAGTGCCGTTTGCCACCGACTTGACGCCGGTGCTGGAACCGCCGCCCTGGATGCTGATGTGCACGTCATGGTGGGTGTTCCTGAAAGCGTTGGCCAGCTTCTCTGCCAGTGGCTGCACGGTGGTCGAGCCTGCCACAGTGATGGTGCCGGAGTTCTCGGGGCTCGCCCCACCGCAAGCAGCCAGCAGGAGGGTGGCTGCCAACAGCGCCGCAGTAAGCGCCAGAGTCCAACCTTTCCCTGACCTTATGCACATGTCTGTTGTCCTCCTCAGTATCTTGATCTGTTTATGCCTGCAGATGCACGCGGTCGATCGCTGTCAGTTTCCTCTGTGCCCCTGCCTGCGGACTCGACAATCTCCAATGCGTGCCTGCTGGCTACAATTGCACCTTCAAGGTAGGCACAGGTTCCGTATGTCTCCCCGCCTGTCTTCTCCCTTTCCTCCTTGGCCATACGCTGGTATCTGGCCAACTGGTTCCTCAGTTGCTGCAAAGTGCCATTCAAGGCTTGCTCTCCGCCAGCGCCCCTGGTTGTCATCATTCTGGCCTCTGCTTGGCGCGGACTCACAGAGTGATTGGTAGCGTGCCGGGCCTTGCAGCCAGCCTGTCGAGCGCGGCGGCACATTCGATAGTAATCGCAGTTGCCGCCCAGAAAACGCGCCGGACGCCACCAGTCAACCTCCAGATGCTCCATGGTGACGTCAACCTGCATCCGAAGGATCCCCCGTTTTTGCTGAAGTGCACTGTGCCCAGACTGGGCATCGCCCTCGCCCCCCACGTATAGCATCTCTTCAACCATCCTTTTGACCCTGGTTTCGATCTCGTCTCTGATCTGTCTCACTTTCTCGATAGGCTGGCCCGCCGGGTCTTCCATTTCCCAGCCCTCCACGGGCACCAGCGCCGCTGGGCAACCGCCTTCGATGCCGCAACCCATAGCGACCACCCTCCCAGCTCTGTCCATCATCTCAGTGGTCAGCAGCTTTGGGTGCTGGCTGCTCATGTCTAATCCCACCTCCGCTATTACCTGCATCACTGTTGGATCAATGTCCTCTGCAGGCTGAGTTCCCGCCGACAAAGCCCATGCCTTGCCCGCTGCGTAGTGATTGAAGTAAGCCTCGGCCATTTGGCTGCGGCCGGAATTGCAGATGCAGACGAGCAGGACTTCCGTTGCACCCGGCCCTGAACTGAGCTTGCCCCTGAACTGAGCTTCCATCCTGACCTGAGGTTAACAGGCCCCGTTTAAGGCTCGTTTAAGGCAATGTTAAGAAGAGGTTAAGTCTGCTGGGGAGTCGATGGAGGATATGAGGAAAGGGGCAGGGTGAAGCTGAAAGTGGAGCCCTTCCCCTCGACGCTGTCAGCCCATATTCGGCCGCCGTGGGCTTCGACAATGTGCTTGGCAATGGCCAACCCCAGGCCCGTGCCACCTCCGGCGCGCGCCTTGTCAGCTTTGTAGAAGCGCTCAAAGATGCGGGGCAGCTCATCGGCCGGGATGCCCACGCCGGTATCGGTCACCGATAGCACCATGTCTCTACCCCTCACCTCTGCTGATATGGATATGCGCCCGCCGGGTGGGGTGAACTTGATGGCATTGTGCACCAGGTTGACCAGGATCTGCTCCAGCCTGCCAGCGTCGGCCATCACTCTAGGCAGGTCGCTGCCGACCTCGGTTTCCAGCCTTAGCCCGGTGCGGTCAGCCTGGGCCTTGAGCCTGTCGGACACGCGCTCTACCGTGGGGGGCACGTCGACCGGCCGCATCTCAAGGGGAGACTCACCGCTTTCGATGCGGCACAGGTCAGCCAGCTCCTGGACCATTTGGGCCAGCCTGTCCACCTCGATGCTGATCTTGTCCAGGAAGTCCCTGGCCACGGATGGGTCCTGTATGGCCCCGTCTCGCAGCGTTTCGGCGAGCGCCTTCAGGGAGGCCACGGGCGTACGGAGCTCGTGCGATACGTTGGACACGAAGTCCTGGCGCACGGTCTGCAGCCTTCGCATTTCAGTCAGATCATGCATGAGCAACAGGCAACCGCTCTCACCCCGCAAGGGTGTGGCTATCACTGCCAGCGCCCTGATCCCCGGCCTGGTCTCCACCATTCCGGTCTGCTGCTCCCCGGAGCCAAGGCAACTTTGCACTACCCCGTCAAGCTCATAGTCGCGCACCGCCTCGATGAAGGTGTTCCCCTGCGCACTGTCACTCGAAATGCCCAGGATCGTCTCCGCTGCATGATTCATCATTGTTATCCTGCTGCTCCCGTCAACCACGATGATGCCATCGGCCATGTTCGACACAATGGCCGCCATCTTATCCCGCTCGGCGGTGACCAGGCCCACCATCTCCTTGATCCGGGCAGACATGCGGTTGAAAGCTCTGGCAAGGTCACCCACCTCGTCTCTGGAGGTCACCCGGATATCCTGGCTGAAGTCGCCCTCGGCCAGCCTCTTGGATGCCTGGGTAAGCTTCTCCACCGGCCGCGTGATGGCCTTCGATACCTGAAAAGCTAGCAACACGGCAAAGGCGGCAGCGACCAGCGCCCCGAAGATGATATTCCTGTTGATGTGTGACAGAGAGCTGTCGATTGCACTCATGGAGAGCGAAGCACGGGTGATAGCCACGACCTCACCCCCCACCTCTACTGGGACAGCAACATACATCATGTCGTAGCCCAGAGTCGCACTATACCGGATGCTGCTGCCGATGCCTCCAGAAATGGCCTGGACGACCTCCGGCCTGTCGGCGTGGTTCTCCATTGTGGCAGGATCCTCCTCAGAGTCGCCCAGCACCAAGCCGGACCTGTCGATGATGGTGACGCGGGCTTCCACGCGCTCACCGAGGCGGTTCGCCAGCTCATCCAGACCATCGGTCTGTCCGTTTGTAAGATAGGGCAACGCGCTGTGGCCGATGAGCCACGCCTGGTCGGCTAGCTGCATGCGCAAGCTGTCCACGTAGTCGTCTCTGAACAGGTGCGATAGATACACACTCAACCCGCCAATACAGAGCAGGGTAAGCGCAGCGAAGACCAAGGCTATTCGCCACCTGATCCTGCCGAACACCGCTATGCCTCGAACTTGTAACCCACTCCTCGGACCGTCACAAGGTACCTCGGATGAGCCGGGTCTGGCTCTAACTTCCGCCTCAGCCAGCTAACGTGGACATCGACGGTGCGGGTATCTCCCGCATAGTCGTATCCCCACACTCTGTCCAGGAGATGGTCGCGGCTGAACACCCGCCCCCGGTTCCTCATCAGGTAGACCAGGAGATCGAACTCTTTCCGGGTCAAATCGAGCACGGCGCCGCCGAAGGACACCGCGCGACAGTCGAGATCGGCCTCGAAGGGCCCCGCCTTGACCCTGATGGTGGCTTCTTCCCGGTCAGTCGCCACCCGTTGGTTGAGCATCCCCGCCCGGCGCAGCATGGCCCGGACACGGGCCAGAAGCTCCTTCATGCCGAAGGGCTTGGTCATGTAGTCGTCGGCGCCGATCTCCAGGCCGACGACCTTGTCTATCTCCTCGCTCTTCGCTGTAAGCATCAGGATGGGAACGGTCATCTCCTGGCGCAATATGCGACACACTTCAAGACCGTCGATGCGCGGAAGCATGATATCCAGGATGACCAGGTCAGGTCTCTCCCTGAGCGCGGTCTGGAGTGCCTGGTCGCCCTCCGCAGCGGTCAGCACGTTGTAGCCCTCCCTGGCCAGATTGTATCTCAAGACCTGCAACAGGGTAGCATCGTCTTCGACCACCAGGACTTTGGCGCCCAACATGCAGTCTCTCCACGAATAATATTAGCCTGCGTTACTGCAACCGGCAAACGCAAGGGTTCGCCACCAGCGCAAACACGTTCCCTGTAAAGGGAACGAGAATCCGGCTATAATAGAAGCCAAGTAACAGCTCCACTGGCCGGCTCGTTGCAGTACCGTCGTAACGGATTGGCCAAGAAAAGACCAACTAGTCAAGCGAGAGAGGAGTGCACACAATGAACGTCAACATTCGGCCCGCCCGACCCGAAGATGCAGAGTTCCTGGCGTGGGTCATGCTGGCAGCGGGGCGGTCACACATGGAGCGCGGCATCTGGGACATCATCATCTCGCAGCCGGAGGAGAAGTGCCTGGCCGTCCTCAAGGAGCTGTCCCTGGCGCCGCCGCGTCACATGTGTTCCTATACCGAGTTCCTTGTAGCCGAGGTGGACGGCCGTGCCGTCGCTGCGCTGGAAGGGTACGACCCGGACACCAACGGGGAGCTGACGGTCACCGAGCCTCTGGCAACAGCCACGCAGAAGGTGGGACTGACCGAGGCGGATATGGCCGCGGGAGAGCAGGGCCTGGCCGCCTTCCTGACTTGCCACCTCGACACTGTTGAGGGTGCATGGGTTGTGGAGCACGTTGCCACCCTTCCTGACTTCCGGCGGCAGGGAGTGATCACGAGATTGCTGGAAGCGATACTGGACAAGGGACGTCAGCAAGGCTTTGGCCGGGCACAGGTGACTTTCTACATTGGCAACACCCCGGCCGAGCGTGCCTACCAGAAAGTTGGCTTCAGGTTTCTCGACGAGAAGCGGCACCCGGACTTCGAGGCGGAGATCGGCTGCCCCGGCATGACCCGATGGCTGTGTGACCTATAGAGACAGGACCCCAGATGCTCGATGCAGTGGCCGCAGTCAACTGCATGGCGCAGATGCTCTGGCCGGGAAGCCGCCCACTTACCATAAGGCCCCCGATCCGCTGAACCTCCCGCGATGCTGTGCCGGCCCCCTTCTGCACCCGGCTGGGAGCAAGACAAACCCGCAAAGGCACTGCAAGCACAGCCAAATGCCGCTATAATACTCGAAGAGAGGCAGGAACTTGCGATTTGTCCGCTTCGCCGCCCAGGGCAGAGCCAGGTACGGCGTTCTGGAAGATAACGCTATCCGTAGCTTCAAAGGCAGTCCGTTCACGCACTTCGGAAGGGCTGCCGCATCCATTCCCTTCGACGGAGATAAGTATGAACTCGGTGGGGTGAAGCTCCTCTCACCCTGCCACCCCTCCAAGATAGTCGCCCTCGGTCTCAACTACCGCAGTCATGCCGAAGAGACCAGGCTGCCCATACCACCCAACCCCCTGATCTTCCTCAAGCCATCTACCGCTGTCATAGGTCCTGACGAGGAAATCGTCCTCCCGCCCCTGGCCAGGCTCCGGGTGGACTACGAAGGCGAACTGGGCGTGGTCATCGGCAGAAAGGCCAGGAACGTGCCACCGGAGCGGGTGAAGGACTGCATCCTGGGCTACACGTGCGTCAACGACGTGTCAGAGCGCTACGCTCAGAGGGACGATGGCCAGTGGACCAGGGCTAAGGGCTATGACACTTTTGCCCCGATCGGCCCCTGCATCCAGACCGAAGCCGATCCCAGTGACCTCCGACTGGAGACCTACCTGAATGGGGAACTGCGCCAGTCAGCCCGCACCAGTGACCTTATCTTTAGCGTGCCTGAGCTGGTCGCCTTTGTTTCGAGTGTCATGACCCTGCTCCCGGGCGACGTCATCTCCACTGGAACACCGTCAGGGATCGGCCCCATGAGCGCAGGAGACGTGGTCGAGGTGAAAATAGAGAAGATAGGGATACTCAGGAACTCCGTGGTTGCCGCGGAGCGAAGCCGCGGTCTGTGAGCCAGCATATCCGGCCCTTGGTCGGCGCTTGCCGTAGAAGGAGGGATGCCTTGCAGAAACTGAAACACCTCTTTCAGCCAATCAGAGTAGGCCCCATGGAAGTCAAGAACAGGATTGTGATGTCGGCCATGGACCCCGGCTTCGGCATCGAAGAAGACGGCAGTGTCACCCCCCAGCTAACCGGGTTCCTGGTGGAACGAGCGCGCAGCCGCCCCGGGATGATAGTCAGCGGTGCCATGCCGGTGCATCCCACTGGCACCGCCGACCCGGCTACTGTCAGAATGGTCCATCTCTGGGAAGACCATGTACTTCCCAGCCTGGAGCAGATGGTCAAGGCGGTGCACCAGTACGACGTCAAGTTTGGGGCGCAGCTCAACCACGGTGGTCTGGCCCACATCCCCGAGGAGGCAATAGCCGCGTCGGATGTCCCGGAGATGAACGCGGTCGGCCTCAAGACCAGGGCGGCAACGAAAGAAGAGCTGAAGGAGTTTGTGGCTGCCTTCGCAGACGGGGCGGAGAAGTCCGTCCGCGTCGGCTTTGACTTCCTGGAAATCCACGGCGGGCACGGATACCTGATCAACACTTTTCTCACTCCCCGGTACAACAGAAGAACAGACGAGTACGGCGGCAGCTTCGATAACAGGATAAGGTTCCTGCTGGAGGTGGTACGCGCGGTGCGGGAGCGGGTCGGCGATGGCATACCGATAGGAGTGCGGCTAAACGGCGATGACTTCATCGGGCAGGGGAGCTGGGCCCTGCCGGAGGTGTGTCGTCTGGCCCCGATTCTGGAAAAGGAGAGCGTCGACTACCTGAGCATAACCGCTGGCGCTGCCTCGATGGGCACCCTGCACTATACCATCATGCCCATGTACGAAGAGCAAGGGGTCTTCGCCCGCTTCAGCCAGGAAGTCAAGAAGCACGTTTCTATCCCGGTGATAATCGTGGGCAGGATCAAGAGCCCGGTGGTGGCTGACCGGATCATAGCCGAAGGCAAGGCAGACCTGACGGTGATGTCCCGGGCGCAGATAGCCGACCCCGAGATGGTGGAGAAGGCGCGGCGCGGGGAGATCGACGAGATACGGCCCTGCCTGGCAGAGTGCCTGGGCTGTATCGAGGGAATCCTCAGGTACGGGGAGGCGAGTTGCGCCGTAAACGCACGGGTAGGGCGGGAGTACCTCCTGCCGGAGATAGAGGGTGAGAAGGCGGCGGCTCCCAGGAAGGTGCTGGTGGCCGGGGCAGGCGTAGCGGGGCTGGAGGCGGCCAGGAGGGCCGCGTTCGCCGGGCACAGGGTACTGGTGTGCGAGAGCAGAGGATGGGTCGGCGGGCAGTTGAAGTTGGCCTCTATCATCCCCAGAAGGGCCGAAATAGCGGACATCCTGCCCTGGTACGAAAGACAGTTAAACGAGCTGGGCGTTCAGGTACGCTTGAACGTTACCGTGGATGAAAGCCTGCTCGACGAGATCAAACCTGACGTGCTGATCGTGGCCACAGGGAGCCTGCCCGAGGTGCCACTGGGCTTCGTCGAGGGACTGGGCAACATAAAAGACGTCGAGTTGATGACGGCCGACGAGCTCCTGGAGGAACAGAAGCTGACCGGGGACAGCGTCCTCGTAGTTGGGGGTGACCAGATAGGACTCCAGGTGGCCGACTATCTCTCCGAGCAGGGCAAGACGGTCTACGTGGTCGAGAGGGGCGGGCACTTCGCCCGGAAAATGGCCTCCGCCGACAGGCGTTACCTGGTAGGCAGGCTGATAGAGAAAGGCGTCAGGCGGCACAAGAACGTTCAGAAGGTGGAGATCGTAGGCACAGACGAAGTCTGGATGATAACCGGCAATGACCGAGACAGGTTGCCCGATATC
>Ga0180301_10004146_pt1 | contig 11215 bp, 3 predicted proteins | sample GuaBasSediGuay16_FD_121797 | JGI IMG/M metagenome (GOLD analysis project Ga0180301, IMG submission 121797) | Subseafloor sediment microbial communities from Guaymas Basin, Gulf of California, Mexico - Guay16, Core 4569-2, 12-15 cm | ecosystem: Environmental > Aquatic > Marine > Hydrothermal... | reverse complement strand
TCGCCCACAGACATGACGCGGGTGAGCGAAGGATCGCGAGAGCCGAATGCCTTCTCAGGCCTAAGCTCAAGCTGTTTGCTCTCGCCAACCTTCATGCCCATAAGCGCTTCCTCAATTCCCTTCAAAGTGGTCTGCTTTCCAAGAACCACCAGGTTGGGCCTGTAAATCATCTTCTCATTGTAAACCCCTTCCTTTTTTGCAACCTCTTCGCTCGTAGTTTCAACTACGGAATTATCGGAAGCTCGCCTTCCCGTGTAATCTATTAGTACCCAATCTCCTTCTTTCATCTGAACCACCCTCGTGGTGCGCCTTTCACCATCTTAATTTTATAACCCTTTTCCCCAAAAAGCATGCTATGATTCTAATGTCCAAAGACAGTTGGATGAAATTAATAGCAATACTTGTAGTTCTGGCCTTCTTGCTCGAAATATTTGCATTTGGAGGCGGGGGCTCGATGCCGATTGATGATGGAACTGGTAGAATTAATGATAGCGGGGAGGTAATAGTTGGAATTGCAGTGGTTGAGGGAAAGCTTACCAGCTATGGAAGGGAGCTGTTTGTTCTTGGGGATGAAGGGGAGATAGGGCCAATAATTGATGAGCTTGAAGCTGAAGGCCTTGTGCAGTATACAGCGCCTGGCTCTGGCGGAAGCGTGGTTCTGAACCTTGCCCGCCATGCGAACATTACGGAGCTTGCAGCTGAATTTGATGGGGTTAATGCTAGCACTGCTGCCCGAGCGCGCCTGCAGCTGCCAACTGAAATAAACTTCACAACTGCCGAGGGCTGGAAGAGTGCGGCATTTCAGGACAGTGCGTGGGTTGAAATTGCTCCTGTGGTTGAAATTGGGGAGAACTTGACAGTGCGCATAACTGCCAACATACTGGGAGAGGTGGTGGTTGAATATGCGGCTGAGCCTGTTTCCATTGAAATAAGCTTCTCTGCAAATGCAACCGTGGTTGAGCACCAGCCCGCGCATACGGCAGTAGTTCAAATTGGATGGGATGAGCGTGCATTTGATGATGGGGCTTTACAGGAGGCATTCCTTTCACTTTACCCAGATGGCAATTTCACCTTGTACCGAGATTCGCGAGTTCTGGTTGAGCTTGAGGGTGAATTTGAAAAGGAGTATGTTATTGGAAGGGAGGAAAGGGTGCTTCTTATAAACGAGAGCTTTACAAACAGCTCGCGCATAGAAGCTGATCTGCTTGCGGCAAACGCATCCGCCATTCAATTCCCAGACTCGGTGCTGGTTTTGGAATTCGAGCAGACTGAACAGGCAGACCTTTCATTCATTTCCGATTATGTAAACTACTCTTTGCTTGAAGACTACAGACCTACTTTGGTCGAACTGCGTTCAACTGTAGAGTACAACAACCAGACCGTTGAAGTCGAGGATGAGGAGCGCAGGCTCATGGTTCTAATGCCATATGAACCAGCGGGCTCTGAAGTTGAATTGCGGCTGGTTGGGGATTTGTTTGCAAATACTGTGATGAACCTGGCAGTTCAGGGTAATTAGCGCCTGAGTGCATACCTTCCGCAGTTTGGACAGAATTGCCCTCCCCTTACTGTTGTACCGCAGCCCCTGCATGGATAAAGGGCGTGGGTGCTAAGCATCTGGTGCTCTTTGGCCAGAGTTGACTGCTTGGGCCTTTTGTAAACCAGCACATTCAAGGGGAATGCATACTGCTCAAGAGCCTCCTGAAGATAATAGGATATCTTCTCTCCACCTGGAATGGGAGTCATGCGCGGAACCATGTGAAGCGCCTGAAGCATACCTATACCTGGAAACATGCCTGCAACCTGCGCCCTGCTCCAGCGCTGGAAGAAGCCAAGCTCGGACTTGCGCTGGTAGATGAGCTCTGTTATATTCATATTACGCTCCAGCTCATCAGCCAAGTGAGGGTAAGCTGTAACGTACTCATGCGGTTCGACCAAGTACTCATACTTGCCCATAAGATCAAGAATCAGGTTTGGATCCATGTATTTGTAGGGCGAGAAGAACGTGATGCCTGCAACTGGCTGTCCCTCGTTGATTCTGTAAAGAGGTAATTGTTCGTAAGTAGCATTCCATTTAGCCCACATCTGGCTCGCCCCTGTAAGCCCCTTCTCAACATACTCGCCAGTGTAAATTGCCTTGCCGCCCCATATGGACGGGTCTAATGAGAGCGGGGCAGTCAGGGATGCTATCTTGTTAAAGCCAGGCGTATGGGTAACCAAATGTGCCAGCTTGTCGCCCACTCCAGGTATTACAGTCAAGGCGCCTGTCAAGCCATAAACAGTGCCTACAGGCATGTGGTATGCAGAGTGTTTGCCTATGAAGCCAGACCTTCCATGCCTGTTCGCATCAGGCTCGAACGAGTCAAAATCATAGTAGGCCGGCGTTATAGGTATTTTCGCAATCCAAGAGGTTAGCGGTGTGGCTGAAAGCAAGGTGCCCAGCGTCTGCCAATGATCGCCAAGCGTCTCAACAGGCGCAGTTCCAATTATGCTCCTGTGGTATACAGGCGAGATTACACGCATTACGCTCGTATCAGCCTCCATCTCCTTGCCCAATTCCGTGCTTTGTATAATGCCCCTTTCATCAACCTTTACGAATGCATCATTTTCCATACTTGTCTGCTGCTCTCTGTATTTCAGATGAATGGAGCGGTAATCGTCAGCCATGACAGTTGCTTCATCAGGCTTTGTGTTCTGCTCATCAATCACTCTGAAGTAGCCCTTTTGAAGCATTTCGAATTCATCCTTTATCAACTGGTCCTGCTTGCCCAGCGCACGTTCCAGCTGCTTTACAGCAAGCTCATCACCCGCAGCCCTTGCCTGCTCAAGCGCATCATGAAGGCCCTGCCGGTGGGATTTGAGCTGCATCATAATATGATAGCCCTTGCTACCCCAAACATCCCCGTCAGTATCAACTGCCCTGTACTGCTTCGGGTCTCGGAAGTCCATGCGCTTCCAGTCCCAGAACTTGGTTGATTCGGGTGAAAAGGGTATTATGGATTTGAGAGCCTTGGTCCACTGCATACGCATATTATAATCCTGCACATCCCCATAGGCAGGCATTCCGCTTGAAAGCAGTGCATAAGGCCTCAGGCGCTCTGCAAAGTACTTACCAATCATCCAGCCAGGGTGAAGTGCAACTGAAAGCGGGGTGCCAAATGGCATTCTTGATCTTATGGCATGGAAGGGAGAGAAGGGAGTAGACATTCCGAAGTTGTAAATCAGATCAGTATAAACAGCGCCTCCCCAGCTCGAAGTAAGTGCCTTCTGCGTCTTGCCAACTGTAAGCGTGTCGTCGATCTCACGGAAGTGCCTTGCAAATTTAAAGAATGCTTCATGGTAGCGTGCCTCATTTGCAGAAGTCATCTTTGAATCCAGATCGTTGATCTGATTGTAAATCTCATTTAGCTTCTGCTTCTTTTTAACCAACTCAGTCTGAAGGCTTGCAGGTAGCCGGGGCTGCTTCTTGGCTTCTAATTTGATTTCATCGATTTCCTTGGTAAGCTCATGGGCATCCATCATAAGGTGGACTTTTCGCTCGGTAAGGTAGCTGTACTCACCTGCAAAGGCACCAGTAGCGGCCTGCGGACCAGCTATTCCAAGGCTCGGTATTGGCCCGTGCTCCATTGCACGAATGGTCTGCTTGTTGTACTTGAGCAAAGCCTTGGCTTCCATCTGGTTCTTGTGGAAATCATCAAGGGTTGAGAACATTAGCATGTCAAGGCGCTTTCCAACTGAGTTTAACCATCCTCCTGCGCGCTTCACCTTTACCTGCCCTGTAGTTGCATCAAAGTCAAGCTTTGCATTGATTACCTTGTCAGCCCCTCCCACCAGGAAGCTTACATTTCCCTGCGGGTCCTTCATTACAGCTGGATCATAGGGTATAAGACCCTCGTCAGGGCTTGAAATCCACACTCCTTTCACAAGCTGCTCAACGCTCACATCTCCTCCACTCTTCAAGCCCCTTCTGTGCATGGCTTCAAGAGCCATTGCATCGCGCTGAAGCCTCTTGTGCAGATCTCCAAAGTCAATCATCTCGCCCCCAATATACCTTACAGCCCTGTGCAGGCCTTCCACATTCGGAGCAAACTCTTCCCTTCCACGGGCTTCAATAAGCGCCTGCCTGAGCTCATCAACAAACGCATTCCTTCTCCTAAGAATGAACTTGTCTATGCACTTCTGCCTAACCATTTTCTCAATAGTTGCATAATCAAGACTCACCCCTGCCTGCTGCATAAACTGCTTCAGATCCTTAGTAATCCTCTTGGATGCAATTGAGTGTTCAAGTGCCATTGAGAGCTGGCTCAAGAATGCCTGCCTTTGATTAGCAGGCACTGCATTCAGTTTGTAGATGCCAAGCGCAATTGCCGCATCCCCGAGCACAGCCTGAGTTCCAGACTCCTTAACATTGAGCCGCATAGTTCTTATCATCTCATGGGTGCTCCACCTCTCAAGCTGAGCCTTTACAAGCTTGTCAAGCCCTTCTGGCCGTATATCATAAAGGTGGCCCACCTGTGCATGCTCTCCCCCCCCAAGCATTGCGTGAATGTCTGAAAGGTTTGTAAACGTACTTGTAGATTTGCTTGAATCCAACGTGATAGGGTTGTTCAAATCTATGTTGAACTTCTTGCCAGTGATATTTGAAAGGCGCGCAACTGTATCCTCAAGCATCATGAATTCTTCGCTGTTCTTGCCCAAACCACGGTTTGCAATTGCCTGCCGATCATCATTTATCTTATATAGTACAGCGTCGAATAGCCGCTTGAACTGTTGCTCAAAATTCCGCTTCTTAACTGAATTGGTAGGATCATTTATGTGCTCTTCATAAGCCCTTGTAACATCCTGCATCATCTGGTCAGCAGTAGCTTCATCAATTCCATGCTCCTTTGCAAACGTGCTGAGCTCCCAGATTTTATGCTTGAGCAGTGCATTGCGCGCAAGCTGGTTGAACTCGCCGTTTGAAAGGGGTGCTGAGAAGAGGCTTAACTGGCGGTTGACTATTTGGCCGGAAATAGGAGCGGTGTAATCATAAGTTACAGTAGTCAAATGTACTGCTTGATCACATAGTAGGTCTATTCGCTTCTTCAGAGTCAGCAGTTCACTATAGCTCTTCTTACCAGTTTGAGCTTCGGCATGAAGCGCATCGAGTCTGCTTCCCAAATATCGGAGCATATAAACTCTGGCTTCGGGTGAAGCTTGCACAATACGTCCGATTTCAGCTTCGATGCTTCTGCGCTCTGCCTCAGTCAAAGTTCCGGATTCCAATTTATCCAGTAAACGCCTAAGCCTGCTTCCTATTTTTTTTGCTCTTCTGGGATCAATTGGTCCAAACTGCCTTTTGAATTCTAAGATAGCCTTCACTCGGCTCAAGAGAGCGTCATCAGTTATTTTGCTTATATCATCTACATTCGCTACCAGATGGATAATTTCTTTATCGCTCATATTCCTGTAGCGAAGCAGTCTTTTGATCCTTTCAATAACCACATCCCGCTCATCCTCCATTCCCTTTTTCAAGTTGTTATATGAATCAGCGGTTCTGCCAGCCCTTGCCTTGCCACGCTTAAGACCAACCATGGTAGGAATTCCATCCTTTACCAGCTTTACAGTCAAGTCCCCAATCAGCTTTACCTTACCGATCGTGCCTGCTGCAAATGCGCCTATGAAGCCCTTGTCTGCCATACGGGGCGCAATGTTGAAAGTCCTGCCCCACTTCCCAAACCGGTTGCTCCCAGTCTTCTTGTCAAGCGCATCCCCTATCTTCCCTCCTATGTCAACTCCCTTAAGCCAGTTGTGCTGGCCAGTAGCAATAGCAGCTGCTGCCAATATTCTTCTCACATTCTCCTCAGTCCAGAGTGCATCATGCAAAGAGCGAAAGTTCGCATAATGCTCATTGCGCCTAAGACCCTTGAAAAGCCCCTTGCCGCGCTCGCCTACATGAATCATCTTGCGCAGAGCCTGGTTGTAGGCAAGCTGGCCTATCAGCTCAACTTCCGCATCCCCCATCTCACTCCTTGCCCGGTTCTTTGCAACATCTGCTGCTGCACGTGCATCAGCCTTTACAGTTGCAAGCGCCTGCGCACCAGTTATGCTGCATCTGCCAGTTCTTGGATCATAGGAGGCTGCCAGCAGCCTCAGAGCAGCCGCAATTTCATGATTGCTCGGCCTTTTCTTCATTCTCATCCTTCTGAGAATTGCATCCACTTCATGTGCAGGCACTCCTGCCTTCTTCAAATCCTTTGCTATCTTCCTTATTGCAACACCTGTAAGCGTCTGGCTCAGCCTAAGCTGCCTGTTCAAGGCCATCCTGTGCATCGCACCTCCAGTACCTATGGTAATCTTTCTCATGCTGTATGGCTTGGGTCTTGGAAGCCGCGGGGTGCTGATGTCAAACAGTGCAATTGGGCTTCTGCCAGCTGCATACATTGCACCTGCAAGCAGGCCAAATATTAAGAAAACTGGGAAGCAGGTAAAGGGCTGGGTTTCCATAAGCGTGGCTAGCGAGCCCAGTGGAATTGTGAAATGGCCGCATACTTCATGAGTACTCTTGCTAGACCTTTCAGTTGCAGCATGCGCCACGTCAGGGGTGTAGGATGCAATCACCACATCGCATGAAACATCGCCCAACCCTTCTGCAGCTGGGTCAATTGTGCAGCTTGCAACCCCGTGCTGGTTGGTTCCAGGAGCATCAGCAGTCATTACAGGCGAACAGGAAAGCGGAGTGTCAATAGCCGGGTCTACAATTCCGTTCCTATCATCATCCTTGTAGAATTCAATCTCCCTGTTTGGAAGAGGCGCGAAGGACTGATCAGTATCTGCTTCAAATTCCTCTGCATTGAAATAGCCATCCCCGTTTCTCCACTGATTATCAATTACAGCTGCGCTTGTAAAGTACTTCACATCCATTGTATAAAGTAGCGCATCCAGAGTAAGCATTCCAGAATCATCTTCATGGCTGCGTATAGTTATGAAGGTGTAGTCGCAGCCGGGGCAGGGGTCTGGATTGGTTACTGCATTTGAGAGCGCTGGAAATAGGAGAAGGGAAGCAAATAGTGCAAAAACTATAGGGGAGAGCCTCACAGTAAATATAGGGAAATTCGTGTTAATATTTATTTCTATATGCATAAGTGAGCTTATGATGAATGTGGCTTCAAAGAAGGAGAAGAAGAAAAAGCCTGAGCGCAAGCCCGATGGGATTGCACCCAAGGAGGTGAAGGAGGAGAAGGCGAAGCCCGCCGAGCCGTTTGCGCCCGTTCAAAAGGTTGAGGAGAAGAAGCAGGCGGTTTCATGCGTGTTCAGGCAGAAGAGCAAGAAGCCTTTTGGCGATGAGCTTATGCGCGAGGTAAGGAGCATTGAGCAGAAGGCAAGGGAGAGGTATGAGAAGTCGGTTGAGAGGGAAAAGCAGGCTTTGAAGAAGGGCAGGAAGAAGGAAAAGCGAGTTAAGCGGGTGAAGAAAGAGGGGAAGGATGAGGAAAAAGAATAGCTTTAAATACCTTGCCGATTAACAAGATATGGGGCTCCTGCGTGGGTGGAGCCACAATATATTGATTAAATAGTGGGAGATGAGCTTATGAAATCACAGTATGTTGTGGGCGGAACCGAGGGAAAAGGCAGAGAGGTTGAATCGTGCTATTTGAAGCGCCTGTTTACAAAGAAGGGAAGAACCCCTTATGATGAGCTTAAGTGGGAGAAGAGGGATGCGGTAATTACAAATGCAAAAGGTGAAAGCGTATTTGAGCAGAAGAACGTTGAGGTTCCGCAAACGTGGTCGCAGCAGGCTACGAACATAGTGGTTTCAAAGTACTTCAGGGGCGCGTTGGATACAAAGGAGCGCGAAACCAGTATAAGGCAGCTGATTGAAAGGGTTGCAACCACCATTACGGAATGGGGAAGGAAGGGGAATTACTTTGAGAATGAGGAGGAGGCTGAGGCTTTTGAAGCTGAGCTCACCTATTTACTGCTGAACCAGTACGCAGCATTCAACAGCCCAGTATGGTTCAACGTGGGAGTTGAGGAGCACCCGCAGTGCTCAGCGTGCCAGCCATATTATGCAAGGGTAAATACAGTGGATGGCCTTATACCCATTGGGGAGATCGTAGAGAAGAACCTTGTTGGATTGCCCGTTTATGATGCCAACGGATTGACCCAAATAGTTGCAGTGAAGAACAATGGGAGGAAGCAGGTGTACAGGATTCGATTGAACGATGGATTTTACGTGGATGCGACGGCGGACCATGTGGTCTGCGCCCATGATGAGCGCAGAACGTTTTCGCTAGAATGGAAGCCTGTAAGCGAGCTTAAGCCAGGAATGAAGATGCGGGTATATCCGCACGTAAAAACAGTTACAAGGCAGGCTACGGAAAGAGAGGTGGCCGAGGCTGCATTGGCGGGCTGGCTTCAAACCGATGGATTTGTAGGCAAATATGAGCAAGGAACGAACCGGTCTCTTACTATCGAATTCATTACTGCAAATGATGAAGAGCACGAGTGGGTTTCCTCAAATCTCCGCATAGTTTTTCCAACCCATCATGCAAAGGTCAGAGAAGTGGAAGCTAAGGATAAGAGTCTGAAGGTAAGGCGAATAAGGCTGTACGGGGAGGAACTGAGGCCCTTCGTGGAAAAATATGATCTTCTCAAGAGAGGCAGGGGGGTGAGAGTCCCTGAGAGCATATGGACTGCGCCAAATGATGCAGTAGCTGCGTATTTGAAAAGCATTTTCCAGGCAGAAGGCTACGCATCAACACATGGAAGGAGCGCACACATAGCATTTGCAATGATCTCAAAGGAGTTTGTGGAGGATGTACAAGTCCTGATGACTCGTTTGGGGCTGTATTCAAGGATAAGAAGGAAGATCGAGCTCAGAGAAGACAGGCATGACACGTTTGAATTGGATGTATCCATTCGCTCAGAGAGGGAGAAATTTTTGAATGAGGTTGGGTTTGTATCAAGCGGAAAGAGCACTGCTTTGATGCAGTCAATAACAGTAACTGGGAAGGAATGCCCGGAGATCAGGTTTTCTGAAATCCTATCAATAGAACCTTTGGGCGAAATGCAGGTTTACGATATTCAGACCCAAAGCGGAAATTACCTATCGAATTCAGTGCTCGTGCACAACTGCTTCATAAATTCAGTAAAGGACAGCATGAAGAGCATATTGGAACTGGCTGTAACTGAGGGAATGCTTTTCAAGTTCGGCTCAGGCGCAGGCACCAACCTCTCAAGCCTTCGCTCGAGCATGGAGCAGGTTAAGGGAGGGGGAAGGGCCAGCGGGCCTGTTTCATTCATGAAGGGCTACGATGCTTTTGCAGGTGTAATCAAGTCAGGCGGGAAGACTAGAAGGGCTGCCAAGATGCAGATATTGAATGTTGACCACCCCGACATAGAGGAATTTGTGAACTGCAAGTGGAAGGAGGAGAAGAAGGCTTGGGCACTGATAGAGGCGGGCTATGACGGCTCGTTTGGAGGCGAAGCCTATGATTCAGTGTTCTTCCAGAATGCCAATTTGAGCGTGCGCGTTACTGATGAATTCATGCATGCTGTTGAGAAGGACAGGGAGTTCAGCACGCGCTACGTGACTACAGGCGAGGTTGCAAAAACCTACAAGGCAAGGGAGCTGATGGACATGATTGCAGAGGCTGCCTGGCTCTGCGGCGACCCGGGAATGCAGTTTGACACGACAGTAAACAAGTGGAACCCGGTTCTGAACTCGGGCAGAATCACATCGAGCAATCCGTGCAGCGAGTATATGTTCCTCGACAATTCCGCATGCAACCTGGCTTCCCTTAACCTGCTCAAGTTTGCAGATGAGAAGGGAAAGGTAGATGTGGAGAAGTTCAAGCATGCTGTTGAAATCCTGATAACTGCTATGGAAATCATCGTGGGCTTTGCGGGCTATCCCACTGAAGCCATAAGGCAGAACAGCCTTGATTACAGGCCGCTTGGAATTGGCTATGCCAATTTGGGCGCGCTGCTCATGTTGCGCGGACTGCCCTATGACAGCGATGAGGGAAGGGAGCATGCAGCTGCAATTACTGCATTGCTCACAGCCCAGGGCTACATAACATCTGCATTAATAGCGAAGAGGCTCGGGCCTTTCAAGCATTATAAGAAAAACGAGGAGCCGTTTTTGAGGGTTATAGGTTTGCACAAGGAGCATGCTTACAAGCTGGATGAAAAAAACGTACCGGCTGAACTGCTCAGGGCTGCAAGAGGTGCGTGGGAAACCGCGCTGGAAGTTGGAAAGGAGAACGGATTCAGGAATGCGCAGATTTCGGTAATTGCACCAACGGGCACGATTGGATTTATGATGGACTGCGATACTACTGGAATCGAGCCGGACATTGCGCTGGTTAAGTACAAGTGGATGGTGGGCGGGGGCATGATGAAGATGGTAAACAACACCGTGCCCGGAGCGCTTAAAAATTTGGGCTATTCAGAGGAGGAGAGGAAGTCTATTCTGGCATACATGGAAGAGCATGATACCATAGAGGGGGCGCCCGAATTGAAGGAGGAGCACCTGCCTGTATTCGACTGCGCATTCAAGCCTGCAAAGGGGAAGAGGAGCATACACTACATGGGTCATGTGAGAATGATGGCCGCTGTACAGCCCTTCATCTCAGGCGCTATTTCAAAAACAGTGAACATGCCAAATGAGGCAACGGTTAAGGATGTGGCAAATGTTTACATGACTGCATGGAGGCTTGGCTTGAAGGCAATTGCAATTTACAGGGATGGCTCGAAGCGCACTCAGGCACTTACAACTTCAAGGGAGAAGAAAGAAGTGAAAGCCAAGGAGGAGAGGGTGGTTTACAGGCCTGTGCGCAGGCGCCTGCCTGATGAGAGGAAGGCAATCACCCACAAGTTCAGCATAGCGGGCCATGAGGGCTATCTTACAGTGGGGCTTTACGAGGATGGTTCGCCCGGCGAGATATTCATAGTAATGGCAAAGCAGGGAAGCACCATTTCGGGAATGATGGATGCGTTTGCAACCTCGGTTTCAATGGCCCTGCAGTATGGGGTGCCTTTGAAGGATTTGGTCAGAAAGTTTGCGCACATGAGATTCGAGCCTGCTGGAATGACCAATAACAAGCAGATAAGAATTGCCAAGTCCATAGTGGACTACATATTCAGATGGCTTGCTGTAAAGTTCCTGCCTCCTGATGAGCTGGCTTCGGTTGGAGTGAATGCAATTGAGGAGAAGGAGGAAGAGAAGGTTGAAGTC
>Ga0180301_10004143_pt1 | contig 11216 bp, 11 predicted proteins | sample GuaBasSediGuay16_FD_121797 | JGI IMG/M metagenome (GOLD analysis project Ga0180301, IMG submission 121797) | Subseafloor sediment microbial communities from Guaymas Basin, Gulf of California, Mexico - Guay16, Core 4569-2, 12-15 cm | ecosystem: Environmental > Aquatic > Marine > Hydrothermal... | reverse complement strand
CAGCTTTAACTCTTTTCTTTCAACCCACTTGTATTTTGAAGACCATTTTTCTATATTTCTTTCGGCGGGCAGTTTTCCTAATTTCTGCAGTTTCTCTCTCCAAATCCCCGATGTTTCCCCGATGCCTTGTCGCACTTGCTCCCATGCTCTTATCATTCTTGGAATACTCCCTGCCTCGCAATACAAAAGCCAAGCCATGTATTGCTGTTCGGTTTCTCCTGGCATTTTTGCTGTTGTAATTTTGTTCTGTTTCATAAAGGTGTAATATGTTTACTTGTTGCCTAAAAGTCCCACACAAGCCCAAATTTTGCGTCATTTTGGGTGAATTTGGGAGACTCTATCTTTTTCTTGGGCTAAATTCTTAATTAATTTATTGAAATATTTTCGAGGATTTTGGATTTTGTCTTTTGGTATTTCTTTGAAAATTTCCCAGACTCTTTCTATATGATTAATTTTGTATTTTCTTAAACAGCTTAGAATGAATCTCATATCTGTTTCCCCCAGCGATTTTGCTATTTCCCAGCATTTTTGTTCTTCATAATTATGAGGCAAGAAGGTCTTAACATCGATTTTTTTATAAGTTTTATTTATAATCGATTCTTTATCATTTTTATTCTCATTATCGTTATAGGAAGTTGTGATTTGCAGGTTTTGGTTATTCATTGAAAACTGCTTTATTATGGCGTCTTTTTGCTTTTTGAAGTTGTGATGAGCGTCTATTGAGCTGTTCTCTGGTTTAACTCCTTGTTGTTCTTTAGGTTGTGATTGGCTTGTGATAATTCCTTTGTCTTTTAAATACTCTAAAGTTTGAATTTGCCCATTAGTGAGTAGAAAACCAATAGGATAGATTGGAAATGAGCCCTTTCTCCCTTTGTGATTTAGGAAGTAGATGTGTTGTGCTTTGCGTAGGGATGAGATTATTTTTCTTACGTTGTCATAGCTAATCTTTTTATGAAAATCTTGGATTAATCCTTCGTAGCTTGCCAGAAAAAAACCTTTGTATGGATTGGTATTCTCAAAAATCCAAACTAAGACATCGTGCTGGTTTTTGGTTAACTTGCCTTCAATATAGTCGTCCCTTATTTTTCTGGGGAGGATAACAAAATCTTTAAGTTTCTGGTTCATAATAATTTTCATCTCGATTAATTGTCATTTTATTTGATTGACTATTTTCAGTTGAGCCACAGAGAGACGAGCCATAAACTGCTCGATAAAGATTCAAAAGTCGTGTTGCTTTTCTCAACGCTCCGTCATCGCTCAATTCTTCTTTGAATCGTTCTTTATACAATTTCTTGAATTTTTCCAACGACTTTTGAGAAATCATAAAAACAAAAATCACGCACCCGAGTAGATGCGGTTTTTTAAATTCTTCTGGTTATTAAACAATGTCTGGGCTGGGAGTTTTATCTTGTCATTGAAATAATCAGTCATCGCTTGTTCAATATTCTTTTCCCGCTTGAACACAAATCTAACTTTCTTAGGATTAGATTTATCCAGTTCCAATAGTTCATATCCCAGTGTTATCAACACAGTCGCCAGTCCTAAATCAAATGTTGAAAATTCATTTTGATTCATAATCATTGAATTGAATTTTTATCTTCTGTTTTTAGAATATCTTTCATTGCTATACCTTTTACATTCCTTTTCTTTAGTTGTTTAAATAAAAAAACGGCTTTATTTAAGCCATTTTTATAAAAGTTATTAACAGGGATATTGTAAGGTATACCCTGTGATAGGGGAGAATTAATTTTCTCTAATTTTTACATTTTTAATTCTATATCCAACTCCCTTTTTGTTTTCTACGACTTCGTTTCCTGGGATTTTTAGGAATTTTTCTATTTGTCTTTTTATTTGCTCAATTGTTTTTCTTATTTTTTGTGTTTCTTTCTCAAACTCTTCGGCTAATTCTTTTGTTGGTGTCCATCTTTTTTCCAATGCTAAATAACGGACTATTTTATATCTAAGTTTATCTGGATTCATTGGATAAATTAACATCTTTTCTTTATCGTCTACCCTACATAGCTCCCCCTCTTCATTTAATATTAACGTAGGAATCTTTTCTTTCAATTGTTGTTCTATTTTTTTGTAATAGGCATCAAGTTTTTCTGAATTTTCAATATGAGTTATGACTGCAGGAAGCTTGTTTATGATAATTTTTCCAGCAATTGGGTCTTTACATTCAAAGGAGGGGTCGTATATACCAATTATAACATTTTCTTTTGTTTCTTTTTGTATTCTTTTGAATATCTGATTAAGTCCTATTGTATCACTAAGAAGTGAAAATTTTTTAAATTCTTCCAGGGGAAATTCAAACGTCTCTTTCTTTGGGTTATCTCTTTTCTTTTTTCGAATTATTTCCAATATCAATTGTATTTTTTTGAGAGATTTGTTTTTCATGGTAATTTTCATTTATATTTCTATTCTGACAGATTTTGTCACTTTTGACAATAAGATTTTAAAGGATTATAATTAAATAAACTTATGAAAGACAAACTCTTAACCATTAAAGAAGTTGCCGATTACTTAAGAGTTAGCGAGCGTTCCGTGCTTCGCTACATTGAAGCTGGACGCTTAAAAGCGATTAAAGTTGGTTATTGGCGAGTGTCCGAGAAAGCGTTAGAGGATTTTATTAAGCGAAATTCTAATTACAAGAAAAAAACATGAGATATTACGGATGTAAAGATAAATTGTTAAAGTTTATAGAAAAAGCTGTCCGAAAAACAGAACTGTACGATGGTGCTAAATTTGTTGATTTGTTTACGGGCACAACTTCGGTAGCAAGGCATTTTAAAAAACTTGGATATACAGTTATTGCTAATGATAATTTAGAATTCTGTTATGCTTTGGCGAAGGCGTATATAGAGTTAAACGAGCTGCCTAAATTTAAGGGCTTGAATAAACTGATTAAGAAAACCACTGATGTTCAAAAACGGTTGGAACTTGATAAGCCCATTATGGGTGACTATCCACATGAAAGAGTTATTAGTTACCTGAACAATTTAAAACCAATTGAGGGCTTTATATATTCCAATTATTGTCCTACTAAAACTAAAGGTATCAGAACCTTTTTTACAGATGAAAATGGTGGCAAGATAGATGCGATAAGAACTAAAATTCAAGAATGGAAAGAGAACAATTTAATCAATGAATTAGAGTATTATTATTTAATTACCGCCTTGTTAGAGGCTGTAAATCTTGTTTCGAATGTTGCTGGAACTTATGCTGCTTGCCTTAAGAAATGGGATGGGCGGGCATTTAGAAAATTAACTTTGAACCCTCCAGAAATTATCCCAAGCAAAAGAAGAAATAAAGCCTTAAAACAAGATGCTAATGAACTTATTAAAGAAATTTCAGCTGATATTTTGTATCTCGACCCACCTTATAATAGCAGACAATATATCACTAATTACTTTTTGTTAGAGCTCATAGCAGAAGGTTGGTTTAATAGAGAAATTAAAGTGCGAGGCAAAACAGGGTTAGTGTTTGATGAAAGTAAAAAATCTTTGTATAGCCAGAAAAGCACTGCCTATAAGGTATTTAGCGATTTAATTAATAATACAAAGGCAAGATATATTCTTGTTAGCTATAATAACGAGGGAATTTTAACGGAGGAACAAATAAAACAAGAGTTGGTGAAAAAAGGAGAAGTAGTAATAAGTCAATACGTCCATAAACGATATAGAAGCATTAATCAAGGTGAAAACGATCCGACTTCAGTAAAAGAGCATCTTTTCCTTGTTAAGACCAAAGGTATGAAAGAAAGATTCAATAGACTTAACGGTGCTAAATGGTTACAGTATTCTTTTAGTATTTGGCACGACATCAAAAAAAATGAAGAGGAGTGGCGATTAAAGCATCCTGCCATGTTTCCAATTTCTTTAGTTGAGAGAATAATTGATATTTACACGAGCAAGAAAGACCAAGTTATATTAGACCCATTTGTTGGTAGTGGTAGCACAGTTATTGGTGCTCTAAAAAAAGGAATGAGAGGGATTGGTATAGATTTAAACAAAGAGTATATAGATATGGCTGAAAAGAGAATCAAAAATGTCTACAAAGAATATGACAAGCCTAATAAATATTGGTTATTTGTTGACGACGCCATAAATTTAGATAAACGGGTAAAATCCAATTCCGTTGATTTATGTATTACCTCACCTCCTTATTGGAACATTCTTAATGAGCGGAGAACTGCTGACAACAAATCTATTAGGAAATACAGCGACTCAATCGCTGACCTTGGCAACATAAAAAGCTACGAGCAGTTTTTAGAAACACTCAAAGGTGTTTTTGGTAAAGTATATAGAGTATTGAAAAGCGGTAGATTTCTCGTCGTAGTAGTGATGGATATAAGGAAGGGTTCTAAGTTTTATCCATTTCATTTAGATATCATCTCTAATTTACAAGATATTAATTTTCGTCTTAGAGATATTATTATATGGGACAGACAATCTGAATATAATAATCTTAGACCACTTGGCTATCCTTACAGTTTTATAGTAAACAAGGTTCACGAATACATTTTAATTTTTGAAAAACCTTAAGAAATATGGATAAAACAAACAAATTATCATCATTTTTAAACGAAGACATGGCTTATTTCTTGGGTCTTGTCGTAGGGAGAGGAATAATTGTGAAGGGGACAGAGACAAACAAACTAATAATTGAATTTCCCTTCAAGAATTTAGAAGCTAAAGGTGTGACTAAAAAATACGATACTCAAATGCATTTATCTGATAGCTTGGATAAAATTGTTAATCGTTTACGAAAGTTAGGTCTTAACATTAGGAAAGAAAGTGACGCAGAAAACAAAAGTGCAAGTTTGGTTATTGAGTGGTATGGAGAAGATATTGCCTGGCAGTTATTGAGTTATTTATTGGATAAGGAACATAGCGACTACCATTCTTTTAGAATACCGAAAGCAATTTTCGAAGCTGATAAAGAAAAACAAAAGGAATTTTTAAGAGGTTATTTTGACGTCACGGGCTATATAAGGGCATCTAATGTTTATTTTCATAATCAACATAGAGTTTATTTAGAAGTTGACCATAGAAATTGGTTCTTGGTTTTAGATTTAAAGAGACTTTTGGATAGTGTGGGAGTGCCAATTCAAACAATAGATTTTGGTCATCCTAATTTTAGAGACCCAGAATTTAAGAAGGCAACTGGCTTTTGGGCAAAAGAACATCAAATAAAAATTTTTGCTAATCGGTTTTTACCGATTGGCTCTTACCTGACTCATAAAGATGAGGTATTGAAGGAACTTGCGTCTTTGAATAAACCAGATTCGGGTAAGGGAGAGAAGGGAATAAGAATAAAAGAGAAGCCTCAAAATCCCGAGGAGTCATCAGAAAAATTGCCAGAGTTTTTAAGGGGCAAACATTTTAATCATTATACTGAACTTTTAGATTATTTAAGTTCAATAGACCAAAATGGATAATAAAATTTCCAAAAAAGAAAAATCATTATATAAACCAATTCTCAATTGGCTGGATGAGTATTTGAAGAATAAAAATCCTCGAGCAAAAGTTTCTGTTTATGATGTCCACTCAACAGACTTAAGCGATTTTCTACAGAGAACACCTTTCAAAAAATACTTCCCCGAATACTCAACTTATAAAATTAGGGTTGATTTAGTTGGTATGGTTGAACAAAAAGGCAAATGTTCTTTAACTTTTGTTGAAGTTAAATATGGGCAACTGAATTTAAGAGACGTTTCTCAATTGCTCGGTTATTCAAAAATAGTTAAACCAGAATTTGCCTTTTTAATATCCCCTAAAGGATTAAGCCGACCGCTTAGTCAGTTGCTTAAATACTTTAACCGATTGGATATCTTAGAGTATAAACCGAATTATTATATCCGTATAGCGAGGTGGGATAGCTCAAGAAAGGCAATTCTAATGAATTCAGTTATTCCGCCATTCAATTATTAATTTTTAATTATGACCCTTGAAGATGTAAGAATTGAATACAGACCGTTAAGACTTGGCTTTTGTATTCGTGATGGCAATATCCAGGATTTATTAAAGGCTGCTAAATTAAATACGCTCTTATGGGGTGGTATTTTTAATCCGATAATACCAATTGGCGAGAAAGAAAAACTTGATCATGTTTTGGTTAAGCTATTTCAAGTCGACGTTTTAGTTCCCGTGACAAACACTGAGGAGATTAAAAAATTTATTGAGCAATACAAATGGGCGAAGTTCCCATTAATGTATCACTCTGAAGCAATTTTAACTGAAGATATTAATGAGAAAAATAAAAAAGTAGTAAGGGTTCTCGATGTATCTCATATTATTAAGATGTTATGGAACAAAGATTTTAAATTTCTAAAAACTGGTGATAGTAATTGTGCTGTAGTTTCTTGGAAATCAAAAGATACCGACAGAGATATTTTTACTTTAATGTTTGGCTCTTATCCAAAAGAAAAGTTTGTTTTTAGATATAAACAAAACTTCAAAAAAGCTCTGAGAGCTCATGAAATAAAATTAGAAGAAGGCAAACAAATTCCTGCGAAACTGGCGTCATCTATTACACCTTTGTATCTTACAGAATATAAAGTGCAAAATTATGGGGGGAGACGTATTAGTGCTGGTATTTATATAGGAGATAAAAATAATTTTGCTGACTTATTAAATTTTTGGAATATTAGAGCCGCAGGAAGCTATGTCGCCTTCTTACCTAAAAAGAATAAAAAGCGTTTTTTGCCGTTTATTAAAGCTCACGCAAAGAGGATTAAAAAACCAAAAGAATTATATCGCCCCTCTTTAACGATTTGGTTTAGGGGAGAGGAAGAAAGCGACTATAAAGAGATTGAAAGGGTAATAAAACCATTAAAAACGAAGGGTAGAACCTTTGGGCTAAGTAATGTTTCTATTCATTCTTGGAATGGAATGAATATAATCCCAACTTATAATTTTTTTAATGACACAACCACAATTGCGAGTATTAATATCAAATATGGGAAACCAAGTATTGCTTTCCAGTTATTAGATAAACCATTTCCAAAAAGTGACAAAAGAGAATTTCTGCATCAGCTTTTTGTTGTCTCTCTAAACCCATCAATAGGAATAGAATTTCCAGAATACACGACAAGTTTACCTGTTTTGCCTGACCTCAATGAGTGGTATGCCAGAGAAATGGTTTTTGACCCATATAGTCTGCGAGTTGTTAAAAGCTATTTGGGAAAGACAATAAGTCTTATAACAGAAGTTGATGCGGATACGTTGCAATTTAGTCCAATTCGTAAATTTGATGTAATCAAAAAGCTTTTTGAGAGAGCAGGCATAACCGCAGAAAAAAGCGGAGCAGGCTTGGTAGCCGAAAGGTTAATTGCCCTGATGGGGGGCGTAACTGGGTCAGCCAGAATTTTTAAAATTACAGGTGTGAGAAAATTTATTGAAGAGACTGATCCTGTTAATCAAAAAAATAAATACGAAATCCTTGAAAAAATTAGAGACAAAACAGATAAAGGCGAAAGCTTTAAGAATTTTGAAAACGAGTTCGGGTTAAAAGGAAGAACTCCTCTTAAACCAGAGGATGTATTTGATGAACTAATCGAGCATAATCTTTTACAAGCTGGAGTTGAGGTGCGCTGTCCCAAGTGTAGCCTTAAGACATGGATAAGCTTAAAAGAAGTTGATGAGTATTACACCTGCGAGTTTTGTCACAAAAAAAGTAAATTTGTAGAAGTTGTTAAACCAATTAATTTTGAGGGCAAAAAAATAGATGGTGTAAGATGGTCTTATAGATTAAGTGGTTTGTTAGGCAAGAATGATAAACAGCAAGGAGCAATCCCTGTAATTCTTACTTTGCTTCACCTTGCAAACAGGATGCATTCTGGAGGAGATAGTTTTTATTCAACTGCTCTCAATTTAACTTTTAGTAAAGATGGGAAAACAAAGAAAGCGGAAACTGATCTTGTTGTTCTTGATTTACAAGAAAGAATTTCAAAAGAAGACATTGAAGTATTAATCGGTGAATGTAAAACTGGGCAGTTAATTACCAGAAGGCAGATTGATAACCTTGTCGCAACAAAAGAGTTAATAGAGAAAAGCGGGATCAAGTGTCATCTTGTTTTCGCAAAGACTAAGGGAGATTTTAAGCAGAGTGAAATTACACATTTTAAAAGGCTTGTTAAGGATGGTATCAAACCACTGCTTTTTACAGCCCATGAACTTGAACCTTGGTGGAATACCTATAAATATTACGAAGCAACCAAGAAAGATTTTCAGATACCAATTAAGCATCCGTTTACTTTTGGGGAGCTTGCTGAAAATTCAGTGTATATATACGGACTAAAGAGTAACGAAAAAGTTGTTAGTAATCCAAAGCCGAAGGGTAAGGCGAAAAAAAATGAAAGGAAAGAATAACCGAATAAATCATAAAGAAAATAGATTCGTTTAATTTGTGAGATTATATTTTGATTTATTTACTACCAGGGAATTGGCGACCATTATCTGGGTCGTCGTTTTCATAATTTGGGCATTGTTCCTAAAGAGCACACGTAAAGCAATTTTTGGGTTATTAAAAGCATTTCTCCAGAAGCAAATTGTTATTGCATTCTCAACGATGTTTTTATATGTGGCCTTTACTGTCTACCTGTTTTCACAAATGCAATTATGGGATTATTCTTTATTGAAAGATACTATTTTTTGGTTCTTTGGTATCGGTTTTGTATTGTTTATGAATCTAAATAAAGCCAATGAAAACGAACACTATTTTAAAAGAATAGTAGTTGATAATCTAAAATTATCTTTAGTCCTTATATTCTTAGTGAATTTTTACACTTTCTCGTTGCTTACAGAATTAATTTTGATTCCTGTGTTATTCTTTATCGTTGCTATGAATAGTTATGCTGGAATGAAAAAAGGATATGAGACAGTGAAGAAAATAACTAATTTCGTTTTAGGCTTCTGGGGGATTTTCCTTTTGGCTTTTGTTCTTGTGAGCGTATTTGGTGATTACCAAAATTTATTGATTGTAGATAACCTTCGTGCATTCTTGCTGCCTTTATTCTTAACTTTTGCCTTTTTGCCATTTTTGTGTGGTTTTGCGGTATTTATGACTTATGAGAGTCTTTTTGTTCGCCTTAATGTCTCGGTAGGCGAAAGAGACAAAAAACTTTTAGGAGTCACAAAGCGTAAGATGTTTAGCACTTTCGGTGTTAATTTGAGAGAATTAAACAGGTTTTCAAAAGAAAACATTAGTAAGCTATGGGGATTAAGAAATGAAAGTGAACTAAGGGAAATTATTGAACGGTTTAAAGATGAGCAAATCAGATAAAGATTAGACGTTTTGATTACCTATTAAACAGGTTCTAACAGCGTCCAGCCAGCGGAGCCATATTGTATGTTGTTGTTCTGCCGCCTCGGCGCTTCGCGCCTCGGCGGGCAGATTTGCCAATATTTTCCAAGGATTTTTGAAAGAAACAAAAACCTTTCGCTCCCGCAAAATGCGGTTCGAGCCAATCTTTTTTAGAAAATCTTTTTTCTCAAAAAGATTTTCCTGCAAAGCGATAATTTTGGCTTGTTTAGCCGCTAAAATGAAGTTTTTGGCCGGTTCGAGCCAATTATTGCCCTTTCGCTCAAAATCCTTTAATTTTTCGGAAATCTCAATCTTTTGGTTGAGGATTTTTTGTTTTTTGGCAAGATATTCCTCTTTGGAAATCACGCCTTCTAAATGAGCGTCCAATAGCTTGTCCAGCTTTTCCTCGCATTCCTTGATTTGGTTTTTTAGATTTTGAGCGAAAGTTTTTCCGTCTTGGGCTTCTTTTTCTTTGTCTTTTTCCAATTCCGCAATCATTTTATCCGCCCAAGACGGAGGCAAAGAAACTTTTTGAATTAAATCGGAAACTTGTTCTGCCAAAAGTTCCTCGCGGATATAGGGCTGAGAGCATTTGCCCCGCTTTTTGGTGCAACGGTAATAATTGTGTCCTTTCTGGGTTTCCGAAGTTATAGCGCAACCGCATTCAGCGCAAGTAAGCAGTCCGCGAAAAGCATAATCTTTGACATTCCGTTTTTGCGGGCGGGCGCGATCCGCTAAAACTTTTTGGCATTTATCAAAAAGTTTCTTTGCAATCATTGGCTCGTGTTTTCCTTGGTATAGCTCGCCATTGTATCTAAACACTCCATAATAAAACGGATTAGTCAGAATGTTTTGTATTATTGAGACGGAAAGCTTTTTGCCTTTGCGGCTAAACAAGCCAAGAGAAGTCATTTTGTCTCTTAAATCTTTCAGAGAATAATTGCCGGTGGCGTAAAACTCAAATATTTTTTTGACGAGGCGAAATCTCTCAGGATCTTTTACTATTGTATGTGTCCGCAGATCATTGAGATAGCCAAGCGGCGCCCAGCCGGGCCATTCGCCCCGTCTTAATTTCTGGCGCAATCCTCTTTTGGTATTCTCTGAAAGATTGTCAACAAAGTAATTTGACTGCCCAAAAGCGATATTGAGCATAAACTTTCCCTGCGGTGTGGCTTCAAACCAAAATGTCGGAAATTTAAGCGATTTTATCTTTTCGCTGTCTATAAGAAAAATAATTTTTCCACCATCAACAGAATTGCGGGCGAGCCGATCAGGGTGCCAAGCCAAAATTCCATTTGCTTCTCCTTTTTCTATTCGTTCCAGCATTTGGTTAAAAATTAGACGGCCCGGCTCTTTGGCGGTTTGTGATTCTCTAAAAATACCAACTATTGTTAAACGCTCCCGTTCGGCAAATTCCCGCAATTCTGCTTCTTGAGCTTCCAGGGACAAAACTTGCCTGTCGTCCTCATCTGTTGATTTTCTGATGTAAATAAAATACTTGTACATAGTTTTGAAAAATTATTTTTCTAATATCGCTTTTGGGCAAAATGACTTCTCAATCCGCCTTCGGCGGATATTATCGCTTTGCAACTCGCCCTTACGGGCGAGAAAAAAGATTGACTACCCCGCTCCTCGGAAGGGGCGTGGTTCTGTTGCTTTGCAACAGCGAACCGCATTTTGCGGGAACGAAAGGTTTTTGTTTCGTTCAAAAATCCTTGGAAAATATTAGCAAATCTGCCCGCCGAGGCGCGAAGCGCCGAGGCGGCAGAACAACAACATACAATATGGCTCCGTGTTTTGGACGAAATCCGAACTTTCTTCCAGCAAAATCCGCAGGATTTTGCTGATTGACCCACCCAGCGGCTCGCCCCGCTTACCACGGGGCAAGCAAAGCCCACAAAAATTTCTTT
>Ga0180301_10004142_pt1 | contig 11216 bp, 11 predicted proteins | sample GuaBasSediGuay16_FD_121797 | JGI IMG/M metagenome (GOLD analysis project Ga0180301, IMG submission 121797) | Subseafloor sediment microbial communities from Guaymas Basin, Gulf of California, Mexico - Guay16, Core 4569-2, 12-15 cm | ecosystem: Environmental > Aquatic > Marine > Hydrothermal... | reverse complement strand
TCCTTAGCTTGCCTCTCGGTGAAGTGGGACTTAGCTGAACCTTCCGGGAAAGCGTTCGTGTACCTCGTCGGAATATAATACTGATCTAAGATCTTAGCGTCCTCGACTAGAGCGGCGACGTCCCCGCCGCCGGGAAGCAAACCTGATAACTCCTCTAGTAGCCTGTGTACGGAGTGGCCTCTTCTCTCCCTTCCCAAAGCATTCAATGCGGCTTTAGCTGCCAGCTCGGCGGCTTGCTGGGCCATAAAGCAGACCTTAGCCCACCGGCCGGTTACGAGGAGATCCTTAGCTGCACCTAAGAAGTCCTCGGCATCCTCCAATAGGTCCTCAGCTCTCCTCATGAAACCACCAGCAGTCATCCATGATAGCCTCTTGGAAAAATAGAAATAAATTTATTCTCTATAAGGACGGTTGGAGTGCTTGTGAAAGCGCCCACCTACCTTAATGATCACTCTTCCTATTCTATTTTAGCCTTTAGGAGGAGTGTCACCACATCCCTAAACACCTTGAACTCTCCTCTCCTTATAAGCTCCCTAATCATTTCGTTTTTCTCTTCCGAACCTGAGAAAGTATCTTTCATTCTCCCTTCCCTTCATCCGTTCTAGCACCCAGCTTTTCGTAAACCCCTTTAAGACGCAATATGTTGTCAGCTCCCTCCAGCCTAGGTCTTGAAGCAACGTATTTAAAGTAGAAGTCTGTTGACAGCGACTTAACGTTCCAAGGTGGCCTTTCTGCTGTTTCACGCCACGCCATCTCATGGGGGCCGTCCAGTATAACGCTGTCGATGTCCCATATGAAGCCTGTATGCACATCTACCACCTCAAACCTAAAGCGTTCTTGGACAGAGTGTAGCGACGTCCTCCATGTTCAATTGGAACCTCGCCTTCACCTTTAACTACGTGTGCTTAGGCTATAGGAATGCTAGGTTTGGAAAGGTTGACGTGCACATTACGTTTTGCGCCTTCGCTAGAGAGGTCCTTCTTAAAAACGGCCAAAACGGCTGAGGAAAGAGAATTCGAAATAATTCACGGGATTGTTGACTCTCTTTGGATTAGGAAATCTGGCACAACTCCGAAAGAAGTAGCCGATTTTTGTAATGAAGTCTCAAAGCAGATAGGTATTCCGTTAAGTGTTAAAGGAAAATATCGATGGATAGTTTTTCTTCCATCAAAGATTCTGAGCAGTGTTCCAGTTTTAAACAGGTACTATGGCGTTTTCGAGGATGGCAGGATTAAGATAAGGGGAATAGAAGCCAGAAGAAGAGATATTCCACCCCTTCATAGCTGAAGCTCAGATAAGCATGATTGGGGGAGTTGGCAAAGGCGAGGGATGCAAAGGAATTTATGGAGAGAATGCCCTCTGCGCTTAAGCGATTAGGATCTACGCAGAGGCCCTAATTGAGAGACGAGTTGCGCCACAACAGCTTCTAATAACTAAGCAGCTTTCCTATGAGCCGGACAAATATATCCATGATGTTCTTCAGGCGATTGCAGCCAAACAGCTGGCAAGGCTTGGAGTTGATGTTTCGGCTGGGTAGACTGTTCAATATTTGATTTGTGATGTGAAGAGTAGAAAAGTCTATAATTTAGGGTTAAGAGTTGCCCAAATTGGTGGATACGCATACTAGGTATGATGTTGAAAAATACCTTGAACTCTTGTTTGTAGCGGCCGAAAACATTCTCCTACCTTTCGGGTATTCGGCGCAGAGAATTCTCGACTATGTCCTTTATGGGGAAGAGCAAATCGCGCTTAATTAGAGATCGGTGTAGGGTTTAAACTTCCAATGTTGCTTTTTAGAAAGTACTTTTCTCAAAATTTCAAGGCTTTTATTTTTGAGTAAGACTTCTGGAAGTATGTACAACTTCAATTGGTTTGCAAAGAAAGTTTATTGTATAAAAATCGTCATGGGAAAGCATATATGTGGAATGCCTGATTGAATTCAAAATGGAATTTAAAGATAAATACAGTAGGCAGAAGGAAAATTTAGATTTCGCGGTAGGATAAGCAAATGGGCAATCGCTTTGTAATATACATACCAAAGGTCTTAAACGAGAATTGATTAGAGAGCTTTTAGGAATTGAAGTAATAGTTATTGTGGAGGCAGTTGAGGATAATGAGTAGAGTTAGATGGTGCTTCAATTGCAATGTCCCCATTTTAGGGGGAACTTGTGGCATATGTGGAGACGAGGGGCGTGATTGCGCGAAGGACCTAAAACCAATGTTCGATAAGGAACGAAAGCTACTTGAGAAGCTTCTGGCTACAAGCATCCCGCCTTTCAGCTTTAGGTACCGTAACAGGATAATTGTCGGGGGTAAAACTTACTTAACTTTTCGTATTGATGCTCAAAATGAGAGATTGATTTTTCTTCGTGGTCCTAGTGATGAAAAGCAGGAATATGACTTGGACAAAAATATGATGGAAAGAGCAATTAAGGCAAATCAAGACGTCCTTAAGGAAAAGGAGACCATAGCAATCGAGTTTATTAGGAAAGTTCATGAAAAATCTTCCCAGAGCGTTATCCTTTTTGGAGGTGGGAAGGATAGCGCGGTAACTGCAATATTAGCGAAAATGGCTATAGGCGATGTTCCCCTGCTATTTATCGACACAACATTGGAATTCCCAGAGACATATAAATTCGTCGAAAAGTTCTCGAGAATCCACGGGTTTGAACTTCTAAAAAGCGAAGATGAAAAATTTTATGGGGCTAAGCATGACTTCTTCCAGCTTTGTAAAAGGCTTGGTCCTCCAAGTATTTACTGTCGTTGGTGTTGCCACATATTTAAGGAACAACCGGTTCGGCATTTTCTTAACGACTGGGATAATGTTGACGTAAACTTTCTTACTGGAATAAGAAAGCTTGAATCTAGAAGGAGAGGAAACTATTTTCCTGTTGAATCTGGGAAAAGAGTAACAGGGCAAACTTTAGTTCAACCCATCATCGACTGGAAAGACATTGAAGTATGGCTTTACATTTTCTGGAAAAGAATTGAGATAAACGAGCTTTATGAGATGGGTCATGCACGCGTTGGTTGTTGGCCATGCCCATGTACGCCTCCATTTATGGACTTGATGCGAAGATTGACACACCATTATCTTTGGACAAAGTTTGAAAAAATACTCCTAGAGTATGCCAGAGAAAACTATAGGTCAGAGGACTGGGTAAAGAAGTCCCTATGGAGGCTCAGAAGACCGAAGCGCCGGAAATCCATAATAGACCCAATTATGATTAAAGATGACGATGAAGAGATATTATTTACATATAAGCTTCCCTTCAGAGATTCCTTTCCAGAACGCTTCAAGGTAATAGGAGACCTGGAAGTTAACAATCGGTCATTCGCGGTCAAATCAGACTCCATCGAAATAAAAGGTAAAGTTCAAGAAGGGTGCATTGAGCTCAAAGTGAAGTGTAATAAAGCTAGCTATACAAATTCGAAGAGACAAATAGAGAAGCTTCTCTCTAGGACACTAGACTGCATAGGGTGCGGCGCATGCACAAGTAGTTGCCCTCAAGGCGCCCTTAGAGTGATAGATAAAGTAGTTGTAGTTTCTGAAAAATGTAATAAATGCGGGATGTGTCTTAAGGCTCCTTGCGTCATCGAAGACTCTGAAGAGCTGTTTGTAGTCAAAATGGACCCTTTCATAGTTAGTCCATGCGAAAAAGGGCTTAAGATGAACCATATTCTATTTCCTAATGAGAAACTTGGCAAAAGCGTAGCTAAAAAGCTTCGTTCTAGACAAGTGAATATTGAACTTCACGATAGTGGAAGGGTGCTTTGTCTAGATGTGAACTTTCCGAGACGGTTATTAGAAAGAATCGTTACTTCTGAAATTAAGTTGCTAAATAGCAACTAGTGTCTATAGAAACACTTATATACGAAGAATAACACGAAAATAACGGGATGATAACTATGAAACGTGTTTGTCCTCGTTGTGGGTCCTCTCACGTACGGAAATATGGAAAAGTTCGCCTTCAACAAGGTGTGCTACAAAAGTTCAGATGCATGTCATGCAAACATGTTTGGCATCTTCATGTCATGCAAAGCATACCAGAAGACGCTTCTGATTTGATTTTTGGAATGCTTAGGGCTTTCATAAGAGACATGGATGCAGGAAAGTCGTTATCAGAGGCAGGGTGGGTCCCTTTGGGCAACGATGACATAAAAAGACTGCGCAAAATTGACTTTTGTGAGATTGATTACGAAAATATGAACGGCAGAATCAATTATAAACGTCAGCTTCCCGCTGAACTGCTCTTAACAGAAGAAGGCCATGTTTTTTGTGAATACCTCAGAGCTGTAAAAATAGTGCAAGAAGTTGAGGCTCTTAAAGACAACGATAATGAATATTTGAAGGCTGTGGCAGCTGGTTTAAATGAAATGTTGAAGAATGCTCGGTATAGCTTCTGGGAAAAGAGAGAGGGGCTGATACCTGATAAGCTTCGTAATGCTATACTAAGTCCTCAATGGAATATCTTTGCTAGGAAAATCGCATATTTATTGACCAGTAATCTTCTAGAGTCAATATGGGGGATAAGCAATTTAATAGAACTACATGAAGACTTAGGTAAAGAAGAAATTGTCGATTTTGATGCAAACATGATTTCAGTTATCGAAGAGATTAAAGGAAATCCTCAATGGGTCAAGATTGTTGATTTTTTTCAATCAAACAAAGACCTTCTAGAAGCACTTAGCTTAGCTTGGTATGTTAACCAAAGAGCGGTAAAGGAAGAAGTCGAATATCTTGGCTCAGAATTGTTGATCTTTGAAGCTGCCATTAGAATAGTCGCCGATAAGAACGATGAAGATGTAACAACGCTCTATGAGAAATTGACGAATCTTGATGAGGAACTTGACAAGCTTGTTTATGAAGAAAACAGGCTTGATGAAGAAAAATGGGGGGTGAATTGGAATAGTGTCTTCCGTTTTCCCTACTAGGCTTCGAAGACAACCACTTAGGGCTTGGAAATGGCCACGTCAAGAACATCTATTAGGAGGAGTATATAGGAGAGGGGCACCGCCATTCGACCCCTTTCCAAGTATTCAAGATGTTGTTGATGCAGTTTTATGTCCCGTAACTGTAGTTCATAGAGCCTATCATGGTCTTCATGGAGCCTTAACGGGTCCTAGAGGGATCAGCGAGGGGATTGGAGAACACTTTCATGAATTCATATCAATTCTTAAAAATGATATTGCGTTGGGGAGAAGGCGTCCTGACGATGCTTTGAGTTTGCTGAGGACGTATTGCTCATGGAGAGGTCTTGATGCCGAGACTGAACACATCCTTAGACAATACTTGTCCTACTGGCTGAGGAGAAAAAGGGAAAGCTTAGATGAACTCTGGAATCGAGGGGCAGGGATATTTTTTGAGGTCCACATTGCAAGTATAAATGTTAAATTTGGAAGAAGAGAGGTCCGTTATCCTATTCATGGACTTATTGATGAAATTGACATAGTCGATAAAAAAATAGTTGAAAGGACGCTAAGAGGCAATGAGAGCGATGGAGCCCCTCCTTTTCTTAAAGATTTTCAAGTTTGGTTACTATGGAAAGTACTCACTTCTATAAATCAAGATTTAATCCCAGATATATGGCGAAATGAAAATTTCAAAGAGTATCAGCTTATAGTCGAAACGCCTTACAGGGATTTCCGTGTGGAAAAAAATCAACCTTTATTCGAAGAATGGGCAGAGGATGCTCTTGCTTGGATTAGTGACATTACAAGAAGCTCTATAGCTGTAAATGAGGCTTGGCGGAACAGAGGGCATCATACAAGACCGTGCAACTTTGGGGATGAAATAGAGGAATGCGCGTTAGCACATCTTGCTTGCTATTATCGTCGAAGGCGATATCCCGAAAGGAGAAGTGCCTTACGTGAAGCTTTAAGGTCATTATACAGAGCACTATATAACGAGCAACTCTGGTCCCATGACTTACTCCTCTACCAGCTCACAAGGATGGAACAAGATGATGACCCTGCATTTAGGGACGAATTAAGGGGTTTGTTAACGGGGAGAAACATATATCCAGTCGAAATTGAGTCAGCTATAGGGAATGATAGATTTATTGTTAGAATTGATGGGGCTATAAACGAATCGCTATCTGAAGTTGTTCAAGATGAAAATTTTAGTTTTGACATGCTCCTTGGGGCATTCTCCATTGGTTTGAGACGGCGGGCATTTTTGATACTTGATGATGCAGAGGCTAATCCAGAAGATGGAAGGTATGTTATACGCGTCGACAGAATAAATGGGGCGGAAAGAATGAATGCATTTTTAATCAGAGGATTACTGCTTAAAGAGGACCCATGGTTCCTTAAACGATTGGTTCAGCAGGCACTCTTTAGCTTAGAAAAATGGGGAATGGACAGAGAGGATAGGGCCCGTAATCACACTGCGGTTCGGCTAATTGATACACTTTTTGGCGCTGGTAGTTTACGAGCTAGGAGGGAGAGGGATTGAGCTTTAGCAATAGGAGCTTGATAGCGGAAAGACTTGAGGAGGTAGAGAGTAGACTTAACCCAGGTCAAGTTAGTGCTGCAGAATCGGTCCTTGACGAACCTATCCAAGATTATGGTTTTCTGCTTCCGATAATAGACGGCCCTCCTGGAACTGGAAAGACGACGGTAGGCGCATACGCATCTCTTAGAGGTATGCTTGAGGGAAGGGTGCAAAGTATTCTTTATGTAGCCCCAACAAATTTTGCCGCGTTACAGGCCAAGCGGACCTTTGAAAGACTTGGAGTGCAAAGTAGGGATGTTATTTGGCTAAACCCTTGGGGGAGTCGAAGAAACTGGAATGAAGGGGTAATAGGAACTAGATGGAATTTATCAGACCTCGGTCCTAATGATATAAGAAGATTGAGAAGCGTTCCCATTATTGTTTGCACGCCCTATATGTTAGGAAGAGTTAAAAGAGGGCAGCTTAGACCCTCCAATACGAAAGTCATAATTGATGAGTTCAGTCAAATTGACCCAGCGCTTTTCTTCTTGATTTTGAGTCGCACTGGTGCAAGTGCAGATCGGCATTTAAGGGGCGGCTACGCCTTGTTAGGAGACCCTCTACAGTTACCAATAGTTACAACCCAGCAGGAATTGATGGAGAACGTTTTCGAGTTTATTATATCTCATCGCACAATAGATGGGGGATTAAATTCTCTCACCATGCAGTATAGGATGCATAATGAGATTTGTAATGCAGTAAACAGAATGAGAGAGGAACTCTCATTTTGGCGAGGGCTTAGGCCGCTTGAGCCTAGTAATGAAGCTAGATTTAGGGATTTAATTGGTCTCGGCTACGAATTCATGGAGCAAAATGTCGAAGACGGACAGTGTTTGGATTCTGAAGCACTTAAAGAAATTCTTGACCCCTCACACGTATTTGTAGTTGTAAACACAGATAGATTACCAAGGAGCACAAATGAAGAGAGGACTCCATCTGGCTCATTGCGTAATGCTGTCGAAGCTGATGCAGCAGTCGACATAGCAATTGCTGCCCACCAAGCATATCATATCCAAAATCAACGTCTTAATCCACGGATAATTTCGCCGTATAATGCTCAAGTCTGCGATATTAAAAATAAGCTTAGAAGAAGGCCAGAAGCTACGCGTATTCCTTTGGAGGATTGCGTGATTACTGCTTACAAATCTCAGGGAAGAGAGTTTCCCTTTGTAATAGTTTCTCTAGTGAGGAAAAATTCGAACAGAACAATAGGGTTCTTAGAGGATGAAAAGCTACGAGCGCAAATATATGTTGCATGTTCAAGAGCTCAAGGGAAACTTGTGATATTAATGTCAGAGGAAACTTTTGGTGGAAAGCCTTTGTATGAGGAACTTGTGAATGTTAGAGGGTCGAGACATGCTATGCTCTGGGGGTGGGATTAATGCCTCTTCCTAAAAACTTTGCCATTCTAACGAAGCCTAGAATAGAGGTTAATAAGGTCGAAAAGAAGAGATATGGAATAGATATTCTTATGAATTTTCCAGGTGCTTGGAAGGCAATCGATGAAAAGTGGTTAGAAACTCCAAAAAGGCTGAGAGATGGAGAACTTGAATTGTTGTCTGACTTAGGAGATTATAGACACTTTAAGGTACGCATTGACTATTCTAGAAAAGGAATAGCTGCGAAGGAATATAGCGAAGAGAAAGCAGAATTTGAGGTCTGGCAACATAAAAACGGCTTTTCTTTAGTCGTTAACGCTCCAAAAGACCTCGCTGAACTAACAGCCACTTTTCTTTCTGTTGCGATATATAAAGACCCATTTGCTGTGAGGATGCGTAAACTGAATCGAGAAGATTTTATGGCACTAGTCCAACATGCTCGGTCTCGGGGGGGAAGGGTAATTGTTCTTCAACTTAGATATGTGAAAACGGAAGAAATGGGTGAATTATCAGTTCTAAAGATTAGTGGTAAAAGTATAGAAGGCCAAAATGTCGACAGATTATTGAATGCAGCCAGAAAAGTCACACGAATCGGGTTTCAGATACCTAATCTAAGTAAGGAGCAGTTCAAATTTTGGGTAGGACATTGGGGTGGTGGAACAATTTACACTCCATCGATGTCGGATCCTCACCACATTTGGAGTTTGGTCAAATTCTTTGAGGATGCTCTTAAAGATTGTCCCTAGTACATGCGCATATAGTAAGCAAAATAATCGAAAACAGCATTAAAACGTAAAACGAATTGTTATATTCAAGTTTCAGGTGTCAGATGAAACGTGTGCAGAATAAATCCTTTTTCTCATTTCTCCGAGCGTTTTTTGATGTCTCTCTTCTCTTTCGCCTGCTCGAGCAGGGTTATGAATAGGTGTAGCCTACCTTAGGTAAAGGGGGAGGAGGAGGCGTTGAGTGGATGGAACGGAGGATTGACGTAAACACGCTTTCCGAAGCGCCGCAAAACTGCCCTCATACCGGAAAGATCAAAAAGGATCAAAAAGGAGGGGTCAAAACTAGTAGTTTATGGGTGGGTGAGGAGTGTTGAAGTACTTCTAACTTAACATTTTAGATGTGTTTCTCTAGCCACTCCTCTAGGTCTCTGAGAGGTACTTCCTTTCCGACTTCATTGTACACTTCGTGGCGGTACCCTTCGTAGACTTTAAGCGTTTTGTCCTCTGCCGCGATAATGTCGTAAAGTTCCTTGTGGCTCTCTGGATCGAATGCTACGTCGGCTCCGCCAACCTGTATGAGGCATGGAACCTTTATCTTTGCCGCCTCCTGCGCAGCCTTAAACGTGTTGTAGTAGACTTCCGCTAGCAGGCGTGCGCTAGCCTTCTTTGACACTAACGGGTCATTCACGTAGTTCCCTACAACTTTCTCGTCTCTACTTATGAAGGATGGATCCCATGGAAGAGCAAACTTTGCTTTCGGCGCTATTTTAGCAATAAGGCTTAATAGTGCCTTCACTATTGGCGACACTTTCCCTGGGCGCGCGCCGGTTCCGGAAAGCACCACCCCCGATATTCCCTCAGGGTACTTAGCCACGTAAAGCATTGTTATCAGGCTGCCCATTGAGTGCCCAAGCATGAAAATCTTTTTTCTCTTCTCCCTCCTCTTCACGAGGTCAACGAAGCACTTTAAGTCCTCAATGAACTCGTCGAACGAGTTCACGTGCGCTCGCTCCCCCTCAGACTTCCCGTGCCCTCTATGGTCCAAAGCGTATACCGCGTAGCCGCTTGGAACAAGCTGGTTGACCACGTTCATGTACCTTCCAGAGTGCTCGACGAGCCCGTGGACCACCAGGACGACCGCCTTGCTCCTCCCCTCAGGCTTCCAGGACTGATAGTAAAGCTTGGTTCCATCGAACCCTTCAAAGAAGCCTTCGTCATGTCTCACGAAGATCACCTCTTTTGCAACTGGATATCAAAAACGGGTGTTTTAAAAAATTTCGCTACCAAGGTTAAGGCTTAACCCACCTCCTCCATAATGCGGTAAAGCTAACCGCCTCCACCACCCTTGCGTCCCCGCCTCAGCCTTAAAGCGGGCTTTCAGCCCTCCAGAGTCGGCTGCGGGACGCACGCCTTATCACCTCAGCTCCCTAGGCATGGGACCTAGTATTGGGAAGCTCCCGCCCGGGGGACACCCCTCATCCTATTAACATTCCTCGTAGCCTCTTTCAGCTTCCTAGCGTACTCTTCAACCTTCATTAGCACTTCCTTTGCACCCTCGATTATCTTGATGAACGCGCTGCCAACTATGGCGGCGTCAGCCCCACATTCGAGAACCAACCGCACGTGTTCAGGCTTCGATAAGCCGAAGCCGACAGCTAACGGGATTACGTTCTCCGTGAAACGTTTAACCCGGCTGACGGTTTCTATGGTTAAACGCTGCACCCTCTCCCTAACACCTGTCACGCCGAAGACAGACACAAGGTAGAGGAAGCCTGACGTGAACTCGATAATCCTCTTGAGCCTCTCACTCGGCGTGGAAGGGGCGGCAAGGAATATCGTGTCCACCCCGTGTGCCTTAGCAAACTTCCTGTACTCTCCAGCCTCCTCGAAGGGCAGGTCGGGAACTATGACGCCGTCCACCCCGTTAGCCTCAGCTAGCTCGAAGAAGCGTTCAACCCCCATCCTGAAGATCGGGTTATAGTAGCTTAGCAGGATTACTGGGACGTTTAACTGCTCCTTTACCTCGCCAGCCATTTCAACAACCATTTTAGGGGTTACGCCGGCTCTTAACGCCCTCACCGATGAGGCTTGGATTGTTGGCCCATCAGCTATAGGGTCCGAGAAGGGAATTCCGATCTCGATGATGTCTGCTCCCCCCTCAACGGCAGCCTCCACTATGCTCGGTGTCAGCTCAGGGTCAGGGTCCCCTCCGGTAACGTACACTATGAGCCCGCCTTCACCCCGCTTCTTCAACTCCGAAAACTTACCTTTCAAATCCATCTTAACCCTCCACCATCCCCCTGCTCTTTAAACACCTGGCAACCACCTCAACGTCCTTGTCACCTCTCCCTGACAAGGTTACAGCGACCACCTCACCCCGATCCATATCCTCTGCTAGCTTCATGGCGAACGCTAACGCATGAGCAGACTCCAAGGCAGGAATTATACCCTCCGTTCTGGAAAGCTTCACGAACGCATCCACGGCTTCCTCGTCCGTTACAGCCACATATCTAGCCCTCCCAGTAGACTTGAGAAACGCGTGCTCAGGGCCGACGGCAGGATAGTCGAGGCCGGCTGAAATACTATGAGTATTTTTCACCTGCCCGTTCTCGTCTT
>Ga0180301_10004141_pt1 | contig 11216 bp, 12 predicted proteins | sample GuaBasSediGuay16_FD_121797 | JGI IMG/M metagenome (GOLD analysis project Ga0180301, IMG submission 121797) | Subseafloor sediment microbial communities from Guaymas Basin, Gulf of California, Mexico - Guay16, Core 4569-2, 12-15 cm | ecosystem: Environmental > Aquatic > Marine > Hydrothermal... | reverse complement strand
GGATAGGTTTCCCTGTTCTGATAAAGGCGACCGCTGGAGGCGGCGGCAAGGGAATGCGGCTCGTGAGGGAAAAGAAAAATTTTCCTGAGGCATTTGCAATGGCTCAAGCAGAGGCACAAAAAGCGTTCAACAATCCGGGGGTCTACATTGAGAAATTCATTGAGAACCCGCGTCATATCGAGGTCCAGCTTCTCGCCGACTCACACGGAAACATCGTTGCTTTCCCCGAAAGGGAATGCTCTATCCAGCGAAGACACCAGAAACTGGTGGAGGAATCACCATCACCTGTTGTGAACGAGAGGTTAAGAGATAGACTCCAGAAGGTCGCAATAAAGGCTGCCAGGAATATCCGATACGAGAGTGCAGGAACAATCGAATTCCTCCTAGATGACGAGGGGAATTTCTACTTTATGGAGATGAACACCAGAATCCAGGTCGAACACCCGATAACAGAGACGATAACAGGGGTCGACCTCGTGAAGGAACAGATAAAAATTGCTATGGGAGAAAAACTATCGTGCAATCAGGATGAGATACTAACCCGTGGGCACGCTATCGAATGTCGGATAAATGCAGAGGACCCAGAGAATAATTTTGCACCCTCCCCTGGGCTTATCGACGGGTTTCATCTACCCGGAGGACCCGGTATCAGAGTGGATAGCCATATCTACGCGGGATATACCGTCCCCCCACATTACGATTCCCTCATTGCAAAGCTCATCAGCTGGGGGAATAATCGTCAGGAAGCGATAAAGAGAATGAGTCGCGCACTGGATGAGTTCATAATATCGGGTATCAAAACGACCATACCCTTGCATAAAACCGTTATGAACGATGAGAGGTTCCTCAAAGGCAATTACAACACATCCTTCCTCGAAGCATATTCGAAAGGAGAATCTGCTTGAGGCTAAAAAACTACATACTCGTCGCCGCCGCTATTATAGGGATACTGAGCATATTTTATATGGGATATATCCTGAAAAGCGTCAGGGAACAGGCTATCTCCACATTTTCCTCTGTCCAGATGACATTGTCGAGGGGTGCTGCTATCGGTATCGAAAGATACACCGACAGGATAATGAAGGACCTGCGCTATACCGCGAGAAACTATCCAGAACTCTACAAAAACCCACAGGAGAGAAGAAAAGCCCTCAAGATGCTCTGGGATATGGGAGAAGGAGAATACATTTCCTGCTCCTTTGTGAATAGAGACGGGATACTTGTGGCAACATATCCGCCGGAATACTCGAGCGTCGAGGGAACAGATATCTCGTATCAGACACATATAAAAGAGATAAAAAGAGAGCATAGCCCCACAGTATCCGACCCGATAAAGGCTGTCCAGGGGTTCCAGGCTATCATATTCCACAATCCGATATTCACAGCAGATTCAAACTTTGAAGGCTCGATTGCCGCTCTTATCCCTTTTGAGACCATATCGAGAAAGTTTATAACAGCTATGTATAAACGAGGGATTCAGTCCATACTCATCCTGAATCAGAGGGGAGTTGTAATAGAGGCTCCCGATACACAGATGATAGGGAAACTTTATAAAAACAGCCACCTTTTTCAGTCCATCGCCGATAAGGATAAACCGTTTCTGGAAGCAGCCCTCAAAGGAGCAAGCGGAACAGCTGTTATCTCCGATACAACAGGCCATAAATTTATTGTTGCATGCAATCCTATCAAGATAAACAAACACCTATGGGAGGTATTTGCAATCAGCTCGCAGGATATTGCACTCGCACCAATCAAAAAGATTACATATTACGGCACCGGATGGCTGGTTACCCTGCTTGCCATATACTTTATCATCTCACTTGTGATAATCGAACTTTATAAACACATAAGCATCACCGAGGAGAGAGCCAAGATAATAAGCCTGCTTGAGGAAGAGGTCTCGGCAAGAACAGAGTCGCTATCCAAGATGACGGGGTTTCTGAACAATATCCTCGAGAACTCCATCGAATACGGCATTATCTCCATCAATCAGGAGGGGCAAATTGTTATCTGGAACAGGGGAATGGAAAACATCACAGGGTATTCAAAAGAGGACATAACCGAGACGAGGAGTTCTGCCGCTGTTTCTGACTCCCGCGAGAACTTCCAGAAGCTCTGGGAAATTACAAACTCCGTCAGCGAGAAGCACCAACCCTGGAAGGGGGAATATGAGCTTGTAGCAAAAAGTGGCGAGAACCTCATCTGTGACATAACTGTTAGCAATATCACCGACTCCGAGGGGAAAGAACACGGAATCCTCGTGCTTATGAGGAATGTTACACAGGAAAAGAGGCTTGCAAAGCAGATAAAGCAGTATACAGAGAACCTCGAGCGGCTCGTTGCCGAAAGGACGATGGAACTCACCGAGAGTGAAGAGAAATATCGCGCACTGTTTGAGAAGGCACAGACAGGGTTCTTTGTTCATACAAACGGTATTATCGAGGCTGCTAACCCGGCAATATGCGAGATGACCGGAGTGGACGCCGACACCGCCATTGGAATGTCTATCTTCGACTTCATTCCATACGAAGAGGACAGAGAGAAGGTCAAGGAAGGAATGCAAAAAAGACTTTCGGGAGAACCTGTCTCCACTTACACCATCAGGATAAGAAAAACAACGGGTGAATTCTTCTACGGCTCCGTCAGCGCAAGCGTCATCTCTCCAGCTGATAAAAGGTTCTTGGTCAATGTTATCGATGTCTCCAGGGATGTGGAACTGGAGAACGAGAGGAAAAGGACACAGGAGCAGCTATGGCAGGCATCGAAACTTGCCTCCATAGGGGAGCTTGCCGCAGGGATTGCCCATGAGATTAACAATCCGCTTATGGGCATCATCAATTACGCACAGCTCATTGCGGATGACCTGACAGAGAACTCTGATGCAAGACAGTTTGTCAACGGGATAATAAGCGAAGGAGAGCAGATAGCCTCGACCATCCGAAACCTGCTGATATTTGCACGTCAGGAGAAGCAGGAATTCTCCCCGGAAGAGATCACAGATGTAATCGAATCCTCCCTGGCACTCGTGGAACACCAGCTCAAAAAAGATGGTATCACCATCATACGGGAGTTCCAGAGTAACCTACCCACAGTAAATATCAAAAGCAACCGGATAAAAGAGGTGTTCGTCAATATCCTCTCAAACGCCAGATACGCTCTAAACGAAAAATACCCGCTATCCGATGAGAACAAAATCATAAAAATACACACAGATACAATTGTCGAGAACGGAGAAAAAAAGATAAGGGTCCAATTCTACGATTCAGGAATCGGGATAAAGAAGGAGGATATTCCGAAACTGTTCGACCCGTTCTTCACCACAAAAAAAGGAGACCAGGGAACAGGTCTCGGTCTCTCTATAAGCTACGGCATCATCAAGGAGCACAGGGGGAATATCGAGGTCGAGAGTGTCTACGGGGTCTATACCGTGGTCACCGTCACCCTACCAGTGGAGGAGTGATGAATTTTTACTTGATTTCACCTCATTTTTACTTATAATGAACAGTTAATTTTCCCTATTCTATTCCGGAAGGTGAATAGAATCATATAAAGTCCGAAGGGAGGTAATAAAATTGAAGAGAACTTATGAACTGGTGGTCATTACCCGCCCGAGTCTTGAGACCGGTGAGCAGGAGGCTCTCATCGAGAAGATTCGGGACTACATCTTATCCACCAACGGGAAGATTATAGCCGAAGAGGACTGGGGGCTGCGGAAATTCAGCTATCCTATCAAGAAGTTCGACACCGGACACTACAGACTGTTTGTCTTCGATGGGAAAGAGACATCCCCGAAAAAGATAGAGGCAAGCCTCCGACTCAACGAGAACATCCTGAGACATCTTATTGTCCACAGGGAAAAGTCATACTCGCCATCACCGATGGCGCCAAAATTAGAGGAGCTCGATGAAGAAGCGGAGAACTAAACCCAGAAGAGGTCACGAGACAAGGAGGAGGAAACCCTGCCGGTTCTGCCAGAACCCATCCTTAGAGATAGACTACAAGAACATTGAACTCCTGAGACAGTTCGTCTCGGAGAGGGGGAAGATCAAGGCTCGCAGGGTTACGGGCACCTGTGCCAGACACCAGAGGAAACTCGCCATCGCTATAAAGAGAGCCCGCTTCCTCGGACTACTCCCCTACCATGTCTATGTCTATAGATAAACCAAAGGGAATTTACACTGTTTTTATACTCAGTATGTTTCTGCCGGTCTTATACGCTGCAGGAGTGGGCGGTGGCATAGGAGTGGTAATCTGGGAGATAGTAGGAACAACAGCATTTGCTATATCAAGTCATTTTATGGGAGTAAAATCCGCGGTGGGTATCCTGCCGATTATGGTCGCCATTCCGTTCTCCGGATTCTTCGACTATGTCTATCTTCCGCTTCTGAACATATTTGCGGTCGGCTTCGCTATGGGGATATACACAAGGATGACGAGCAAGCCCAAAATTATCATACTTACAGGCATTGTTCCTGCAATGGTCGGAGTCGCTGTATTTGTCGGGGATCTCTCACTCCGGCTGGGGGGAATCAGAGAAGTTGTCAAATCAGAACTTCTGCCCGTTGCTTCCTACCCGCAGGAAATGGAGAAAATTGTCACAAAGGCAGCAGAGGTCACCACGGAAAGCCTGCCCGCAATGCTCACATTCTCATCCATCATAAAGGTGATTCTGGTCTACTACATAGCATCAAAACTTATAAGTTCACTCAGACCACTGCCGAGGCTTGCAAGATGGCATCTGCCAGAATGGACACTTATCATCCCTATAACAGGAGTGGTTCTCATTTCCTCCGGATATGATAGTATTATCCATATCATATCAGAGAATATACTCGTATTCTCATTACTCCTGTTCGCTATGGGAGGGGTGTTCTTTCTGGAAACCATCTTTGACAGGAAGAATGTGGCAGCAGTGAGCCGAACCATCGGATATATTGTTATGCTCTTCTTGCAGGGGATATTTATCCCTATTCTGGCATTGGTCGGAATAAGCGATACTGCATTCAACCTTAGAAAATCCACAAAAGGAGAAGAGAATGAAGGTGATACTGCTTGAACGGGTAGCCAAGCTCGGTGATGTGGGCGATGTTGTCAGTGTGAAGGATGGCTACGCCCGCAACTATCTCGTCCCGAAGGGACTTGCCATATCGGCAACGAGGGAGAACCTCAAACAGATTGAAAAGATTAAGCGTTTCAAGGCAGGTGTCGAGGAGAAGAGGCGCTCTCGTCTGCAGGATGTCGCGGAAAAACTGGAGAATAGTTCCTGCGAGATTGTTGTCAATGCAGATGAGGAGGACCATCTCTTCGGCTCTGTCACAGGAGGTATGATTGCAGAGGCAATAAACAAACAGGGGTTCGCTATTGACAAGAAGCAAATACAGATGGATGAGCCGATAGATTCCCTCGGAATCTACTATGTCACCGTCAACCTTCACAGGGACATCCAAGCGAAGGTCAAGGTATGGGTTCTCAAGAGTGAGTGATATGGCAATATTTTACAGACTACTCTTGGCACACCTCCTGGCAGATTTCCCGCTGCAGACAAAAGAACTGTATAATCTGAGGTCCAAAGGGATAACGGGTGTTCTACCTCACGGTGGTGTCTTCCTGTTCGCTGCGTTCTTTGCTCTCTTCCCTCACTGGGATGTGCCTGTGTATCTTCTGTTGATATTTGCGCTCGCGGTTTTGCACATCGCTGTGGATTATGCAAAGGTAAAGCTCCAATCGAGGAGGAAGGACTCTGCGCTCCTCTTCTTCGGCGACCAGGGTATACACATCCTCCTACTCTTCATCGGCAGTCTTGTCGTTCCACCCATAGCAGATAAAGGGACGGTTAAATTCGAGCTACTATGTTTGGCTGTTTTTGTTATATGGGTCCTCCCTTACATCGAACATTATCTCGGGGTTGCAAGAGTGAGTGATGCCTCCACAAGATTTATTCGCCTCGAGGTATTCGAGAGGGGAATGCTCTTTCTCGGCGTGACCATCTCAGGATGGTATCTCTTGCTCATACCGGTCGGGGTTCTACCGAGGATATGGAAACTTTTGAATATACCGGGGACAAAGCTCCCACTGCTCGACTGGCTGATAGCTCTGGGGGTAACCGCCCTGGGGAAAATAGCGATACTCGGTTTCCTAGTCTAAGAGAGGTGATATATGCTTCCCGCTCAGGTAAGGATGCTCGCCTTCGACATCAAGGCAAACACACCTGTTATCGTGCTGGAGGTAGGAAAGGATAGAATTGTTCCCATCTGGATTGGCATAGCCGAGGCGAGGGCAATTGCTATGGCACTCGCAGGACTCAAGCCAGTTCGCCCAATGAGCCATGACCTTATGAAAGAGATAGTAGATGGGCTCGATGCAAAGCTCGAGCGGGTGGTTATAACCGGAATCAGAGAGGATATCTACTACGCCCTGCTGCACATAAACCAGCAAGACAGGACAATCGTTGTCGATGCAAGACCATCCGATTCCATTGCACTCGCACTGAGAACCAACTCTCCCATCTTTGTGAGCAAGGATACACCCATCGTCGAAGAGACAGAGAAGAACAAACTGTTCATCGAGCTCAAAAACAGGCTGAGGGCTATAAGACCCGAGGATATAGCGTAAAGGAATGGTATGCCGATTATAAGTTTTGGCGGGAAGACACCGGTGATAGAGGATGGAGCGTTCGTTGCAGAAAATGCAACACTCATCGGGGATGTTACCATACGAAGGGGCGCCAGCATCTGGTTCGGGGTCGTTCTGAGAGGGGACATAAATAAAATCGAGATTGGCAAATGTAGCAGTATCCAGGACAATTCGGTTCTGCATGTGGACTACGACAAGCCGAGCATAGTAGGAAACTATGTCACTGTCGGGCATAACGCCATTCTGCACGGATGCACAATAGAGGATTTCTGCCTCATCGGGATGGGCGCTGTCGTGCTCGATGGGGCAAGGATAAAGAGAGGCTCTGTGGTTGCAGCAGGGGCAGTCGTTAGAGAACGCTCCACCATCCCGCCCCTTACCCTCGTCGCCGGTATCCCCGCAGTAGAAAAGAAGAAGTTCGATGAGAATATAATAGAACATCTAAAGCAACATGCAGAGGAATATGTTAGGCTGGCGAAGAAATATATGTAGTGTCACTCTTCTCTTTCTGACACTTGCAACTGCTCTTGGTGCTAATACGGACAAGACGCGATTTGATTCCGCACTGGCTCTTTACAGGAGAGGTTTATACGGTGAGGCCCAGGCGGCATTTAAGTCCATTTCGAGGAGCATCTCATCTCCATACTCAGACAAGGCGACCTTTCTCTATGCATATATCGCCTATAAAAGCGAAAATTACCCGGAGGCTCTCGACTGGTTCGAGAATTTTGTGTCATCCGGAAAGGAGCCGGAATATCTTCCATACGCACACCTTTTCCTCGGGAACCTGTATTTCTTCCGAAAGGAATATCCGAGAGCAGCAATGGAGTATGGACTTGCCTATTCACTGACCGATGAGCCCGCCCTCCGCTCGGCAGCGAAAACAGCACTCGAGAGGATCCTGTGGGGGTATCTAACACTGCGTCAGCTACAAACCCTCTCACGACAGCCACTCAGCAAATTCTGTGAGGAGGAGGTTGCATATTTCCTCGCCAAGCGTTACAGATACGCAGATAAGAAGGCGAAAGCTCTGGGGGAGGCAAAAACATACCTCGCTCACTTCCCCCGAGGCGCTCACAGGGAAAAGATGGAACAGCTCGTCAAGACCCTCGAAGAGGAGCTCAAGCAGAACATAGTTATAGGTGTGCTCGTGCCGATATCGGGAAAGTATAAAGCTTATGGTGACAAAATCCTGAACGGTGTGAAGCTCGCTGCCGAGAATGCAAAGAGAAAATGGGGGCTGAATATAGCCCTCTCTGTCAAGGACACCAAGGGTGACCCACTCGTCGCTGCGGACGCCATCCGCGAGATAATCTCCGAGGATATGCCAATAGCCATTGTGGGACCACTGAGGAGTGAGTGCGCTGTGGCTGTGGCAGCCTTCGCACAGGCGGAGAAGGTATCGCTTGTAATACCAACCGCCACAAGAGATGGACTGGCAAGCATCGGAGAATACATCTTTCAGCTGGCGACAAGCCCGGAAACAGGCGGAAGAAACATTGCATTGTTGGCTGTCGATTCCCTCAAGCTCAAACGGTTCGTTGCAATTGGACCAGACGATATCTGCGGAACAGGGATACTCGACATATTCGAGAAAACCGTGACCTCACACGGCGGAGAAATCATCGCAAAGGAAACATTCTCCGAGGGTGAAATAGACCTGAAACCCCAGTTCATACGACTGAGAGAGCCGTTTATGCCGGAACTAAAGAGATTGCTCACAAGGGTCGACTCCACAGATACCGTCTTCCACAAGAAAAACGGCAAACTGAAGGATGAGGAGGAATGGCCTATCTCCGTCGATGGGATATTTGCACCAGTATACTCTGACCAGATACAGACCGTCCTGCCAACAATAGCAGCTTTCCACATAAACGGAACCATCATCGGAGCGAACGGATGGCGAGAAGAGGATGTGCTCGAATATGCCACAGGATACTACGACTCGCTCTACTTTATTCCAGACGATTTCTTCATCGACACCGACAATCCGAGATGGAAAAGCTTCAGAAAAAATTATGAGAAACTCCATAAGGAAGAGGCAGATAAACTGGCAAGCCAGGGGTATGATGCCCTATCCATAATCGTAGATGGAATCCGCAGAGGAGCCGTCTCTCACTCACTCATCGTGGACTATATCTCGGGGCTCTGTGAATACAACGGTGCATCGGGGAAAATTCAGTTCAATCGCTACGGGGCAAACGAATACACTCCGATACTCAAACTGGCGGGGGAAAAAATCATCAAGGTAAAATAGAGGAGAAAAATGAAAAAAGGCGATGATGCTATAACGGTCACTATGGATGGGAAAGAGGTCAAGATAACCTATGAGCAGCTCGTCCTGACAAATAACCTGACACTCCAGGCTCTTATAACGCTCCTGGTGAAAAAAGAGATTGTTTCCCCCGAGGAGCTCTTAGCCGAACTCCAATTAAAGGAGAAGGAAAGGCTAAAAAAGCCAGAAGATTGAGAAGATGGAAAAAGAATCTATTGAATGGGTATTCTTTCCGATAAAGGAGAAACCTGAAAAGGGTGCAATAGGCATTCTTATTCTTCTATTTGTCTTCTTCTTCTCCGCCTGGTATATGGAGAACCTCGCCTTCGGGGGGATATTCAGTCTCGCTGCGTTCTTTTCGCTTTTGAACCTATTCTTCCCGACAAGGTTCACTCTAACAGAGGATGGGGTGAAAAAAAGGCTTATCGGGATAGTGCAGTTCAAGGAGTGGAGGCATTTCAAATCGTTCCATACAGACAAAAACGGCGTGCTATTGAGCCCGTTTGAGTCAACCTACTGGCTCGAGAACTTCCGGGGAATGTATCTCAATTTTTCCGGAAATAGAGAAGAGGTAATTGAGTTTGTCAAAGCGCATATAGAGGAGAGCTGATATGTTCCCATACTACCATCATTTCAGGGAAGAGGACTGGAAGCGTGAGATGACTGATAAGCTTGTTCCCGAGGAGCTCGATGTCTTAAGGAAGGTAGCAAAGAAGGTCACCGAGTGGAAGATGGCTGTGCCGGCGATACTTATACTCGAGATGTCGAAGCCTGTCAACTTCGTATCGAGCCAACTTCTGCTTTTCCTCGAGCCATATGTTCAGCTGTTTCTAACGAGCAAGGATTTTTCACTTTTCCGAAGTGCACTCTCAAAAAGAGAATCGATAGAAAAATTGCTTGAATTTATCGAAGAAGAGGATAATATTAAGAAGGTCGAAGAACAGGAAAGGAGAAAACGGGGGAAGAGATGTCAGCCATGAAACCAGAAGATATAAAGGTCATTGTAGCAACGGACTGCGGAAGCACAACCACCAAGGCAATTCTCATAGAAGAGCAGAACGGTGAGTACAGACTCATTGTTCGAGGGGAAGCACCGACAACGGTCGAGGCACCGTTCGAGGATGTAACGATGGGTGTTCTGAACGCTATCTCTGAGGTAACCGAACTAACTGGACGGAAACTTATAAACGAAAGCGGGCAGATTATTCGCCCAACAAGAAACGACAAAGAAGGAACGGACATCTATGTCTCCACATCGTCGGCAGGCGGTGGGCTTCAGATGATGGTGGCAGGTGTTGTCAGAACAATGACAGCAGAATCCGCCGAAAGAGCGGCACTCGGCGCTGGCGCCATCGTTATGGATGTTATCGCATCGAACGACAAGAGACTCCCCCACGAACAGATAGAGCGAATAAGGCGGCTTCGCCCCGATATGATACTACTCTCCGGCGGAATAGACGGCGGAACAACGAGCCATGTAGCAGAACTCGCAGAGATTATCGCAGCCGCCGACCCGAAACCACGACTCGGACATAGCTATAAACTCCCCGTGATATACGCAGGAAACAAGGATGCGAGGGAGATTGTTAAGAACGCCCTAAAAGGCAAAGTGGAGCTATCCATCGAGGAAAATATAAGACCTGTGCTCGAAAAGGAAAACCTGCTCCCTGCAAGAGAGAAAATACACGAGCTTTTTATGGAGCATGTTATGGCACAGGCGCCGGGCTACCCAAAGCTTATGAGTTGGACGGACGCACCGATTATGCCAACACCGGGGGCGGTCGGGAAGATAATGAAAACGATTGCTGACCTCGAACATATCGAGGTAGTCGGCGTCGATATCGGCGGTGCAACAACCGACATATTCAGCGTTTTTCAGGGGATATTCAACCGAACCGTATCTGCAAATCTCGGTATGAGCTATTCTATATCCAATGTCTTCAAGGCAGCCGGGCTTGCCAATGTCCAGAGATGGATACCATTTCATCTGGATGAGCGGAAGGTAAGAAATCGCATCAAGAACAAGATGATACGTCCCACAACAATTCCTCAGACCTTAGATGACCTCGTCTTCGAGCAAGCAGTGGCAAGAGAGGCTCTCAGGCTTGCCTTTGTTCAGCACAAATCGTTTGCAACAAGGCTTAAAGGCGTCCAGACAGCACGAACAATATCCGAGGCGTTCGAGCAGGAACAGGCAGAAACCATCGTCAATATGATGACGCTCGATATGCTCATAGGCTCTGGGGGGGTGCTCTCACACGCACCGAGAAGAGCTCAAGCTGCTCTTATGCTCATCGATAGCTTCCAG
>Ga0180301_10004140_pt1 | contig 11218 bp, 12 predicted proteins | sample GuaBasSediGuay16_FD_121797 | JGI IMG/M metagenome (GOLD analysis project Ga0180301, IMG submission 121797) | Subseafloor sediment microbial communities from Guaymas Basin, Gulf of California, Mexico - Guay16, Core 4569-2, 12-15 cm | ecosystem: Environmental > Aquatic > Marine > Hydrothermal... | reverse complement strand
GGTGCCCATCTCAGCAGTAAATTCTTACCAGATTCAAAGTTTATTTCTTTCATAGGCTATACACCTCCTTCCTTATCTTAGGAGGGTATAGCCTCTTTATTTATCCTGTCAAGAATTTACACATAATATTTTACAGTGCCAGATACACTGCCTTTTATAAAATAGTAAGGTTAAAGTCGAGGGAAGTTGCTGGGATTACCTTTTAAAAAGGTATCAATATGATAAGCTGCATAGCGTACTTCGGCTACTGCTCGTACAACAAAGGATTGACCACAACGCATATCACCGCAAGAGAAGATTTTTCTTTTATTTGTATGATATGAGGCAGTAGTTTTGACGCTGTTTCTTGAGTCGTATTCAATTCCTAAATCTTCAAGCAGAGGTGAATGTTCAGGGCCAAGAAATCCCACAGTAATAATAACTAAATCGGCAGGTATTATGAATCTCGTATTGAGAGTTTCTTTTATAATCATTCTATTCTATTCTTTTCTAAAACTTACCCTAACATATTCCAGACCTTTTACTTTTCCCTTATCGCCAATAAATTTTTTTGTAAAAACTGACCATAATCTACGCCCTCCTTCTTTATGGCTGGATGATATTTTTAAAAGAAAAGGATAGGTTGGTCAAGGACATTCAAAGAGGAAGTTTTTAGGGGGTTTAGGAAGAAGTTCAATCTGCGTTACGCTTTTTGCACCTTGTCTATGTGCTAAACCTAAGCAATCTGTCCCAGTATCTCCTCCACCAATAATTACAACTTTTTTGCCTTTTTCGGATCTGCTCCTACAGCGCCTCAGTGTGCAAGACGTTTAAACACCTCGAGGGCGTCTTTGACAATTTTGTTATTTTCTTCTCCTTTAATGTTACAGAGAAATCCTACACCGCAGGAAGCATATTCAAAGTAAAGGTCATATAGCCCTTTGTTTTTGTAAATTTGTATATTTCTTTTCATGATTTTTCAAAAAAGCCCTTACCCACTTTTTCTATACGTAGGTAAGGGCTCCCTTGCCTTCTTTAACCTCGTTGTTGTTCTTTTATATCATATATAAAATTGCCTATCAATCTATAAAATAGGCAGGTATGTATTTATCTCGTACTTATGAACTCTTCTTCTATATTCATCCCATTCAATTCTTTTTGCCATAATAAGATTATTAAAGATATGTTCGCCAAGGAATTCTTTAAGAAGTGAGCTGTTCTCAGCTATCTCAATCGCTTCAATTAAACTTCCTGGCAAGCATTTCACATTAAACTCTTTCATCTCTTCAGGAGTAAGATTATAGACATCGCGTTCTAAAGGGTCGGGTAAAGTATAGTTTTCTTCAATACCCTTTAACCCTGCAGTTAACATAGAAGCAAAGGCAAGATAAGGATTACACGCCGGGTCTGGTGAACGAAACTCAATTCGCGTTGCTTTTTCTTTACCGAGTTTATACATTGGCACCCTTACCAGAGCACTTCTATTACGTTGTGCCCAGCACACATATACCGGTGCTTCATAACCCGGGACAAGCCTTTTATAGGAATTTACCCACTGGTTACAGATGAAAGTAATTTCAGGGGCATGTTTTAATATTCCCGCAATATATGCTTTTGCTTCCCCAGAAAGATAATGAACGTCATTAGCGTCAAAAAACGCATTTGTATCTCCTTTAAACAGCGACTGGTGGGTATGCATTCCACTTCCATTTACGCCAAATATTGGTTTGGGCATAAAAGTGGCATAGAGGCCGTATTTCTGGGAAATTTCTTTTACTACCATACGGTAGACCATTACTGTATCCGCCATAGTGAGAGCATCAGTATAGCGCAAATCAATTTCGTGCTGTGAAGGGGCAACTTCATGATGGGAATATTCAACGGCAATACCCATTTGTTCTAAGGTAAGAATGATTTCTCGTCTTACTTCATTGCCAGCATCAAGAGTGGTTATATCAAAATACCCTCCTTCGTCAATAATTTGAGTTGATTTCCCATCTTTAAAAATAAAAAATTCAAGTTCTGGCCCTATATAAAAATCATAACCCTTGCTTTTTGCACTCTGCAAAGCCTTTTTTAATGCATAGCGCGAATCTCCCTGATAAGGTGTCCGGTCTGGATTCAATATATCACAGAGCATTCCCGCTACTGCCTTTTCTTTAGGTCGGTAGGGAAGAAGCATAAACGTTGAAGGATCAGGCATAGCAATCATATCTGACTCATCTATTCTTGCAAATCCTTTTATTGAAGAACCATCAAACCCCATCCCGTCATTAAGGGCCCCTTCAAGTTCTTCTTTGGTAATCGCAAAACCTTTCATCTGGCCTGTTATATCAGCAAACCACAGGCGGATAAATTTTACATCGCGCTCTTTCACAATTTTTAAAACTTCTTTTTTAGAAAGTTTGTTGTTCACTTTTTCCTCCTTTTTACATTCCGTTTATTTTAAAAGGATTTTTGGAAATCAACAGGTTAAGCCGACTTCGGGTGGTACTCACTTTGTACGAAATAAAAAATAACCTTGTTTTAATGTAGTATCTTTACCGAGGTTTTTCTTTTTTAAAAGAGAATACTATAATAGCCGTTTTTCCTTAATTGTCAATATTTTTTTCAGTGGAGCATTATATTAATGGGGCTATTATGTAAAGCAAACCTCACCCAATCTAATCCTTTTGTAGAGACACCATCTAATTCTAAGGGAGTTTTGCCATTTTTATATCGGTGGTAGTTTCTACAATCGGTATAAGGTTTAAAACATTGATAGATACCCATCAGGTTAGGATAACCTTCGGTAGCTTTTAGATTATTTCCAAAGCCTTCTATAGTCTTTAATTCTCTTTCATATTGCTTTATAAGGTTTTCTAATTGGTTGTTGGTGTAAGGAAGATAAGGTATCTTTAGGTGAGCAAAGATATTATTTTTGTATTTAATAAGGTGCCTATGAGTTTGTAAATTTTCTTTTTATGTTTGAATTTATTTTTTAGCCTTTTTTATCTTCTTGAGACGGGTTTCTAGTTTCTGGAAACTGTTGCTTAAGAGGTAAACTCTTAGATACCTGTGTAAGGTTAAGATATCTTTATGTTTTCTTTTTAAATCAGCAATCTTACCCTGAGTGACTCTTAATTCTCTTAAAAGAGTTTTTTTAGAAGAGTAAGGATAGATAAACAGGGATTTTAGTCTTCTTAGTTTCCTGGTGAGTTTAAATAATTGGTTATGGAGAGACCGTATTTTTAAGACTCTGTCTATTCCTCTTAAGATGTGAGTTTTGCAGAATTGATGAGGAATTTTGGGTATAATTTGAACTACAGCCTGTATTATTTCCTCTTTCATATCAGAAATAATTCCTTTGGAGGGATAGTTTAGTTTTTCTTTTATTTCATTTAAGAAGTTAATAATATCCAGTTTGTTTTCTCCTTGGATTAATTTTTGATGGATGGGCAATCCTTGAGAGTCTTGGGCGATAAAGAGGGTGGACTCCCATTTATGTTTACCTTTGAGTTTAATCCCTTTGCCATCTAAATGAAGAAAGCCTGAAAAGTCTGGTCTTAACTTCTTTATGAGCTCAATTAAAGGTTTGCAACTTAAAGAAGCTCTGTTTACTGCATTATATACAGTGAAAGTAGAAATATGAAAATGAGTTGTTTCTCTTAGCCTTTTAGCATGACCCTTAAACTGGTTCTATCTTCTATATGGCGTTTAATCATCTCAATAAATAAATCATAAGAATATTTGCTTCTCTTTCTCTTCCTAAGTGTAAAAGACTTTCCGCAGTCTTTACAATAAAATCGTTGAGTAAACTTTTTAAGATTCTTCCTTTAAAAAAATATCTGTTCTTCTTATTCTTCCTTGTCTTTTTGTATTTAAAGAACCACAAAAAATACATCTTATTCTTTTAATTTCTAACCTCCCGTTATTCAAGATAAACTTTTATAATCGATATAAACAGCCTGAATAACAGAAAGTTAGATATATTTTCAGCAACAGTTAATCAAACGCTGCCTTTTATAAAAAATCTTTTGATTTCTAATATATTTCTTTAATATCAGGGAAAGTTTTTCTGAAAAATGTAACAGAATTTTCACGGATGGAAATATCAGAAATCTCATCTAAATTGGTAGAAGAAGGATTTATATTTATTATCTTTAATCCTCTTTTTTTTGCATAATAAGGGAAAGCAGCAGCAGGATATACCTCTGCACTTGTTCCTATACACAACATTACTGAAGCATTCTGTATATATTGATAGCTTTTCTCCAATTCTTCTAAAGGTAATTCTTGGCCAAAAAACACAATACCGCTTTCTAGGTGCTTTCCGCATTGAGAACAAACTCCACCAATCTGTAATAATCTTTTCCTTACATCTTCTTTCTTCCTTTCTTCTCTTAAATTATCTATATGGTCTTTTATTTCCTTTTTCTCTTTCTTTACTTTATATCCGCACTTTCTGCATACAAACATATAAACGTTACCGTGAATCTCTGCAATATTTCTGTTTCCTGCCTCAAAATGCAAATTATCTATATTCTGAGCTATAATGCCAGTTAACTGTTTATTATTTTCAAGATGAGCTAAAACATAATGAGTATAATTTGGCTGCGCAGAAAGAAGTATCCTGTAAATATCTACAATAAAATCTCGCAATCGCAAAGGGTCACTTAAAAATAAGTTATCAAAAGAATCTTTGTGGGCATATAGATAAGGGTCATATTTTTCCCATAACCCATTTTTCCCTCTAAATGTAGGAATTCCACTTTCATAAGATACTCCTGCCCCACAGAAAGCTACTACTTTCTCTGTTGTCATTATTTTGTATATATTCTCATACATAAACTTTATCTACTTATCTTATTGTTATAAAAGATAGTGTTCTTTTTATTGTTTTATTCCTCCGCCACGAAAAGAAATTATATTTAGAACAAAAACTACAGATATCTACATCAAAGAAATTATCGCTTGCTACTCTTTTCTCTAAAAGGGTATTTCTGACAAAGGAAACGATATCGAAATATAAGGTATTTTTTCTCTTAGCAATAAAAGGAGAAAACATCTTAATTTTTAAAAACTCCTCTCCAACTTGATAACAACATTTTCTTAACCCTACTCCAATAACTACATATGAAGAAGTAAAATCAAAATTTATATTATCTAAAATTCCTTTCTTCGCTCCTTGCCATCCTATATGAAATATACCTACTTTTAAATTCTTTTTGTCAATTATAAAAAGAGGAAGGCAATCCGCAGTCTTTATTACTAAGATAAGCTTCTTTCTATCCGTAATTAAACCATCTCCATTATATCTACCTTGCTGTTTTATGTCGTGCACTATTGAAGAGTGCATTTGTCTAAGATAAGCAAATGATAAGGAAGGCTCTTTATTAAATACTTTTTTGATGTCATCTTTTATATTAAGACCATCGAGTGAGGGCCTTGTAAAACCCAAAGTAACACCACAAAAAAAGGGAAGATTTTCTATAATATAAGCATCTTTAGTTTCTCTAAAGTTCATTAATCTCGACAAGTTTATTACGGCTATTTCTTCCCCTAATAATTTTAATATTATCTTTTTTTACATTAAAATAATCTGAAAGAATCCCAATGAGACCTCTATTAGCTTTGCCTTTTAAGGGAGGCTGAGTAATATATACTTTTATTCCTTCTTTTGTTCTTTCTACCTTTTCTTTTTTAGCCTTCGGAATGACTCTAACTTCTATTCTCATCTTATAAGTAAACTTATATCTTTAGGGTATTTACTTTTATTTGAAGAGTTTCTAATCTCCTCTTTACCTCTTCAAACTTTACTGCTGAATCTTTTATATGAGTTCCTAAGATCCCATACTCTTTTAATATACTTTCTATATCATTTTCCATCCGTTTTATATGATTATAAATAATTTTAGATTGCTTTTCAATTTTCATAGCTTCTATGCCAATAAAAAGAGTCTGTAGATAAACATAGAAATTATTAGGACCTACAATAAACACTTTCTTTTTGTGGGCATATTCAAGAATATCTGTCTCTGTGATTAAAAAATAATATAATCCCTCTGAAGGAACATACATGAGAGCAAAATCAAAAGTTCCTTCGTCAGGCAAAATATACGAGGAGCTCTCCTCAATTCTTTTCTTTATACTTTCTAAAAGAATATGTTTATATTTCTCCTTCTCTTCTTCTTTTGCTTCAATATAGTTCTGAAAAGACTCCAGAGAGAATTTAGCATCAATAGGAATTGAAGCGGTGGGTAATTTAATTAAAAAATCTACTTTTTTGTTATTGCGGAAGGTATATTGAGGTATTACCATTTCTTTAGGAATAACGTCTTTTATCAATTGCTCTAAGATATTTTCTCCTACAATACCTCTTTTTTTTGTAGGTTTAAGGATTCCTGACACTGCTTTTGTTAAAGATAGAATTTCCTCTGCCTCTTTATTAATACTTCCTATTTCTTGATAAAGACTGTTAAGTTGCTCAGTAATATGTTTTTGTGTATCAAAGAGACGACTGTTGGTGTGAAGAAGATTCCGATTCAAATCTTCTCTGAGGGTATCGATTTTCTGATGTAAAACAGCATCATATGGAGTCTTATAAATCTTCATTAAAAATACTATAACTATAAGAATAATGATGCATATAACAAAAAGTAAAATGGACATTATCATTTTCTTATCAAACTCCTTATTCTCTTGAGAATCTCAGACGGCTCAACCATTCTCCCTTCTCCAAAACTACCGCAAGCAAGTTCTCCTTTTAAAGGATTTAAAAAAGAAAAATGCAATTTTTCTTTCAGTTTTTCAATATTTTCTTTAATTATAGGGCTCTTCCACATATTCTCATTCATTGCAGGTGCACATATTACCGGTGTTGTTTTAGGTAAAGCACACATTACCGTCGTAAGAAGGTTGTCGCAAATACCATTAGCTATCTTTGAGAGAGTATTTGCTGATAAAGGGGCAATAACGCATATTTCAGCCCACTGAGCTAAAGAGATATGTTTAACTGACTCATTATAAAAACTAAACATATCACAATATACAGGATTATTACTTAAAGTTTGTAGAGTTAAAGGTGTTACAAATTTAGTAGCTGAGGGAGTCATTATTACTCTTACTGCGAGATTATTTTTAATGAGGTCTCTTACTAAAATAGCGCTCTTATAGGCTGATATTCCCCCACAAATCCCTACGAGAATGTTTTTTCTCATTATCTTTTTCCTCATTTGTTTAAAAGAAATAAACAAAAATATTCTAAAACACTAACCCTAAGTTGTAAAGGCTAAATTTCTTATAAAATATTTTGAAAACGTTTTCATTAAAACATCTTAAAACATTGAAAGAGTATCTACAAAAATGTTATCTTAAAAAAAGAGGGCTCTTTTCTGAGCCAAAGCCACGGGCCCTCCTCTCATTATGAGGGGAGGGTTTTCTTATTTTCATAAGTTTCCAATATAAAACTACTTAAAAAACTTTATGAGGTGAAAAAGTATTTGAGCAAGGTCTTTTTTAGAGGATATTTTCTTTATATTACAGTGTCTATCAATAAGTAAGGCATGATATTTCTTTCTCTCTTTAGAAAATACATTAGCAATTACAATATCAAATTTGTTCCTCTTAAGACTTTCATAAGACTTTTTTATGATATTTTTATTTGTCGTTTCTAACTTGAACTGGACAAGAAGACTTTTCTTTGCTAACGAATATATAAGATGAGTCAATTTAGGGGTGGGTTTAAGTCTTAAATAAAGAGATTTTCTTTTCGAAGGTATCTTGTTATTAAAAGAATGTTCTAATGTGTAATCACTAACTGCTGCATTATGAATAACAGCTTTATATGTATTTTTCTTTAACTCTTTTTTTAATATATTCTGGAGTTCCCTAAAATATTTAAAAAATATTATTCTTAAATTTTTATCCTTAGGAAACTTCTTTATCCAAGAGGGATTAACTATAAGAGTTACTTTAATACCTTTTTTAAGAAAATGCTTTGCAAGCAAAAGAGAGGTTCTGCCTGTAAAAATATTGGTAATAATCCTTATCCTGTCAATCTTTACCCACGTGGAACCTCCTGTAATTAATACCTTCATAATATTGATTAAAAAATTAAGTTAAAAGATAATTATTTTTTACTTTTCTCAAAGCATTAAATATATTTTTTTTAACAGCAGGGCAATCCTTCTCAACAGTCTTTATTATTCCTTTAACTAATTCCCGCCGGGAACCTTCTCCGTAAAGACACTTATAATCAGTAAAAGGGATGTTAATTTTTTTTGCAAAACTGTAGAGAACATCTTTTGTAATATAAGTTAAAGGTCGGATAATCATAAGCCTACCATTAAATAAAGAAATTTTTGGCTTCATTGCGCTTATTTCTCCAAAAAAGAAAAGATTCATAAGAATGGTCTCTGTAATATCGTCTAAATTATGCCCTAAGGCTATTTTATTACAACCATATTCTTTTGCCGTCTCAAAGATAATCTTTCTTCTATTCCAAGAACACCAAAAACAATTTATATCATTATCATTAAAAGTGACTCTCTTTATTACAAGAGGAATATCATTCTCTCTACAGAAGTTAACAATAACAGTGCTATTTACTTTTATAAAGTCAGCCATTACAAGGCAGGCGATAAAATCAAATTTGATAGGTACTCTTTTTCTTCTCATTGTAAATAATTTAAGAAGAGAAAGACTATCTACTCCCCCAGAAACTCCTACCAGAATCTTATCGTTCTTTTCTAACATAGAGTATTGTAATATTGCCTTACCCATATTCTTATATACATACTTTACTACACCCTTTAAGATTATCTTATCTTTTTTGTCTTTTACCTCTAAAGCCATTTCTCTTTATTTTAATTGACAAATCTTTATAAATATTATTTTTTACTCCAAAATATTTATCTGCTCTTTTTTGTTTAAAAGAAATCTCTAAATACCCGAAACTATCCTCTATAAAGAAAGGTATATTAACAGGGGCCTCTCCATAAGAAGAATAAATATTACTTATCGTTCTTCTTTTAAGATAGGCAATAAACTTATTACTCTTAATAAAAGAAAAAAGATCATTCTTCTTAATATTTGTAACTATATTACCAAAATTATCTATATATATAATCCTTCCTATAAGAGTATCTTTGGAAAAACAAACCTGAGGAAAGACAAGCTCTTTTATTCTTTTTATCCTTTTCCCCATTTTAGTTAATAGTATTTTCTTTGTAAGGTAAGCAGCAATGGGAGCAAATACATCTCTTCCATGAAAAGTTGAAGAAATATTTTTGCAGAACAATTCTTTTCTATTCAGCCAGATAATCTCTTCTATCTTATCTTTAGAAGCTGCAGGATAAAGTACACCATTATCAGGGCCTACAAAATAATAATTTCTTGTTCTTATAACTATTGGTTTCCTTTCTGTCCCTACAGTAGGGTCTACTACTACCAGAAAAATTGTATTTTTTGGGAAAAAATAATAACTTTTTAAAAGAACAAAAGCTGCTTCTCTTATATTATGCGGTGATATTTGATTAGTTATATCTATGAAATTAAGATTTGGGTTAATAGAGAGCATAACTGCCTTCATTATACCAACAAAATTATCTTTGTTACCAAAATCAGTAAGTATGGCTATGATTTTCATATCAAAAAACTATCAAGCTCATTTTTGTATTTCTCCGCATATTTTATGATTTTGTTCATCATTTCTACTACTTTATGAGGATGTTTACCTATGGTAGTCTCAGAGGAAAGCATCACAAAATTAGCGCCGTCAAAAATAGCATTGGCAACATCAGTAACTTCAGCCCGTGTGGGAAGAGACTCTTTTACCATACTCTCTAACATTTGGGTGGCGACTACAACGGGTTTGTTGGCTAATCTGCATTTTTTTATTATCTCTTTCTGGATAATGGGCACTTTATATATTGGGACACAAACACCCAAATCTCCCCGTGCTATAATTATTCCCTCAGAAACACGAATAATATCATTAAGGTTCTTTAGACCCTCTTGACTTTCTATTTTGGCAAATATTTTACAATTGGGAAGACGAGGCTTAATTATCTTTTTAAGATAGGAAATATCACGGGCACATCTCACAAAAGACTGAGCAATGAAATCAGGACTATAAGGAATAATAAAAGAAATATCCTTTTTATCTTTGTCAGTTAAAGAGGAAAAACGCAATTTGGCACCAGGAATATTCACTCCCTTTCTTTCATCAAGTATCCCTTCCGTAATCACCTCGGATTTTATAACTTTTTTTGTGGAATTTCTTATTTTAAGAATTATCCTCCCATCATTAATATACATATGCATTCCTCTTTTAAATATTGTAAATTCATAAGGATAATCAAGATGAACGAGGTTATTTTCTCCTATTATATTCTCCTTTGTAAAATATAATATACTTCTCTTATGTAAATTTAGAGGATATCTCAGTCTGCCAATACGAATCCTAAAGCCTTCTAAATCCTGCATAACTTTTATAGCTCTTCTTAGCTTCTTATTAAGCTTATAGACTAAATTAACTGTTTTAGCGTGATCTTTATACGTTCCATGAGAAAAATTAAGCCTCACAATATCTAAACCTGAAAGTATCATTTTCCTTAATATCTTTTCTGTGTTACTCGCAGGGCCAATAGTAGCAATTATTTTTGTTCTTACCATTTTTTTATCTTTTATATGAAGGGATAAGAATTATTCGAGGGGATTACTTATATAACTATTTATTAAACTTTGCGTTTTCTCATCAATATCTATAAATTCTATGCCTACATTATAGTAAGTTCTTCCAGGAGTGTAGTAATCAGAACGTTCAATCCATACCACTTTACCTTTTAAAATAATAGGTTTATCACAATTAGGCAAATAAATATTTAAGGATAAAAGAGTATTTGTAGGAATCTCTTCAGGAAGAAGAATACACACTCCTCCTATACTTACATTTTTAGTAAAAGAAAGTTCTTTTGAAGAAACATCACCTAAAAGAGAATATTCAATAAGGGCTGCTTTAAGTCGTGGATACCGCCTTCGTTCAGGGCCACTATAGTTATTATTCAAATTCTCCTGATTCATCTCTATTATATATTATATAGATTTCTCTATAAATGTCAATTTTTACTTTTACCGGCTCTGTCAACAAAAGTGTGTAAACTCATAAAGGCTATACCCTCCATAATTGGCATTGTTATTTTTGTTAAACCTCTCAACTAAAAGATAAATAACCCTGTTTGTGCTCTTTCCATCTCTG
>Ga0180301_10004139_pt1 | contig 11218 bp, 10 predicted proteins | sample GuaBasSediGuay16_FD_121797 | JGI IMG/M metagenome (GOLD analysis project Ga0180301, IMG submission 121797) | Subseafloor sediment microbial communities from Guaymas Basin, Gulf of California, Mexico - Guay16, Core 4569-2, 12-15 cm | ecosystem: Environmental > Aquatic > Marine > Hydrothermal... | reverse complement strand
TACCAGAAGTGCCACCAGTAATCGTGGCAACAACATTAGAATATACATGGAAAAGCCTAAAGAGGGATGGAGTTCCATTAGAAAACATCGATGAAACGAAGCTTTTAGATCTCTTTAAGGCTTTAGGACAAAAAATCATAGCTAAGGAGGCTATACCTGATGTTCTAAAAGCTATGGCTGAAAAGCCTGATTTACCAGTTATGACAATCATAGAGCAACTTGGCCTTAAAACTATGTCGCTCGAAGAAGTGTATAGCCTTGTAGAACGCATAGTAAATGAAAATAAAGAAGTAATAATGAATAAAGGTGAAAGAGCCATCAAGATGATAATGGGAAAAGTGATGTCTATCTTAAGAGGTAAAGTAGATGGAAAGCTTGTTAGCGACATAGTTAAGGAAAAAGTGAGCCAAGTTATACAATCAAGGAGTTGACATGAAGTGAAAGTGGCTTGTCTATGGAGTGGAGGAAAAGACAGTACATATGCTTGCTACTTAGCATCTAAAATGGGATTTAAAGTCAAGAGATTTATAACATTCTACCCCCAGAATCCTGAATCAATGCTTTTTCATGTACCCAATATCAGATGGACTACTTTGCAAGCTAAATCTATAGGGCTTCCTCAAGATTTGGTAAGCACACCGCAAGACAATGAGCATGAAGTTATGGAACAAACTTTCTTTCAATTAAAACAAAATCATGGAATTGACGGTATAGTCTCCGGTGTAATGGCTAGTAACTATCAGAGAAAAATACTTCAAGAAATATGTGATAAAGTAGGCCTAAAACTAATAACCCCTCTCTGGGGATTAGACCCTCTTAACATTCTTCAAAGAATATTAAATGAAAACTTTAAAGTCCTAATAGTGGGAGTCTACGCTGAAGGATTAACATCACAATGGTTAGGAAAAGAAATAGACGAAGCCTTTGTGGAACATCTTAAGAAGCTTCTTAAAATGTGGGGCGTACATCCATGTGGTGAAGGAGGTGAATATGAAACTTTTGTTATAGATGCGCCTTGCTTTAAGAAGAAAATCAAAGTGCTTGACTATAAGATAACATGGCATAGAAATTGGGGTGAAATGATAATTTTGAATGCCGAATTGGCTGATAAGGAGGTAAATACATAATGTCAGTTGTAGCTTCAATAATGAAGTCACTTAAAGATCATGATTATAAGATCTTATTGGCAATGGAGAGACTTCACTTAAGATATGAATATATCCCCATTGATATTTTAGCAAGACAGTTAAGAAAATCTGTAGAGGATTTACTTGAGGATCTCGACAAACTTCATAAATTGGGTCTGATAGGCAGAAGAAAGCAAGAATACTTAGGGTATGCATTAAGGCAATATGGTCGTGATGCTTTAGCTCTCAAGTATTTTGTTGACCATGGAGTGCTCGATGCTGTCGGCATAAAGCTTGGCGTAGGTAAAGAAGCCGACGTTTATGATGGCTTATCACCCTCAGGGTATAGAATAGCCATAAAATTCCATAGAGTCGGAAGGTCGAGTTTTAGGCAAACAAAGAGATTAAGGTCTTATGGCGAATCACCCTCATGGTATAAACAATCCTGTACTGCAGCTAGAAGAGAATACGAGGCATTAGAGGCATTATATCCTTTAGGCATTAGGGTTCCTAAACCTATATCTCACAATAGGCATGCCATAATAATGGACATAATAATTGGCGATCCGCTGTATGTAATCACGGATCTACCTGACCCACTTCAAACATTTACTGAGATAATAGAGAACGTTAAGAAGGCTTATCATGAAGCATCTATTGTCCATGCAGATCTAAGCGAATTCAATGTCATAGTAAAGCCTGACTTCGATATCTTAATCATAGACTGGCCTCAATGGGTCCCCAAAAACCATCCTAGAAGCTTTGAATATCTTAAAAGGGATATAGTGAATTTAGTACGCTTTTTCAATAGAAGATTTGGTTTAAATATAGATGTTGAAGGAGTATTAAAGGATATTAAGGGCTAGCATCTCTTCTTATCTTGTCGTTTAATTAAATACGTGATAAGAAGCAACGGGGTAAGGGGCTATTTGGCTCTTCATGAGGCAGTTAGTAAACAAAGAATAGTAATGGGCTTGGATTTAATGCCATCACAACGTCATATGCAAGAATATGCACTAGTCATAATTAATGATAAGGGTGCGGTAATAGATCGTAGAGAAGGCGTTGATTGGGAGACAGTATCTCGCCTCATCAGGAAGTATCATGTGGATACTCTAGCTGTGGATAACCTATATGAATTAGGCGGTTCCATAAATGAAGTCAAAAAAAGACTTGGCAAGCATATCGACAAGATAAGATTAGTTGAAGTAACTAAATGTGATGAAGAACGTTACGTGAAATTAACTGAACTAGCATTCAAAGAAGGTGTAGTAAGCGAGAGAAAATCGCATTTACCACCTTTACAGGCCGCTGAAGCATCAGCCTTACTAGCTTTAAAAGGCGTGGGGACTACCATAATAGAACCTTCAAGCATAAGGACCGTAATAATAGTGTCGAGAGGAAGAAGCTTCGGTTCAGGAGGCATGAGCCAGGGGAGATACAGTAGATCACAACGCTCAGCTATAAGACAAATAACGAACATGCTCCTTGACGAACTGAAAAAACACAGGAGCGATGATGAAATAGAGTACTACGTTCAAAAATCTAAGTATGGGCTTGAAAGAAGCATTCTCCTTCTCAATTGTCCTTCCTCACAAGTTAAAAAGTGGATAAAGCCTCTAAATGAAATAATCAAGAAGAGCGGTGTTAACATAAAGCTGTTGACTAGAATTCCCAGCCTTGAGGAATCGCATGCAAGCGGAACAAGTCACACCGATAAGCCGCTCATAGTCGGCTTAGATCCTGGAATAGTGACAGGTCTGGCAATATTAGATCTAAATGGTAATCCTCTATTTGTCAGCAGCGGCCTAGCCTTAGATAAAATGACAATAACAAAGATTCTGACTAAATTTGGAAAACCCATAATAATAGCCTCAGACGTTAGACGTGCACCAGCCATCATAGAGAAAATGGCATCTCTCCTAGGTTGTGAAATCTACACACCACCTAGAGATATGACTATTGAGGAGAAAAGACACATAATACAAGATCACATAAGTAATTTCAAAGACATAATAAAAAATGCGCATCAACGGGACGCCCTTGCTGCAGCATTAAAGGCATACTTAAACTTTAAGAGCAAATTTATGCAACTTGAAGCAAAAGCTAAAGAACTTAACTTGTCATATCCTCAAATAGAGAAAGCCAAGGCTTTACTCATTAAAGGCCTCACGATAAAGGAGGCCTTGGACAAGGTGTTACTAAAAGACAACAAGAATACCATGCATTCAGCCATGACTCATCACGTAGATCCCGAAGTTCAAAGACTAAAACAAGAACTTTCCAAGCTTAGAGATAAAGTTGAAGAACAAAATAAGATAATAAAAGACCTTGAAGAGTCACGTCTCACGCTTCTTAAAATGCTCAAAGAAAAGGAAGCAAAAGTTGAAGAACTTGAAGAAGCTCTAATGAAAGCACCCCTAAAAGCTCAGCCTCTTCAGGAAAAAGAAGAAAGCCTTTTGAAGCAAAAACTTGAACATTCCGTGAAGATAATAAGTGAATTAAAAGCGAAAGTTGAAGACTTAGAGCATCTCGTTGAACAACTGAAGAAATTAATAAAGGATGTAATTAAAGGAGATATCGTAATAATCAAAGAAATACGCTCCATCACTAAGAGATCGATTGAAGAAGCTATGAAGTATGGGCCTCTACAAAAAGGGGACATAGTATTCGTCCGTGATCCTAGCTCTTCGAATATTGAAGGCTTACATTACTTACTTAACATAGAGCCTAAAGCAATAATAACTTCATTAGCTAAAATACCAGCCAACATCTCCACTATGCTCAGGGAAAAATGTATACCGATAATTGATTCTGAGGAAGTCAAGATAGAAAGGGTTCTTGATTTCCTCTATACGAGCTCGTCGATTGAGCATCAAATAAGGGAACAGCGGGAGAAACTCCTTTCTGAGAGAGACCAAAAAATCAAAGAGAAGCTCATAGAGATTCTAAAAAGTTACCGTGAAGAGCGTGCTAAACAATTAGAAAAGATGTATCAATAAGGCCTTATATCGACTTAATTTGTTAAAGGTCGAGAGGGGCCTTTAGAAGTTGGTCTCGGACTTTAGATATGTTGTCTAACTCGCTTTGAACAATGCTTTCAATGTCATACCTTAATGCATCTATAGTAACGCCCTCTTGAGGTATGACCTTCACGCTTACAACTAATGGTTTATTTATTGGTTGTCCTATACGACTTAGCATGTGCACATAAACTTCTTTTATTTTACGAGTTTCTTCGTATATGGTCCTTGCTATATTTGTCGAAATAATGTTGTATATCTTACCTATATGGCTAACCGGATTCTTCCCAGCTACAGCTTCAAGTGACATATATCTATTTGGCGTTATAAGCCCATTAGCCCTATTTCCTCTTCCAGTATTGCCGTCATCCCCGGCTTCTGCAGAGGTTCCTGTTACCGTTAAGTATATAAGGCCGAGCTCAGGCTTGTCTGCAGCATTTACCTCAACGTTTACCTCAAGCTCATATTTGGATGCTATTTTCAAAACGTCTTCTTTAACATCCTCTTTAACTTTAAGGTAATCGTCAAGCTTATTGATATAGGAGCTTATCATTGCACAAGCTACTGTTAAATCAACTTTTCTTCCTCTCCTTACGGCTAATACCTTTATGTCCTCTCCAACAGCTGGATTTTTCTTCTTATACTCATTGGAGTTTAGCATTCTTTCAACTTCTAATACTAGCTTTTCAGTATCAGTGAGTGGAGCGTATCCTACTCCAAAAGAAGTGTCATTAGCAAGAGGTACTTTCTCACCTAGCTCAAAAACTTTAACTAAATCAACAGAGCCTTGTTTGATTTTATAGTCCAAAATAACATGCCTATCAGGATCTAAATGTCTAAACGTCTGCTTAAGACAATCTCTCATGGCCTTTAGAGCTATGCTGCCTATCGGTATCATGTCTATGCCTCCTTCCCTCATTACATGTGTTACAGCTCGCCCTGCAACAACAATGTATATGGGCTCACATATCATTCCGCCGCCAAACTTAGGAATGGCCCTGCCACCCACTATTAGCGCCTTATCAACGTTATGATGCAAAATTGTACCATAGTTTTCTAGGTAGTAGTTACATAATTCACGACAAACGGCTTCAGATATGTTGTCTGCTAAGGTATCAGGATGCCCTTTACCCTTTCTTTCAACCATTTCAACTTCCTGTTCATATACAGCCTTTTGTGCAAGCCCTTCAATAGATATGAAGCTAGTTTTGTTCGACAACTTCATCACGCGCCTGTTATGTTAGGTTTTAGCGATTACTCTCTCAATTTAACAAATAAAATGTTACTCCCCCTAATCAGCACTTTACCATACTTAGCTATAGGTCCCTCGTTCTCGTTTATCTCTTCAGCGTCGTTTAAAAGTAAATTCATGCATTGATCACATTTCTCAAGTATACCTCGACAGCTTCGTCCATCTTTTAGCCTTACCACGACTTCTCCGTTTACTGCTTTCATCAACATTTTCAAAGGATCACTTTTCACCATAGCCTCTCACTTCTCGATCGTACACACACCCATCTGTGACATCTGCTAAAAAACTTTATTACTTAAAGTGTGTCGTAGGAAAGGTTTTAGTTAAGCATCCTCATCTTTAGTGCAGGTGTATATTCTTGACAACAACGCTTGAAGCTGCAAAGCGAGGTGTGGTCTTAGAAGAGTTTAAGATAGTTGCTTTGAAAGAAGATGTCGATGTGTCATTTGTAATTAGAGGCGTGGCTAATGGTAGAATGGTAATACCAAGAAATGTAGTAAGGGAAAATGTAGATCCCATAGGAATAGGAGAAGGTCTTAAAGCCAAAGTTAATGCAAACGTTGGCTCTTCAATGGATCTTTCTGATATAAACATGGAAGTCGAAAAAGCCAAGCTAGCTGTCAAATATGGAGCAGATACTGTCATGGATCTCTCAACGTCAGACCAAATGGATGAAATACGAAGAGCCATAATAAAAAGTGTTACGGTTCCTGTAGGAACAGTGCCAATATACGAAGCAGCACACATGGCTATCAAGAAGTATGGCTCTATAGTCCACATGACAATAGATGATATACTAAAGGCCATAGAACTTCATGCAAAAGATGGAGTCGACTTCATGACAATTCATGCAGGTGTAACAAAAGAGGCTGTTGAGCTTCTTAGAAAACATCCACGAGTAGCTGGCATAGTGAGCAGAGGCGGTGCAATAATAGCCGCATGGATCATTCATAATGAGCGTGAAAATCCTCTACTCGAACATTATGATCTAATACTTGATCTAGCAAGGGAATACGATTTCGCGATAAGCCTAGGAGATGGTCTAAGACCTGGTTGTCAAGCAGATGCTAATGATATAGCGCAAATAACTGAGCTCCTTACGGTAGGCAAATTAGTTAAGATCACAAGAGCAAGAGGTGTGCAAGCAATAGTTGAAGGACCTGGTCATATGCCCCTAAATCAAGTAGAACATCATATAAAGCAGGCAAAGATAATAACGGATCACGCTCCTCTATACACGTTAGGTCCCTTAGTAACTGATGTAGCACCAGGGTATGACCATATAACCTTAGCAATAGGTGGAGCATTAGCGGTTGCGGCAGGGGTTGATTATCTCTGCGCTGTTTACCCCTCAGAGCACTTAGGCATACCGCTACCTGAGGACATTAAACAAGGCATTATAGCAAGTAAGATAGCTGCACATGCAGGAGACATAGTTAGACTAGGAGAAAAGGCATTGAAGTGGGATCTTGAATTATCTAAGGCAAGAGCGGCACTTGATTGGGAAACACAATTTAAGCTAGCAATAGATCCTGAAACTGCTAAGAAAATACATGATCGAGTACCATCAAAGAGTGGTGCTTGTTCTGTATGCGGTGAATACTGCGTTTATCTCATATTATCTAAGTTCCTAGGTCGAGAAGTAAAGGACGTTAAAACTAAAAGCCTCGTAATTTAACCTTACACCTTTGTTTGAGCATTTCCACATAACTATAGCGTATCAGCTCTCTACCAGAGATTCCCAGAGTTGATAGTACCTTCTCTATTTTTTCATGAGCTTCTTCCCTCTTATATTCATCAGTTAAAACCTCTATTTCCACGAAAAGACCTAGGTTCTCAACATCATCGAGATTTACAATGCAATCATTAACTCTATAAGCAGTCCTTTTCTTCCTAATGATTATTGACTCCTCGAATCCTAAATATCTAAGCAATCGCAAAACGCTATTAGCATCATGCTCATTTATCTTAACTTCAATTTCAAGATTTTCTTTAAACTCCCCATTCGCCCCTTTTTGTTTGAATATTAATTTAATCTCATTATCTCTTCTTCGAAGCTTAAGCGTTTTATCTCTGCCATACGATGGATCATGCAGACTCTTGAAAAATGTATCTTCCTCGTTGTAAACGCCTAGAAGCTCTCCGTGAGTATTAAGCCTTTTAATGATCTTCTCTTTGTCTTTTTCGTTTATAGCTACTTTAACTTCTACTTCGATCACCCTAACTTCTCCTCTATTTGAGAGAGTGTAGACAAGATCATTTCCAGATTACTATGATCTTTAAGTCTTCTGGAAAGCTTTGAAGCGTCGCTTCTCATGCCGGATCTATTTAACAATTTAATTATCCTTGTTAGGGCTTTAACACCATCAGAGTTGAGCTCTCCACGGCTCGTCAATCTATCTACTTTGCTCATGAAATCCTCTATCGCTCTTTTGGCTTCAATAACATGTGAAAGCTCTTTTTTCATGTTTCATTACGCCTGTTTATGATAGTTAAAGCTATCTACCTGTATTTAAGCAGTTTTACTTAGCTTAACGTGAATTAGCGGTGAATTCTGTTGTGTGGAATTTTTGGTTGCACGGCTCTTAAAGACGGCGTATCACGCATAATCTACGACTCTCTGAAGAAGTTAGAGTATAGAGGTTATGACTCAGTTGGCTTAGCGACATCTTACAATGGTTGCTTGTATTTAAAGAAAGATCAGGGTAAAATTGAGGATGTCGAAGGAGCATTACACTTAAGCTTTCTACCAGGTAAATGTGGTATAGGGCATACTCGATGGGCTACTCATGGTGCTCCATCTAAAGAAAATGCTCATCCTATGACTGATTGTGAAGGCAAGATAGCTGTAGTCCATAATGGTGTAATTGAAAATTACTTGGAGCTACGTGCACAATTAGAAAAGCTAGGTCATAAAATACGTTCAAGGACGGATAGTGAAGTAATAGCCCACTTAATTGAAATGTTCGTAAATCAAGGTTTATCGCTCGAAGAATCGGTTAGAAAAGCGGCTTTAACTCTCAAAGGCTCTTATGCCTTTGCAGTCATCTCAGCATATCATGAAGACACCATATTTTGTGCAAAAATGGAGAGTCCTCTTGTCATAGGCTTATCCTCAAACTTTGTATGTTGCTCTTCCGATATCCCAGCTCTTCCTCAAGAAGTAGAAAACGTCGTTATTATGAATGACGGTGAGATGGCAATAATAAGACCTACTTCTGTCGTCCTAAGGGCTTTGCAAACAGGTGAACAATTACCGCTAAAAATTGTAGCAAGAGGAGAACTAGGCTACATCACTGATAAAGGCGGCTTTGCGCATTACATGATCAAAGAGATTTATGAGCAGCCTCAAGTAGCTTTGAATATAATCAATGCACCTCGCCATTTTATAACTCAATTAGCCAATAGAATAGTTGAATCTGATAGAATATATCTCATTGGATGCGGCACTTCATATCATGCATGTATCTTCGGCTCCTACATACTTCGCTCCATGGCTGATATCGACGCTTATCCTGTCATAGCATCAGAATTTAATAATCTCTACACCAATCTTAAGAGCAATACCGCAATTCTAGCTATATCACAATCTGGGGAGACGGCAGACATACTGCATGTTCTAAGAAGCCTCCAAAACGCTGATGTGAAGTTATTAGCGTTGACAAATGTCATGGGCTCCTCAATAACGAGGTTAGTCTCGTCATATGTTGGACTCTATGCAGGACCTGAGATAGGCGTAGCTGCAACCAAGACATTTATAGCACAGCTTCTAATGCTGACCAGAATAAGCATAGAAGCTGCAAAGATTAAAGGTGTAAACTTAGAGCTAGCAAAAGAAGCTGAGGCACTTTTAAGATCTTCAGCCAAACTTATCGAATCGGCTCTCTCATTAAATGATGGCATAGCAAGAGATCTTTCAATAAAGCTATCTCTCAAACATCATGCTTTCTTCTTAGCCCGAGGGATAAATATTGTCACGGCACTTGAAGGTGCCTTGAAGCTAAAGGAAATAAGCTATATTCACGCTGAAGGTTATCCTGCAGGAGAATCAAAGCATGGACCCATAGCTCTCATAGAGGATGGTTATCCATGCATCTTCATATGCCCCCGTGATGAGACTTACGATAAAATAATCGGCAACATAATGGAAATGAAGGCTAGAGGTGCCTTTATAATTTCATGTGTGGAAGAGGGCGATAAAGAGGTAAGAGAAATATCAGACAATGTCTTTGTGCTTCCGAATATAGAACTTAAAATGTTGGCACCAATACTTCATGTCATACCTCTTCAATTGTTGGCTTATTACACTGCTGTGGCTCGAGGTTTTGATCCAGACAAGCCTCGCAATCTTGCTAAGTCCGTTACAGTCCTTTAATACCTCTAAGGTCTATAGTGTCAAAGACATCCGGCCCAGTACTTACAATGGTTACAGGGACTTTTAGATTGTTTTCAATGTTCTCTATGAATTCTTTAGCTTCACGCGGTAGATCTTCGTATCTCCTGGTTCTTGATGCATTAGGAAATAGGGTATCTATCCTTGTTAATGCTACTTGAGTTGCACTATTAGCTATTACAGCCTTTTTAGCAAGATCGTAATTAAAGAATGCCACTCTTCTCCTCCTACCAGTTACGGTAGCCACTTCAACAAGCCCCAACTTTTCGGCTTCTTCTTCAGGCAGCTCGCCAGGTAATGGTCCTTCGCCAACTCTCGTGACATACGATTTAAAGACCACTATGACCTCATCGACCATTTTAGGTCCTATGCCAACTTCGCTGCACACTGCTGATGCAGTGGTATCCCTGCTCGTAACATAAGGATAAGTGCCATGGTACAACGATAGATAATATCCTTGCGTACCTTCAAGCAATACGTTATGGTCATGGTCTAATGCGTTGCAAACAATAGCCAGCACATCGTCTAAGTAGTTACGTAGCTCTTCTACGTCACGAGCTAGTTTAGCGATTCTTCTCACTCTATCTTCTATTGCTGCTCCAACTCCTTGACCTGTAGAACCTATCCTAGACATTAAATGTTGATTTTCTCTTTCTCTCTTCACGTGTTTTTCTTCAATAATAGATGCTTGAGGATCAACTTTCAGCCTATCGCTAGTCCCTGTCAGCTCTAATTCGCTCATTAAAACGTCAATCCTTATGTTTGCTCCAGCGGCAATGCAAAGAGTAGTATGGGGATTTATGAAGCTACAAGGTATCATTCTCAATTTGTACTCTCTGTTATTGTAAACAACTGTATGGCCTGCATTGACCGATCCTGTCCTAACTGCGACTTTTACATCATCCTTTAATGCCAAGTAACCACAGATTTTACCTTCTAGGGGGCTAACGCCTTTCCCTCATCCCCGAAGAAGCCTCCTACAACAACAGTCAGCATTACTCTAACCCCCAATATGGCTTTAGGATTTTCTCAATTACATTCCCTATTACTTTTAAGCCACTTTGCTTAACACCACTTGTTGAAATTGTCTTATCTTCCTTCTCAACACTTGGCAAGTCGATTAGACATGCCAAGATGTTGTAAACACCTTTAGCAAGTCCAGGCCCATACCCTCCTTCAAGCACAAAGATAAACTTCCTAGTTACTCCATTTTCTTTCAATCTCTTAATCATCTCGGCTATTTTTACAAAGGAATTTACTGATAGTTTCATGGATGTTATTGGGTCTTCTTTATGCGCATCAAAGCCAGCTGATAGTAACAATATTTCAGGGGAACTTTCTCTCAAAACCTTCTCGACTATGTTGTTCAAAACTTCTTCATATAAATCATCGCCCGTAAGGGGAGGCAATGGGACATTTATAT
>Ga0180301_10004138_pt1 | contig 11218 bp, 9 predicted proteins | sample GuaBasSediGuay16_FD_121797 | JGI IMG/M metagenome (GOLD analysis project Ga0180301, IMG submission 121797) | Subseafloor sediment microbial communities from Guaymas Basin, Gulf of California, Mexico - Guay16, Core 4569-2, 12-15 cm | ecosystem: Environmental > Aquatic > Marine > Hydrothermal... | reverse complement strand
TTTTCTGCAGGTTAAGGGAAGAGGGTGAGAGTCCCTCGCGGTCGCGCCGCTGTGACCGGAACGAAATCCACCTTACCCTGTAACATGCAGGGTAAAAAGCCACTGCAAAGCAAGGTGAAAGCCTGCTTTGTGGGAAGGGGTGGAGAGTAGGAAGCCTTCCTTTAAATAAGGAAGGAAGTGCCGGGAGCCAGAATACCTGCCTGCAGAATATTGCCCCCTCTTCTTCGCGAGGTGAGAAGGGTGGGTTTTATCTCAAGAAATAAAACCCTGGCCTTCAGAAGAAGAGGGCCAGGGTTTTTTATTTGGAATTAAAGGAAAATAAAGGAGGAGGTTAAAATGCAAAGGAAGGTAAAAAATCTAAGAAAAAATACGAAGGTTTTTTTTACTTTTTTAGTAGCTGTGAGCCTCTCTTTTTCCTCTTTTTGTGCAGGAGCACAGGAGGTTTTTAATCTGGGTGAGATAGTTATTACTGCCACAAGGCTTCCTCAGCTTTTAAAAGATACACCGGGTTCTGTGACTTTAATTACGCACAAAGAAATTGAATCTTCCAAGGCAAAAAATGTGGCAGAGCTTTTGCAAAAGGTTGTGGGAGTGGATGTTAAAAGCTATGGCTATAACGGAACAGGAACAATTTCTATCAGAGGAAGTTCATCTAATCAGGTTCTTGTTATGATTGACGGTCGTCCTTTAAATCTTGCTTCCTCAGGAGATGTTGATCTTTCATTATTTTCTCTTGATAATGTGGAGAAAATAGAGGTTGTGAGGGGTCCTTTTTCTGCTCTGTATGGAGGAGGAGCTTTGGGTGGGGTTGTGAATATAATTACAAAAAATCCCCCTGAAGTTTTTAAGGCAAAAGCCCGGCTTTCTTATGGAAGTTTTAACACAAGCTCCTGCAGCTTCAGTTTGGGTGAAACTGAGAGAAAACTGGGCTATATAATTTTTGCTGATAAACTTTATTCTGAAGGAGAAAGAGAAAATAGCTTTAAAGATAGTTTCAGATTAAATGGAAAGATAACCTTTTTCCCTTTTTCCCTTTCTGCTGGCTATCTGGAAGATAAAAAAGGAGTGCCCGGGTCCTCTGATTGGCCAACTCCCAATGCCACTCAAAAAGATTTTAAAAACTGGGTTGATATAAGTTTTACCACCAGAAAGAAAGTTTCTCCTTTTTCTTTTAAGATTTTCCTAAATGAGGATAAAATTATCTACGAAAACCCTGATTGGGATCAAAAGGATACAACGAAAAATAGAGTTTTTGGAGTATTCTTACAAAAAAGTTTTCTTTACTCAAAACACAATTTTATATGGGGGGTTGATTTAAAGAGGGAAAGTGTAGATGTAAGAACAATTGACGGAACATCAAGGATTGGAGGAGAGAGAAAGACAGAGTCTTCTGCTTTTTACGTTGAAGACAGGGTAAATATTTCTCCCCGACTTTCTCTCTTTCTCGGGGCAAGGTATGATAATAATTCTTCATACGGCTGGCAGATAAGCCCGAGAGTAAGTCTTATTTACCACATGGGTAGCTTTACCTCTTTGAAAGCTTCCTGGGGGAGGGCTTTCAGACCTCCCACAATAAATGACCTTTACTGGGAGGAAGATTGGGGATATGGAATGGGTTTTTTTGGGAATCCTGAGCTTGTTCCAGAAAAGTCCTCAGAATATGAATTTGGAATAGAACGTGTAATCTCTCCCAGGGTTCTTGGAAGGATTACCTTTTTTTCCTCTCATGTTGAAGATCTTATAAGCTGGGTTGAAACCTCCACCTACAGATGGGAGCCTCAAAATATAGACGAGGCTACAATAAGAGGGCTTGAAACAGAATTAAAGCTTAGACCCTTTAAGAAAATATCCTGCACTTTAAACTACACGCTTCTTGAGGCAAAGGACGAGAAAGAATTTAAGGGAAATTATCTTCCTTATCGTCCCAAAAATAAGTTTTTCTTGGGTTTTGATTATAAGATTTCTCCTGAGATTTCCTTTTACACTGAAGCACAGGTGGTAGGAGAAAGATATACTGATAGAGAGAATACAACAAAGCTTTCCCCCTACACCTTGGTGGGGACAAAGTTAATTTTTAAGAAAGATAGATATGAGTTTTTCTTAAAAGTGGATAATCTCCTGGATGAAGAATACGAGAATATAAAAGGATATCCTATGCCTGGCAGAATGATAAAGGGTGGGATTGAGGTCGCTCTGTAAAGAAAAAAACGAAATAAGGAGGGCCGGATTTTACAATCCGGTCCTCCTTTGGAAGGAGAGATTTTATGCTGATAGATTTTATCTTAAGGGGTGGTCCTGTTATGTGGCCGATTATTTTTATCTCTGTTGTCTGTTTGGGGATAATTATGGAGAAAATTTACACTTTCCGAAAAGAGAAAGTAAATATACCGGCTTCTACCGAAATTGAAAATTTTCTTAAGGAAAAGAAAAGAGGATATTCTCTTTCTATCTCTGGCAGAAAGAGGTCTTTTTTTGCAAGGCTTTGTTCATTTGTTATTGAAAACTACAAACTTCCTCCAAAAATTAAGGAAGAACTTTTTTCTCAGTTTATTTTATCAGAGATTGGAAGATTGGGTAAGAATCTGAGGTTTTTGGGAATAATGGGTCATGTTTTACCTCTTTTGGGTCTTTTTGGAACAGTGACTGGTATGATAAAGGTTTTTATGGTGGTGGAAAGAGTAGAAGGTTCGGTGGTAAATCCACAGGTTCTTGCAGGAGGAATATGGGAAGCTCTTCTTACAACAGCGGCGGGACTTGCTGCTGCTATTCCCACTTTAATAGCTTACCATTATTTTGAAGGAAAGCTGGAAGATATTTATTTAGAAACAAGAGGTATCATTTTTCAAGTAGAAAAATTTTTGGAGGAGAAAAATGATGAAAAAAATCATGCGAAAAAAGATTCCTTTAACTTTAGAAATAGCTCCTCTTATTGATATAATTTTTCTTCTTCTTATTTTCTTCCTTTTAACAGCATCCTTGAGCTCACAGAGTTCGCAGAAACTGGCGCAACTTGATCTTCCTGAAGCTTCCACGGCAGAAAGTCTTAATGAAAGTCTTGTTCTCACAATAACAAAAAAAGGAGAGATTTTTGTAAGAGGAGAGAAGATAACGCATGACTTACTTTTTTTCTTTTTGGATTCAATGGTGAGAGAAAAAAAGATTAAGAAAATAAATATTCAGGCAGACGCTGATGTTCCTTTTAAGGTGCCGATAAAAGTTATGGATATATGTAGAAAGGCAGGAGTTGAAGAAATAAGTATAATCACAATAAAAAATAAAGGAGGATAGATTGCGCTGGGTAATTATTTCAGTCTTTATTCACCTTGTAATTTTTCTTTTGCCTTTCTCTTTTGACTATCAGAAAGAGAACATTTCTTTACCAGAGCTTACCTACAGATTTAAGGAAAAAGTTATTAAAAAAGAAAGGACGCAGATTAACATAGCAAAAAAGAAAGATATTGAAAGGATTGCTGATAGGATTATTTTTCAGGAGTTTGCTGGAATTAAAATTTTCGATAAGACTTTTTGTCCTTTAACAGGAACAAAAGAAAAATTTCAGGTTTCACTTAAAGAAAGCTCTCTTAAGGGTAAAAAAATTTTTCTCCCTCAAGATATTAAATCTTCCTTTCATCTTATAACTTCTTCTTTTGCAGAACTAAAAACAGTAAAGAAAAAAGATTTTTATTCTTATTCCAAAAAGAAAGGTCATTCTCTTCCTAACATTTCCAAAGCTCCTTTCCCGTCAGATGAAGAAAAGATTTTTGTAGAGGTGAGCAAAAAAGCTTTTAAGAGAGATTTTGCTTTTTCAAACCTTATAAGAAGGGAAAGAAATATTTTTATCTCTCCCCCAGATTCTTTTGATTTTTCTCCTCTTTATAAAAGACTTCCTTTTACAAAAAGGCAGGATTGTCTGATAGCAAAGAGTTTACCTCAAGTTCACATGCCACCTTCTTTACATCCTGTCTGTCTTCATCAGGAAAAAGAGAAGATGCTCCCTTCTTCTTTTTTTCCCCAGGACTATCTGGAGAAAAAAGTAAAAATAATGTCACCAGAATTTTGTGCTTTAAAGATAAAGCCCTTTTATTTATTAAAAACTTTATCTTCTTTGAAGTCGCCAATGCTCCCTCCTGGAGGGGAAGGTGGGGAGGAAATTTTCTCCTACCTTCCCCTACCAGAGAAAAGTTTCTCCCAGGGAAGGAAGATAGAGAAAAATTTCTTAAATTCTGTTCCCTATTGTCCTTCCTTCTCTAAAGGAAAAATCTATACTCAGAAGAGAAAACCTTTGTCCTCTCTTTTGAGAAGTTCTCCATCTCCTGTGGTTGACGCCTATCTGAGAAGAATATTTAATATCATTCAAAAGAAAAAAGTTTATCCTTCTCTTGCAAGAGAAAAAGGCTTTGAGGGAAAAGTGGGAGTAAGCTTTACCATTTCTTTTAAAGGAAAAGTTCTTGAAGTTGAAATTACATCGCCATGTAAATACCCTGAGTTAAATGAGGCGGCAAAGAAGTTAATTTTCGAGGCCTCTCCTTTCCCTCCTTTTCCTCCTGAGTTGAATAAAAAAGAAATTAAATTAAAAATGGAGGTAAGATATGAACTTGAGGAAAAAAAGTAGACTTTCCAGGAAAATTACAGAAGGGGTTCTCTTTTTTCTTCTTTTTTCTCTTGGCTTTGCCTTTTTTGCTTTCTCCGGGGAAGATTTTTCTCTCCATCTTAATCTGGGTGTTGCCTATTACAATGAGGCTCAGTACGAGAAGGCAAAGGAAGAGTTTAAAAAAGCTTTAGAGATTAATCCAGATAGTTTTGAAGCTCACTACAATCTTTTACTTATCTATCTTGCCACGGGGGATTTTACTTCAGCAGAAGCTGAGGCAAAAGCCTGTCTTAAACTGAATGGGACTTATCCAGAGCTTCATTTTCAGCTTGGGAATATTTATTTTTATAAAAAGCTTTATTCAAAAGCAGAGGCAGAATACAGAGAAGAACTTGAAAAAGACCCTGATCATATTCCCTCTCTTTACAATCTTTCCAAAGTTTTACAACTACAGGGAAGATTTAAAGAGGCTGAAGTGTTTTTGGAGAAAGTGAAAGAAATTAATCCCGACTTTCCTGGCGTATATGCAGATCTTGGAGAGGTCTACTTCAAGCAGGGAAAATTGGAGAAGGCAAAGGAATGTCTTGAAGAGGCTATTAAAAAAGACCCGACAAATGCTTCCTCCTATATTTATCTTGAGAGGATTTACCAGAAAAAAGGAAATTACCAAGAGGCGAGGAAGATAATTTGTAAGGCAGCAGAGATTTTCCCGGATAATTTCTATATCAATCTTGAGGCAGGGTATATTTATCTCAAGCTTGAAAAATTTTCTCAAGCAAGTCTTTACCTTGAAAAAGCTGTTGGCATAAATCCGGATGACTTATTTGCCCGGTATTATCTTGGATACTGTTATACCAGATTAAAGAGGGTAGATGATGCTATATCCCAGTATGAATTTATTTTGACAAAAAGAGAAAAATTTGAAGACGTCTATTTTTGCCTTGGGAATCTTTACTATGAGAAAAAAGACCTACAGAAAGCCTGTTACTTTTATCTTAAAGAGCTGAAAGTGAATCCGGAAAATCCTCATGCTCTTTTTAACCTGGCGACTATCTACTTTGAAAAGGGGAATTTGGACAAGGCAGAATCTACTTTAAAAAAATTTTTAGAGATTTTTCCCAATGATTACAGTGCTCATACTCTTATGGGAGATATTTATATGAAAAAAGGTATTTATGATAAAGCAATAGAGGAATACGAGAAAGCAAAGAGCCTGAAAAATGAACAATTTCCAAGGTGAGGTTAGTTCTTAATACGGTGTCTTGATTGATTTTTAACTTTCTGGTATAATTTGGCAAAACAGGGTAAGGATGTAAAATGGAGAAAAAGAAGTCATCTGTTCTTTTAAAAATCGGGATAATTTCTGGTATATTAATAATCGGATTTATCTTTATAAAATTTTACCCTCCTGATATTTTGTTGCACAATATTTTGTTGCACAGTAAGATGCTTAAAAACCATGAAGATAACCACCTGCAAGTATACGAGGATGAAAATTTACAGAAGGAGAAAGAAAGCTCCGATTCTTTTTGGTCAAAGGAACAAAATATTCTTCCAACTGCAGAAAGCCCCTCCGGAAAGGAAAAGATATCTTACAAGCTTTTATTTTCAGCAACTCTTCGTCGAAACGATACTCTTTACACATGTTTAAAGAGGAAGGGTATCCCCCCTCAAAAAATTTATCTCATATCAAAGTCACTGAAAAGTTTTTTGAATCCAAGAAACTGCAGACCGGGCGACAGGGTTGAATTACAGGAGAAAGAAAATGGACTTATGGTTCTCAAATACTTTCCCGAGGGTCTTAACTATTATGTTGTGGAAGAAAAAGAACCAGGTGTCTTTGTAGCAGAAAAAAAGAAATTCCCAGAAAGAAGGTCCGTATAGGTGCAAAAGGTGAGGTTGAATCCTCTCTTTATGAGGCTATGAAAAAGGAGGGGATTAGCAATGAGCTTATTTTAAATTTTGCTGACATTTTCTCCTGGGAAATAGACTTTTTAACAGATCCTCGTAAAGGTGATTCCTTTCAGATGATATGGGAAAGGTATATCAGTCCAGAAGGAAATGTTCTTATGGAAGGAAGAATACTTGCTGCTCAGTATGTAAATCAGGGTAAGAAGTATACAGCTATATTTTATCAGGACCCTGAAGGACATAGAGGATATTTTACACCGGATGGAAAATCTTTACGAAAAAGTTTCCTACGCTCTCCACTGCACTATCGTAGAATATCCTCTTATTTTTCTTATAGAAGATTTCACCCTATACTTAAAATTTACCGTCCTCACCTTGGAATAGACTATGCAGCTCCTACCGGGACTCCTGTTTCAAGTATAGGTGATGGAGTGGTTATTTTTGCTGGATGGAATGGAGGATTTGGGAAACAGGTAAAAATTAAACATCCCAATGGATACATTACAAGCTATGGACATCTTTCCAGGATAGCAAAAGGTGTAAGAAGAGGGAAAAAGGTATATCAGGGACAGGTTATAGGATATGTTGGAGCAACCGGGCTTGCTACAGGTCCTCACCTTGATTTTAGAATATCTAAAAACGGAAGATATTATAACTTCCTTAAAATGAGACTTCCCCGGGCAGCTTCTGTGAAAGAAGCCTATTTTGACGATTTTAATAAAAAGAAAACCCTGTATGTCTACTATCTTGACTTTTTAACAAAGGCAAAGGATAAAGTTGTTCTCTTAGAAGAGCTGCCTGAGGAAAAAGAACTTACCTCTTAGTTTTTCCTCAAATTCATGATTTCAAGCTTGCTTTTTGCCAAATTTGAACTATTATTTTTATCCTTTTTAAAGGACTTCTCTAAGGAAGAACGATTTGATGGATAAAAGAGTAAAGTTTGCCTCTTATTTTGCAATGTTTACCTTTGGTATGGCAAATGGTTCTCTTGGTCCTCTTCTTACTCCCATAGCAGATTTTTTCAAGTTAGAAGTTGCTCAGGTTGGATATCCTGTTGTGTTTAGCTCTATGGGTTTTTTTACAGCAGGTATTTTTACCTCCTTTGTGTGGAACATTCGTAGGGCTTCTTTTATACTCTTCTTTTTTTCTCTATCTTTATCTGCAGCTTCTTTTTGTATATTCTTTCTCCATACCAGCATAAAGATTATCTTAATTTTTCTTTTTTTAATAGGGTTAAGTGGAGGGATGTTGCACTGTGGAACAAATTCTTTGTTTGCCGAAATTTTTGTTAAAAAAAGGGCAGGTTATCTTAGCCTTTTGCTTGTTTTCTTTGGTTTGGGAGCTTTTTTAGGTCCTCTGGTGGTGGGTGCTATTCTTACTTTTTCTGTGGGCTGGTATATATTTTATTTTTTTCTGGGAACTGTTGCCTTATCTCTTTCCTTCTTTTTTAAAAAAGATATTAAACCGGAAGTTGTAAGGATAAATGAACATTTTTCAAGACATCGTCCGGCGTTATCTTTATTCTTCTGGGTTATTGCTCTTGTTAATTTTCTTGCCATGGGAGTGCAAAGTTCCTATCATTCCTGGATACCTTTTTTTCTGACAAGAGCAAGAGATATTTCACCTGCTGTAGCAAGCTACAGTGTTTCTTTGTTCTGGATTGGTATGATGGGTGGGAGAGCTTTATTTGCTCGATTTTCCCATAAGGTTGATCTTTACATCTCTTTGATTTTTGCAACAGGTTGCTCTGCTTTATTTTTCACGCTTAGTTTTTTAACTGCGGAAATTTTATTAATTGTTTTGTCCCTGATATTTTCAGGAATGCTTTTTTCCTTTGTCTCTCCTGGATTGCGTGCTCTGGGAGGTAATATTTTCTCAGGGCATATTGGATTTGTTATAGGGATTCTTACCGGGATTGGAAGTGTTGGTAGTACTTTTTTGCCCTGGTTTGTGGGCTGGCTCTCTCAGGAAATTGGTATTACATGGGGTGTTCTTGTAATACCTTTCTTTAGTGGTTTAATCTCAGTTGTTCTTTTTAAAATGCGTTCCTCTCAAAAGATTGGCTAAAATTTTTAAATTGGTTTTGCCTTTGTTGACTTTGGGAAGTATTCGGATAGAATAAAAATCCGAACATGTCCTGGAGCGAGGGATTATGAATAAGGAATACATAAAAGATGTGTTAAGAAAAGTAGAGAAAAGAGAGCTCTCCCTGGATGAGGCTTTGGAAAAGCTCAAAGATCTCTGTTTTGAAAATCTTGGTTTTGCAAGAATTGACCATCATCGTGAGCTTCGCAGAGGTTTCCCGGAGGTCATTTTTTGTCAGGGAAAGTCCTTAGATCAGATAAAATCTATTGCTAAAGCCATGCTGGAGAAGAATAAATTGCTTCTTGCAACTCGTGCCAGCAAAGAGGTTTACGAAGTGGTAAGGGAATTAACCGATAAGGTCTTTTATCATCCTGTAGCAAGAGTGGTTGTTGCAGGGGAACCAAAGTCTGTGAAAAATAGGGAAAAATTTATTCTTGTTATCTCTGCAGGAACAGGAGATATCCCCGTTGCAGAGGAGGCGAAGGTCACAGCTGAAGTTATGGGGAACAGGGTTGAGACTTTGTATGATGTGGGAATAGCAGGAGTGCATCGTTTAATGGAGGAAAAAGAACTTTTAAAAAGTGCCAATGTTTTAATAGTAGTGGCGGGAATGGAAGGAGCACTTCCTGGTCTTGTGGGGGGACTTGTGGAAAAACCTGTTATAGCTGTTCCTACAAGTATAGGATATGGAGCAAATTTTGGTGGAATTTCAGCTCTCCTTGGTATGCTTAATAGTTGCAGTCCTGGAATTGCAGTGGTTAATATAGATAACGGCTTTGGAGCAGGTTATATTGCCTCTCTTATTAATCAAATGAATAGGGGGGAGAAATGAAAATTGCTTATTTTGATTGCTTTTCTGGAATAAGCGGAGATATGGTTCTGGGCGCACTTGTAGATGCAGGACTTTCTCTTAGTTTTCTTGAGGATGTTATTAACAGGCTGGGTTTGAGAGATTGCAAGGTTGTGGGAAGGAAAGTTAAAAGAAAAGGAGTGGTTGCAACAAAAGTTGATGTAATTTTCCCTCCTAAGAGTCATTATCGTCCTTCGGAAATTATAAAAATTATAGAAAACTCCTCTCTTGAGGAGAAGGTAAAGAAGAAAAGCAAAGAGATTTTTTTAACTCTTGCACAGGCAGAGTCAAAAATTCACGGGGAAAGCCTTGACAGTCTGCACATGCATGAACTTTCCTCTCCTGATACTATAATTGATATTGTGGGCTCGGTTGCTGGGATTTACAGGATAGGAATAGATGAGGTTTTTTCTTCTAAGATAAATCTTGGAGGGGGGAAAGTTAAAACAGCTCATGGAGAGTTGCCTGTTCCTGCTCCTGCTACTCTTGAAGTTTTGAAAGGGGTTCCTATTTACTCCTCAAATGTAGAGGTGGAGCTCACCACTCCAACAGGAGCAGCTATAATTAAAGGATTTTCCTCCTCTTACGGTTTGTTACCCGAGATCAAAATAGATAAAGTTGGATATGGAGCAGGACAGAAAGAGCTTTCTTCTCCAAATGTGCTGAGGTTATTGATAGGAGAGAGAGTATCTTCTTTTGAAAGAGATTATGTTGTTGTTCTTGAAACAAACATAGATGATATGAACCCCGAATTTTATGATTATATTATGAACTCTCTCTTTGAAAAAGGAGCACTTGATGTCTTCTTGGTTCCTGTTTATATGAAGAAAAATCGCCCAGGGAATATCCTGACGGTTATCTGCGAAGAACAAAACAAGGAAAACATTCTGGAGGTAATTTTTTCAGAGACCACCACCTTAGGTATAAGGATAAACTACGCTGAGAGAAGAAAACTTGAGAGGAAGGTGGAAAATTTTAAAACTTCTCTTGGTGAGGTGAAAGTTAAACTGGGAGTTTTAAACGGGAGGGTGATGAATTTTTCTCCTGAATATGAAGACTGCAAGAAAATTGCAAGTGAAAAAGGTCTTTCTTTAAGAAAGGTTTATGATACTGTAAGGAAGGAAGTTTCTTCTTCTATCTTATCTTCTGTATTCAACATCTGATGCCTTTTCCGGGATTTGTGCTAAAAAATCAGAATCCACAAGATAAACTCCCTGGCGAAGACTGCTTGTGACAAAAACAGATTTCTCGTCTTTTAAACTTCCAAACTTTATAATTCCCGATTTTTCCCCTCCTTTTTCCCAGAGAGCAATTTCAAGTAGTGGACTTTGAAATCCATATTTTAAAGGATTATCTAATTTTTCTTTTATAACTTTTTTAAATTCAAGATCCTTTATGGAAAAAAGGACCTTCCATATTTTTGGATTGTCGGCTAATTTCTCAAAAGGAGCTTTTATTTTCCATCTTCTTTTCTTTTTTTCAAGTACTATGAGGTTTTTTTTATGTCTTATTTCAATTTTCTCAATTTCCAGAGGATTGAAATTTAAAAGATGCCTGTCCCTTAGTTCTGAGATTTTTGCCATTGTAAAAAGTTTATCTTTTATTTCTTTTTTTAAAACAAAGGGATACTTCTGTAAGGATGAGGTACCAAAAATTTTCCCTTCTTTGCTTGCAAAAATATTTAATTTGTGGATTTTTTCCTCTTCCCATAGACAAAAGACTATTTCAGGTTTTTGCGTGATTTCTATTTTTTTAAAAGAATTTGCAGGGAGAAAACTTTC
>Ga0180301_10004137_pt1 | contig 11218 bp, 8 predicted proteins | sample GuaBasSediGuay16_FD_121797 | JGI IMG/M metagenome (GOLD analysis project Ga0180301, IMG submission 121797) | Subseafloor sediment microbial communities from Guaymas Basin, Gulf of California, Mexico - Guay16, Core 4569-2, 12-15 cm | ecosystem: Environmental > Aquatic > Marine > Hydrothermal... | reverse complement strand
GCGCGCGGGTTTGGCGGCGGCTTCCTTCGCCGGCATTGCGCCCTGTACTCGCTCGATTATCTTTTCAATTTCACCCTTGCAGCCCCCACAGCCGCCGCCGGCCTTGCAGTAATTGGTCACCTGTTCAACGGTCGTCAGGTCGTTTTCACGAATGACCTTTTTTATCTCTTCGTCGGTAACGCCGAAACAGGTGCAGACAATTTTGCCTTCCTTTTTGTGTGCACCCTTGCCCTTATTGCGATAGTTTTCAATCGCCGCGGCCAGCGCCTCCTGGCCCATTACCGAGCAGTGCATCTTCTGTTCGGGAAGCCCGCCGAGCCGCTTGACGATATCCTGGTTGGTTACGCGCTCGGCTTCTTCGAGGGTCATGCCCTTGACGATCTCGGTCAATACCGACGACGAGGCGACGGCGCTTGCACAGCCGAAGGTCCTGAACTTGATGTCGCCGATGCGCCCTTCGCTGTCGAGTTTGAAAGTCAGCGTCAGCGCGTCTCCGCAGGCAAGCGACCCCACTTCTCCAACGCCGTCGGCATCTTCAACCGTGCCCACGTTACGCGGGTTAAGAAAATGGTTCATGACCTTGTCGGTGTAATCCCACATGCCCCTTCAGTTCCTGCTAATTTGACAAATTCGGATTTCCATCCCAAACTATACACTGCAAAGGCCGCATTTGTTCGTTTCCCGTCATGCCTGGCCGGCTTTCAGCGCCTGGTCGAAGTCGGCGATGATGTCGGCGATATTCTCGGTGCCGACGGAAACTCGCACATAGTCGCCTGTTACACCCGTACTCAACTGTTCTTCTTCGCTCAACTGCTGATGCGTCGTCGTCGCAGGATGAATAACCAGCGTCTTGCTGTCAAGCACGTTTGCCAGATGGCTTGCCAGCCTGACGCTGTTGATGAACTTTGCGCCGGCTTCTTTTCCGCCCTTTATCCCGAAACCCAAAATCGCGCCCTGTCCGTTCGGCAGGTACTTCATCGCCATCTTATAGTCCTTGTGAGACTCCAGGCCCGGATAGTTCACCCATGTAACGGCGTCGTGCTTTTCAAGGAATTTCGCCAGGGCCAGGGCATTTTCGCAATGCCTCGGAACGCGGAGATGTATCGTCTCCAATCCCATCAGGAACAGGAACGCATTGAACGGAGACATGCACCCGCCCATATCCCGGAGGAATTGTGTCCTCGCCTTGATAATATAGGCTAATTCGCCGACGGCCTCGACATATTTAACGCCGTGGTAGCTCGGATCAGGCTCTGTCAATCCCGGGAACTTTCCGTTGGTCCAGTCGAATTTGCCCGAATCGACGATGACCCCGCCTATGCTGTTGCCGTGCCCGCCGATGATCTTCGTGCAACTGTGCACGACAATGTCGATGCCATGCTCGAACGGCCTGAACAGCATCGGCGACGTTACAGTGTTGTCGCATATCACCGGAATGCCGTGGTCGTGGGCAATGCGGGCGACCTTCTCGAAATCCATGACGTCGTTTTTGGGATTGCCTATGCTTTCGATGTAAAGAAATCTCGTGTTGTCCTTGATTGCTTTTGCAAAGTTGGCGGGGTCGTCCGGCTCGACAAAGGTAACGTCAATCCCGATTTTCGGAAACGTCTGACTAAACAGCGTGTATGTCCCGCCGTAAAGGGAATTGGACGATACGAAGTGCTCTCCGGCGCCGCAGATATTCAGCACGGCGGCATTGATCGCCGCCATACCCGAACTGAAGCCGAGCGCCCCTACGCCGCCTTCCATCGCGGCAATACGTTTTTCGAGCACATCCGTTGTCGGATTCATCAGACGAGTATAGATATTGCCGAACTCCCTGAGAGCAAACAGATTCGCCGCGTGATCCGTATCGCGAAACACATAGCTGGTGGTCTGGTAGATCGGCACGGCTCGGCTCAAAGTATCCGAATCCACCACCTGTCCGGCATGTAAAGCCAAAGTCTCCAAACGATAATCATTTTCCTGCGTCATTTCTCTTCCTTTTCTCTGTTTACATGAAAGCCTTCTTGCTTTGTCATTTCGAGCGAAGCCGAGAAATCTATTAAAACAACTCCGCGAAGCGGTTCCTTGTACTTGAGTCGGGTTTTGCTTAGAGTGCCTTATTCTGGATTCCCGCTTCCGCGGGAATGACAAAAGGTTCTCACACATGGCAAAAGTATTACAAACATTCCGGCTTCCAGCGGCCTATCCGGTCGGCAGAACCTCTAACATTCGGTCAAGGGCCGCCCGCGCCCGCTTCCGCACGTCTTCGGCTACCAAAATCTCATACTGCATATCTTCCAGAGACCACAGCACTTTTTCAAGATTAATCTTTTTCATATTCCCGCATATCGCCGAATCCGCAATGGGAAAGAACTGCTTTTGCGGATTCTGCTTCTTCAGCGTGTGTATGATTCCAATCTCGGTAACTACGATGAAACTCCGATGGCTGCTCTGGGCGGCGAATCTGAGCATTCCTCCGGTGCTGAGAAGCTCGTCGGCACAATCGCGGACCTCCTTGCGGCATTCCGGATGTGCAATGACTATGGCGCCCGAGTGTTTCTTTTTGGCGTCTGCGACATCGGCCTGTGTGATCCGTGCATGGGTCAGGCAGTAGCCGGGCCACAATATCATCTGTCTGCCCGTTCGTTCAACGATGTATTCGCCGAGGTTTCTGTCGGGCACAAAGATGATCTCTCTGCCGGCCGGCAGCGACTCGACTATTTGGAGCGCGTTGCTGCTGGTGCAGCAGTAGTCGCTTAGCGCCTTGACTTGGGCGGTGGTGTTTACATAGCAGACGACAAGGGCGTCGGGGCGCCTTTTCTTGAGTTCACCGAGCGATCCGGCGTCTATCATGTCGGCCATGGGACAGCCGGCGGTTTTCTCCGGCAGCAGGACGGTTTTTTGCGGCGAGAGGATCTTCGCCGTCTCGGCCATGAACTGCACGCCGCAGAATACGATTGTCTCGGCGCCGGTTGTCGAAGCCTGAATACTCAGGCCCAATGAGTCGCCGGTGAAATCGGCAATGTCCTGAACCTCGCCGATTTGATAGTTATGCGCCAAAATGACCGCGTTTCGCTGCTTTTTGAGATGCCGGATTTTTTTTATGATCGCCTGGGTCAACATTGTCTCCTGTCGGGGCCGGGTTGTCGTTGGTCCTTGCCGCTTGCGTCATTGTTGTGGTGCTTGTATCGCGTTTCCGGCACGGCCATCATGACCGTTACGCCGGGCGGCACGGACCTGCGAACCCAGGCGTTGGCGCCGATGACAGATCCTTTTCCAATGGTCACATTGCCTAAGATCGTCGCCTCGGCGTAAATCGTCACGTCATCTTCGATGGCAGGATGCCGTTTGACACCCTGTATCGTCTGGGCGTATTTGGTGATGCTGATGGCTACTAATGAGACGCCCTGGTAGAACTTTACGTTGTTGCCGATGACCGCCGTTTCACCCACGACCACGCCGGTGGCGTGATCAATGAAAAAACGCTTGCCGATTTTGGCCCCGGGATGGATATCAATGCCTGTTACGCCATGTGCGTATTCACTCATGATCCTGGGAATCAGGGGCACCTCCATCAGGTACAACTCATGCGCAATGCGATGGATGGCGATGGCGGTGATGTAGGGATAGCTGATTACCACTTCTTCCAGAGACCTCGCCGCCGGATCGCCGTCAAAGGCCGCCTGAACGTCGGTCTTCAGTATTTGGCGGATTTGCGGAATCCTGCCTAACAGCCGCTCGGTGATATCGGCAGCCATCGTTTCGCAGTCGCAGGTGGGGCAATCCTTCATGCGGCATTCATGCTTCAGGGCAAGGCTTATCTGATGGGCAAGCTCGCTTCGCAGCGTGTCGAGAATGTCACTTACGATGGCGCCAACGTTGGCTTGCGTAACGATCCGTTTTCCCGTGTAGCCGGGAAAAAGCAGTTCGAGGAGCCCGTCGAGGATAGACATTATCTTCTCACGGACGGGCAGATTGGTTACGTCAATGAAGTTTATGCCCGAGTCCCCGTCATAAGTCTTAAGGATCGCCTTGACGAGATCGGCGTTTTTTTCGATGTCATCGTGCTCGGTCATGGGCCGATTGCCCCTCTCAGGCATACAATTCGGTGGACAGATAGCGTTCGCCCGTGTCGGGAATTATAACGACGATTGTTTTTCCTTTGTTTTCGGGTCGTTTGGAGACCTCGGCAGCTGCGTACATTGCGGCGCCGGCGCTGATGCCGGCTAATATGCCTTCTTTGGAAGCCAGCAGCCTTGCCGTCTCCATGGCCTGGTCGTTGGTCACCTGGAATATTTCGTCAATGACCTCGATGTCAAGCACATCGGGAATGAAGCCGGCGCCGATGCCCTGTATCTTGTGAGGGCCCGGCCGTTGTCCCGAAAGCACGGCAGAATCGGTTGGTTCCACCGCGATTATTTTGATATCGCCCTTGCGAGCCTTGAGCACCTCGCCGCAGCCGGTAATCGTACCTCCGGTTCCCACACCCGCTACGAAGATATCCAGATTGCCGTCGGTGTCATTCCATATCTCCTCGGCCGTAGTGCGTCTGTGCACCTGGGGATTGGCCGGGTTGACGAACTGCTGCGGCACAAAGACGTTCGGGTCTTCGGACTTGATCAGGTTGGCCTCATCGACTGCGCCTTTCATGCCCAACTCCGCCGGCGTCAGCACAATCTCAGCTCCCATTATTCTCAGCAGCTTTCGGCGCTCGATGCTCATGGACTCGGGCATCGTCAGTTTCAGTGCGTATCCCCTGGCCGCACACACCAGGGCCAAACCGATACCGGTATTGCCGCTGGTCGGCTCCACGATGATGGTTCCCGGCTTGAGCAGACCCTGCTTCTCGGCGGCTTCGATCATCGACAACGCGATTCTGTCCTTGACGCTGCCGCAGGGATTGAACGATTCCAGTTTCGCCAGGATAGTGGCGTCGCCGCTTCCAAGTTTGTTGATCCTGACAGTCGGAGTCGAACCTATAGTGGCCGTGATATCCTCGTAAATCCTGCCCATCCCACAGAACTCCTTTCACTTAACTCAAATCTGATAATTTTCCGCCTGACCCTGTTTGGTCTTGTCGACGAGATTCTGGAGCGTCATGGACTCCAGCACGCCCATGATCGCCGACTGCATCTTCGCCCAGACATCCCTGGTGACACATTCGGTGCACCTGGGGCAATACTCCGGATGCTCCAGGCACTCAACCGCCACCACCGGGCCCTCAAGCGTTATGAAAACCTCGCTTAGTTTGACATCACTGGGCGGCCTTGTCAACTCATAACCACCCTTGGGCCCTCGAATACTTCTGACCAGCCCGGAGGCCTTGAGCATGGCGATCAACTGCTCGAGGTACTTGTTGGATATGTCCTCACGTTTGGCAATTGTCTTGATTTGAAGAGGACCGTTGCCGTACTCAACGGCCAACTCGAGAATTGCCCTGAAACCATATCTGCTTCTGGACGATAACTTCATATTTATCTCCTAAATTCCTATCATTTTGGTAGCTTACCTTATTCTACTCAATTTGTCAACCTGATGTGCGGGAAAAGCGGAAAAAACCACAGTGTTTTGGTGGGGTAAAATGCGTATAACCGGGCGTAAAGCACTAAAAACTATATCCTTAAGGGTAGTAAACTCCCGCGAGTAAAACGGTAAGCATTTATTTGGAAACACGTTACCGCGAACAAAACGGGAATTTTCAATCGTGATCCGTATAACGTCAAAAAAGTCTTGTTTGGGTGATTATTTTTGGTTTTTGCTTGACAGTATGATTCTGTGCTCCTAAAATTGACAATGATCCGGCTACTGGCGTTGGTTAAGCGGCATGGAGGCAAATACTATGGCAAGAACTCCAGTCAGAAAAGTGGCCTTTGTCTCGTCCTACCTGCCGAGGCAATGCGGGATCGCTACGTTTACTTCCGACATGATCAACAACATCGGTCCCTCGGCGGGCAAGGGTTTTGAGCCTCTTGTCGTGGCGATGCAATCCAGCGTCAACCATCAATATCGGGATCCTGTCAAGTTCGAGGTGCGGCGAAACGTCAAGAACGACTATGTCAGCGCCGCCGATTATATCAATTTCAGCCACGTGGATGTCGTCAGCGTGCAGCACGAATTCGGGCTCTTCGGCGGTGAAGCCGGCTCGCATCTTAACCTGATGCTGCGACGTGTCAACGCTCCCATCATTACGACGCTGCACACGGTTCTGGAGGAGCCCGCGCCGCATTATTACAAGGCGACCGTGGCGGTCTGCGAGTTGTCTCACAAAGTCATCGTTATGAACGAGCGCGGCGTGGGTATGCTTCGCGAAATTTACGGTGTGCCGGCCGGCAAGATACAATTAATTCCGCACGGCATACCGGATTTGCCTTTTGTCGACAGCAATTACTACAAACACAAGTTCGGCATGGAAGGCAGACGCACAATCCTCAGTTTCGGACTGCTGAGCAAGGGCAAAGGAATTGAAACCATGCTCAAGGCGATGCCGGCCATCATCGCAGCCGACCCCACTGTCTTGTATATCATATTAGGCGCCACACATCCGAGCGTCATCAAGCACGAGGGCGAGGCGTATCGCTTCAGTCTCAAGCATATGGTCAAGGACCTCGGCATCGGCGACAATGTCATGTTCCACAACCGATTTGTCAATGATGAAGAGCTGAACAATTTCCTGTGTGCGGCGGACATCTACGTAACACCGTATATCAAACGTGAACAACTGACCAGCGGTACGCTTGCCTTCGCGGTGGGTACGGGCAAGGCGGTTGTCTCCACGCCGTACTGGGCCGCCGAGGAATTATTAGCCGACGGCAGAGGCAGGCTCGTTGAGTTCAATAATCCGGCGCAGATGAGCCAGGCCGTCGTGGAACTGCTCAAGGATGACAAGCAGTTTTATGCGCTGAGACGAAAAGCTTACGATTACGGTCGAAATATAACCTGGCCGGTCATAGCCAGGGCTTACTGGAAACTGTTCAGCGCGAGGCGCCTTCCCATTCACGTTCCGGTCAGGACGGTGACGACGGCCGAAGAGGCGATTTCTATTCTGGAAGTGCCCGAACCTCCCCTGGACCATCTCCAGAGACTAACCGACGATACGGGCCTGATCCAGCATGCAAAATTCACCATTCCCAACAGGACCCACGGGTATTGCACGGATGACAACGCCCGAGGCGTCGTTGCGATGACCAAATACTATGCCCAGTATGCCGAACCCGAGGCCCTGCGTCTGTTTGATGTGTACCTGTCGTTTATCTGCCACGCCCAGAAGGGCGACGGCACGGTTCGAAATCTCATGACCTTCGACAGGCAGTGGATCGCCGACGAGCCCGAACATGACGCGTTAGGCCGGTCGCTTTGGGCGTTCGGCAGCGTGATGGCCAAGCCTCCCCTGCCGCGGTATCTGCCCATCATCAAGGATTGCTTCGACAAGTCGGTGCGGCACGTGCCGACAATATCTATGCGCGGCAAGGCGTACGCCATCTTCGGGATGGCCGACTATCTCAAGCAGTTTCCCGGCGCCAGTGACATCAAACGCTGCCTGGCCATTGCCGCCGACGACCTGGTGAAACAGTACGAACTCCGCAGCAAAGACGACTGGCAGTGGTTTGAAAACATTCTCGCTTACGATAATGCGGTCCTGTGCCATGCCTTGTATGTTGCTGCGATGGCCACATCTGAACAAAAGTATTTCGACGTTGCCGAAAAAACGACGGCCTTTCTGCTGGAGAACACTTATGCCGACGACCACTTCAGCTTCGTAGGTTGTGACGGCTGGTATTGGCGGGGGCAAAAACGGGCGCAGTTCGACCAGCAGCCGATCGAAGTGGCGAGCACCGTCATGATGCTCCGGGCCGCCTATGAGGCGACGGACAATCGCGATTTCCTGCGGCTGCAGAAGAAGGCTTTCGACTGGTTCCTCGGCGAAAACGATCTGCACACGCCGGTCTACGATTTCAAGACCAAAGGCTGCGCCGACGGGCTCGAGCAAAGCGGGTTGAACCTGAATCAGGGCGCCGAAAGCATGCTCAGCTTTTTGCTGAGTCTGCTGTGCATCGTCGAAAGCTATGCCGGCGGTGCGGATCTGCGCGAGGAAAAAAAAAGTCTTGAGGACGAATCGTCGATAAACCATTTGGTTCAGGCCGCGATCAAGGATATCGCCGCAAAGAGCAGAATCGACAGGCCGGTCATCAAAGAAATCGGCTGATGTCTAAGGCGGGGCCTGTCCGGGGGTGTTTTTTTGGCAAAATGCAGATGAAAATCGCCACCTTCAACGCCAATTCCATACGAAGCCGCATGTCGATTGTGCTTGACTGGCTTGGCGGGAATGCCCCGGATGTGCTGTGTGTGCAGGAGACGAAGGTTCAGGACCATGATTTTCCCACTGATGCTTTTGAGGGGTCCGGCTACGAGGTTGTGTTCAAGGGGCAGAAGAAGTACAACGGCGTGGCGATCCTGAGCAGGAGCAAAATCAGCGACGTCAGCACCGAAATGGACGATGTCGGCGATGAGCAGGCGCGGTTTATAAAGGCGGTGGTCAATAAGATAGCTATTGTCAATACGTATGTGCCGCAGGGTTTTGAACGCGACAGTGAGAAGTTCGAGTACAAACTGGACTGGCTGGCGAGGCTCAAGCGTTATTTCAAGAGCAATTTCACTCCCGACAGACCCATCATCTGGGTCGGCGACTTCAATGTGGCGATGGAGGCGCGGGACGTGTACGACCCGGAGCGGCTGTGGGGGCATGTCTGCTACTGCCGGGAGGTCCAGGACGCAATCGGCGAAATCGCCGGGTGGGGGTTTACCGATGTGTTTCGGATGCACAACCAGGCCGACAAGCAGTACACGTTCTGGGACTATCGGGACTTGAGCTTCAGAAGGAATAACGGCTGGCGGCTGGACTATATCATGGCGACGGCGCCCCTGGCGAAGAAATGCACAAGATGCCGGATCGATACAGGGCCGCGGGCGATGGAGAAACCGAGCGACCATACGTTCCTGGTTGCTGAGTTTGCCGGATGAGGGGGCGTTTTGTATATTCAGTTCGTAGTTCGTGGATTGCCCCTGGGGATACTGGCAGGGGAGGTTTCCCTCCGGGCCGGCTGTTTGGGCTGTTTGAGATGGCTCTTTATTCATACTGATAACGCGATGAGTATTGTCGCCGGACTTATGCGGCAGGGCGGAAATTACTGATTTTATCTAATGAAAAGTATCTACCGCCGCCGATACGGCGTGGGGGTAGACATTATGAGAACAGGGAAGTTAAACACAGAGATTGCGATGCTTATTGTGATGCTTGCAATCGCAGGTCTGTTGGATGCAGATGCCGGTGGAAGCAGGGAATGTAACCGCCAAGGGGCATCGAGGCTTCTCAGGCGGAATGGGGGCTGTTGCCGTATCATTGCAGCCAACCCGTTACACCCCCCTTAGATGGGCGAGATGGAAGACTCTGAAGGTTGAGCAAATCAACCTTTTTGAATGAACAAGGATATATGATAAGAACCGAAATTTAGCATAAGGCCTCGATTCGACGGATTGAGTCGCGGCGTTTTTTGCAGGCAGTTGCCGTCGTGAAGGATTCGGTTGCCGGGTCCGGTCCGGGATGGGGCGTGCAACGGTCATGCGAAGATCGCCGAGCCGATGCGGAGCATCGTTGCACCCTCTTCGACCGCCATTTCGTAATCCTGGCTCATGCCCATACTCAGTTCCTTAAACTGCAAGCCCGTCAGGCTCTCTCCCTTGATCTCCTCGAACAATTCCCGTGCCCGCACGAAACAGGCCCGGACAATATCCTTGTTGAGGGTCAGCGGCGCCATCGTCATCAACCCCACAAGCCTCATGTTTTTCATGGTTAATAACTGCTCTGCCAGATGAGTCGCCGCGCCCACCGGGACGCCGTACTTCTGCGGTTCGCCGCTGCAATTGACCTGGAGCAAAACATCGGGCCTGATGCCCATCTTGCCGGCTACATTGTCGATCTCTTCGGCAAGCCGCAGAGTATCCACCGAATGAATAATCGAGGATATCCTGAGGGCATGCCTGGTCTTGTTACGCTGCAGATGCCCGATCATATGCCAGTTAATCTTCTTCGGCAGTTTGGGGTCATCTTTGTTGTCGGCTATGAACTTTTCGACCTCGCCGGAAACCTGTTTCAGGTGCTGGACGCGATTTTCACCGATATCCACATAGCCCAGGCGAATGATCTCCTTGACCGCCTCCAGCGGCGCCGTCTTGGTGACGATGATCAGTTTAACCTGCTCCGTACCTCGCCCGACGCGTTGACAAGCGGAAGCTATATTGTCCTCAATCTGCTTGAGCCTGTCCGATATTTTCGACATACAACCCATCATAGCAAAACACATCCACGCGCTTATGTTTCCTGTGTCTGTTATCTATCCTTCGTTGGGAGGATACCATCACAAAATCCGATTTGCCAGAAAAAATTTTCGGCAAAAACGTTCAATTTGGCATCCCCCCGACGCCGGTTTCAGGGCAGAAACTTCGATATATTCTTCAGCTTGTACGGCAGATACTCGTTGACGACATAATCAAGGCCGTGTTTGGCGAAAGCCTGCTGCTCGACGCGTACGCCCATCTTCAGCATCTGGTTGATCGACGCCTGCCACTGCTTGTGGTGCTTGACAAAGGGGTCATTCCTCAGTGCATCCCTGGCCCGCTTGATATCCACTTCCTTGAGGGGATGGGTCGGCAGCTTGTAGTCGATTACGTCCTGGGGCGTTACGCCCAGAAATCTGGCCTTGGGCACGCAGAAAAACTCGTTAAGGTGAGCTGCATTTCCCGATCCCACCTTCAGCGTCCGGTAGATATTGAAATAACCGTACGGATCGCCGTCGACAAAGGCATAAACGCCAATCCTGAGCGAATCGCTGAGCCTTCTGATAAACCGTCGACAGGCCCGGGTGGGCACGCCGCCCATGCTTATCAGGATACAGTTGGTCTTTCGCCAGTAGTCATATTTGACTAATCGCTGAAACATACCGGCCGTTTCGATCGCCAGAACGAATTTCGCCTTGCTTTCGAATTTCAGGTGCTCCACATCGATAGGGATCGAATAGGCGCCGGAACCGAACTTCGTGCAGTCAATCCTGAGCTTTTTGCCTCTCGAATCCTTGTCGATGACAACGAGCCTTCCGGCTATGTCGCCGCCCTTTTCCTCCGGGACGAACTTGAGCTGTTCGCGATTGACGCCGAACATCGCCTCGACATCGTCCATGAT
>Ga0180301_10004136_pt1 | contig 11218 bp, 10 predicted proteins | sample GuaBasSediGuay16_FD_121797 | JGI IMG/M metagenome (GOLD analysis project Ga0180301, IMG submission 121797) | Subseafloor sediment microbial communities from Guaymas Basin, Gulf of California, Mexico - Guay16, Core 4569-2, 12-15 cm | ecosystem: Environmental > Aquatic > Marine > Hydrothermal... | reverse complement strand
GCAAATATGGTATATGTGGTTAGTGAAAAGGGATATAAGCGTTTACACGCTATTAGACAATTATAAGTAAACATATACCTTAATATTTAAGAAGATGTTAAGTTATTCCTCGGCCATAAATCAGAAATTCATTCTGAATTCGAGTTCGTGGCTTATAGAGGAAGGTATAAGGTATTTACCCATATATTTCAAATCTAAAATGTTACTTCCCTTTAGGTAATTAATTAGGTTAGGTAATCTTGGGTATTCCCGTTAATTCCTCCTCAATAACTCTATCCTCCTTAGCATCTAGGGGTATGATGCCTATAACCTTTCCATTCCTATGACCTACGATGAAGTTAACAGCATTGTTAGTATAGCATGAGTGGTTAGGGATTATTCTTACCTTCTCCCCCACCTCAACACCCTCCTCATTAATATCGAGTACTGCTACCTCTTGGGAGACCCTAGTAATGACCACCTTGGGGTGCTCTACTAGCTGGCCATACCCTCTCAAACCACCTCTAGCATCCCTCTCTATGTACCTACTACCAGCATTGATTATGGCTATCCTACCACTTGAGTGTTGAGGTATTGAAGTAACTGTGACTAGTATTGTTAAAGCACAGTCATTAATACTTGCTGAACCGTAAACAAGTGCTTGGGTCCTATCGTAGTAAACGTAATTACCGGGGAATAAGTGCGTATATGTACCCTCCCTAACATCAAACCTAAAAGTAGGTGTTGAACCAGCACCAACAATTTCAGGTTCGAAACCATACCTCCTTAAAGACCTAAGAGCTAACTCCATAAGCTCAGCACTACGTCTAGCTACGACCTCAACCTCGCGAGGATTCCTGGCCTTGTAAGCATTCCCCTGATGTGTAACAATACCTACGAACTCCAGATTACTAAACCTACTAAGCTTATGAACGAATGGACCAACATCTTCAGGTCTAACACCGAGTCTACCGTAATCTACATCGACCTTAACACAGTACTCGATCCTTAACCTCCTAGACCTTAACCCATTACTCAAGAATTCAGCGACTCTTAAGTTATCAATCCTAACTATAACTCTAGCACCACCCTCAATGAGCCTAGTAACCCTACTCAAACTCCACACATCAGCTATAGGGTAAGCAATCATTACAGTCTTCGTTACACCCTTATTAACAAGTACTTCAGCCTCGGCAACACCACTACATAAGAAACCATCAGAACCAGCATCTCTCTGTAACCTAGCAATAGAGGAAGACTTAGTAGTCTTAAACATAGGCCATAAGCGCTTACCATGTGATCTAGCTAAGTTAGTAGCATTATAGACATTCTTTTCAATCCTATCAAGATCAACAAGAACAATAGGGGTAGGTAACTCATAGATATTCAATTTACCAACCGAGTAAAGAGAACACTGAAGCATTAAAAGAACTAATCTTGAAGCTAAACACGTGATCTTATCCTGTAATTTCGCTTAGGTGTACCTCCGGAGGTACCCATAGACGTAGAGATACTAACTAAGGATGAATTTAAGGAATTAATGAAGAAAGGCATATATGGGAAAGTAACCAAGATATCCTAGCTTATCATCTACTCAGATCAGAAAACTACGGTACCTTAAATGCTAAATACCCATCACTAATTCTAGGCATTAATTCGATACTTACATAACCTTATAGAGTCTTGTAGATTGGAAGGCTTAAGCACGTAACTCCACCATCACACTTCCAGAACTCTGATACATCGATCTCTACTGGCTTGAATCCCTCTCTTTTAAGTATCTCAGCTGTTCTGGGGTATCCTGCAGGTATGAGGACCTTACGTTCACCTAGGTAGAGCATGTTTGCTGCGTATGCTTCTTCGATAGGTATGCGGATGAGTTTGAAGTCTCTGAAGTAGTTGGGATCAATATATTCAGGTACTATCGCTACGGTTTTATTTCCTAGATAGTTAACTGCTGAGAGTAGATGTAGGACTTTAGTTACTGGAACCTCCACTACCTGCACTTCCGGAAAGACCTTTCTAAGATACTCCACACCTATAGTGTTTGTCCTATCACTCACACCTACGTAGACTAAACCTAAGTCGGTAACCATGACATCACCCCCCTCAAGAGTACCTGGCTCTTGAACACGTAGGGTCTTAAAGCCCATACCCTTCAGTAGGTTCTCCACAGACACCTCCTCACCCCTCCTCGAAACAGCACCAAACCTAGCAATCAGTGCCCTCCCACTCCTACCTCCTACGATAGCTGTGTCCTGTATGAAGACACTATCGGGATGTTCCTCTAATGGAGGTATCTCTATGACCTCAATACTGTGCTCCCTAAGAATACTCACGTACTCCCTATGCTGTCTAGAAGCTTGTGAGGGACTTACAGTACTCCTCATGGGATTAGTGGAGATACAGCCTACGATGCTCCTGGACGGAGACCTCACAATTACACGATCAAATAGTCTGTCCATGAATAACACCCCAGATTTCGGACCAAAGAGGTCTTCAGTATACACAGAAAAGTGTTACCCAAAAGTGCACAAACCTAGAGCTATCCGAAATTACCATGACCATACCCAGATTTTAACTACCGCTTCGGTAGTCCGACTTATTACTTATGTAGGCACTTAGTGGCAATATACTCACTAGGTATCGTTGAGAGCTATGGGGGATACCCTAAGAGACTAACTCGAGCAGGTAATCCACACACCACAGAAACCCTACTAAGGTCTATAGATAATTGCCTGCCACACCCCACCTATTAGTGGCGTCATACCTGTAAGTACTTCAAGCCCTCTAGCAATAACTACTAATATGGTGGTAGCAACATCCTTCGATCTAGCTTCTTCAGCAGTATTGATGCGTGTACTTCTAGAGGTGTGTTAAGTATGAGTCTATGAACTATGACTGAAGAGGTTATGATGAGTAGTGGTGTTGTAACTGCTAGTATGGCCGTTACAGGTGTTGATGAAAAAGTTAGTGCTACGGTAGTGAGACCACTCAATTCAGTGTGTACGAGCTTTCTACCTTTAACTACTTCGTCAGAAGCATAGTGTCAGGTTAAGGCGTGAGTAAATTCCTACTGAGTTAGCTTAACCACATCATTACTTAGGGAGAGGCGTATTTAATGCAAGTAAAAAGTGCTGTGTTTCCTTAATAGGAATTCTATTATTGATTAGAGCTCTAGACCCCATTCCTTAATTTCTCTTTCTGGTGGGGGTTCGTACTCACATACCTTGCTGTGGGTCCATCCGGCTAGCTTCTTAACCTCAGTTAGTAGTTCAGCATACTTTAGTGCGGCAATGAGGGGGTCGATTACTGGTACCCCGATTATCTCCTGTAGTTCTTTGAAGAATCCGAAGAACAACGCGCAGCCAAGTATGATTACTTCAGCACCTTCATTCACGGCTTCACGTGCTACCTTAATTAGCCTCCTCTTAGTCTCTTCCTCATCCTTGTGGAGGTCGTGAACACCTAGGTCAACGGTTTTAAATGATTGGAGCTTATCCTTTAGTCCGTAGTCAATTACGTTCCTCATCATGTGTGGTATCCACTTCTTCCTACCGACGATAATGGCGAACTTATTACCTAGTGTTGCAGCGATGTGAAGTGATGATTCACAGGGTGCTGTCACCACTATGTTAGTTATCTCCCTAGCTTCATGAAGTCCTGGGTCGTAGAAGCACCCTATAATAACTGCATCATAACCCTCCCTCTCAGCTTTCTTAACGAGCTTGAGGATCTCCGGTATGACTAGGGCATCATAGCTGTAATACTCTAGGTGGAGTGGCCCCTTACTTAACGAAACTACATCAATTACCGTATCTGGGCGTTTATACTGACTGAGGTACTTCTTCTTCGGCTCATCGAAGGCTGAAGTACCTACAGGGTTTATGAGAAGAATTCTAGTAGGCATTTTAAATCCTCAAGAATAGTCTTCTAAAGTAGTAGGTAAAAAACCTTGTAATGAGGATAAATCCCTAAAATTAATTATTAACCGTTAGTCTTCTGAAGTAAAATTAAGCAGTACTTAAAGCGTTGTTTGCGTGAATTAGGATTTTGTATTTGATTAACTAAGTAGGATTATGCTTTAATGGCTTTCATGGTCAGAAGGTGGCACGCAACGTAGTGTCCGGGCTCAACCTCTACTAGGGGTGGTTCTTTCTTACTACATATATCCATGACGAATGGGCACCTTGTACGGAACCTACAACCGGATGGTGGGTTCATAGGGCTTGGTATTTCACCTCTAGACTCTATACCTTTGGGCTTCAACCTCTCCTCTTCCTCTGTTAGTACGGGTATTGACGACAGTAACATCTTAGTGTATGGGTGTAGTGGGTTCTTGAAGAATTCGTCGGCTGTAGCTATTTCACATATCTTACCTAGGTACATTATAGCTACCCTGTTAGCTACATTCCTCATGAGGCTCAGGTCGTGTGTGATGAATAGGTACGATAGGCTGTACTCTTTCTGGAGCCTCATCAGAGTCCTAATGATTTTCGCCTGAATTGAGACGTCAAGAGCTGATGTAGGCTCATCAAGAACTATGAACGACGGGTTAGTAGCTAATGCCCTAGCTATGGCTACAGCTTGCTTTTCACCACCCCCTAATTCCCTCGGATACCTATACATATAGTCCTCTGGAGGTAATTCCACAGCTTCAAGCAATCTAGCAACTCTCTCATCTATTTCTCTCTCATCTTTCAGGTTAGAATACATCTTTAAAGGTAGTGCAATAATGTCTCGCACTGTCTTGCTTGGATTTAGTGATGAAGCTGGGTCTTGAAAAACTATTTGTATATCTTTCTTAATGCTTTTAGGTCTCTTAGCAGCAGGTACTGATATATCCTGACCCTTAAATAGTATCTTGCCAGAAGTTGGTGCGTACATCCCTACTATAACGTGTCCCGTCGTACTCTTACCAGATCCTGACTCTCCTACCAATCCGAAAGTTTCACCATATTTAATGTTGAAGGTGATGTCATCGACAGCCCGAACCACGCCTAGTGATACCTTGAAGTATTTCTTTAAATTGATTACCTCAATTATGTTCTCACTCTTAGGTGTCATTGCTTACACCTACTTCCTAGCATATAACCAACATGAAACATAATGATTTTTACTAACCTCAATCCACGGCGGTTTACTTTTTCTGCACTCACTCCTAGCGAAATCACACCTAGGTGCGAATCTACATCCTGGTGGGGGATTTAAGTAGTCGGGAACACGGCCCTTAATACCTGCACCAATCCCTTCTCCGGTAAGTTTAGGTACTGAGCTTAATAGTCCCTGCGTATAGGGGTGTAGGGGATTTTCAAATAAATTACGGCTATCAGCCATTTCTACTATATCTCCTGCATACATAACATACGTTCTGTCAGTCATACTCCTTACTGCTCCTAAGGCATGGCTAATCAATATCACCGATAATTTTCTCTTTACTACGACCTCATTTATAAGCTTAAGTATCTGATCTTGAATAGTTACATCCAAGTTTGTTGTTGGCTCATCAGCTATTAGTAGTTCATGAGCTGAAGCTAAAGCCATTGCGATCACAACTCTCTGTCTCATACCTCCACTTAATTGAAATGGGTAACTATCAAAAACCCTCTCTGGATCAGGAAGCTTTACTTCCCTAAGTAATCTTAGTGCCTCCTCCTTGAGTTCTTTCTTTGTCATTCTCCTCCCATAAGAAAACTTAATGATGTCCATCATTTGCTCTCCAACTTTAAACACTGGATTAAGTGCTGCAGTAGGGTCTTGAAATATCATTGAAATACTGTTTCTCCTTATCTTCATTAGCTCCCTTTTACTCATCTTCATTATGTCTTTAGATCCCTTATAGATAATCTGACCTCTAACATTTACTGCATTTGGGGGCAAAATTCTTAAGATGGCCTTCATTGTGGTCGTCTTTCCGCAGCCAGACTCCCCTATAAGACCTACCTTCTCCCCCTCATTAACATATAGATTAACTCCATTAAGCACCTTTAGAATACCTTTATATGTCTTATAACTTACGTACAAGTCCCTTACTTCAAGAAGAGGTGGCATTCAACTCACCTCTCAGAGACAAATATGTCGCGAATACCGTCACCTAATAGGTTGAAACCTAAAATTATGAAAGCTATTGCGAGTGCAGGAAATATTGCGACCCACCAATAATTAGGTAAGTATTTAGCACCTTCAGAAACCATGGTACCTAGGTCTGGCGTAGGAGGCTGAGCGCCTAAGCCCACGAAGCTTAAGGATGCTCCTATGAGTATTACATACCCGATATCTAAGGTTAATTTCGTTAATATAGGTCCCAAGCAATTAGGAAGTATTTCTTTAAACATTATGTGGGCCTTAGAAACACCTAACAACTCAGCAGCAATAACGTAGTATTCATTCCTAATCGATGACACAGTATTGTATACTAACCTAGTATACCATGGCCACCACATTAGTGAGACAGCCATCATGGCGTTAAAGACGTTAGGCTCAAGTACTGAGCATATAGCTAATGCTAAAACTAGTGGTGGTACTGCTATGAAGATGTCAGCTATTCTCATTATCAGCATATCCACCCAAGTCCCTCTATAATAGCCAGCTATGAGTCCTAAAACAACACCTGGAGGTACAACTAGGGAAAGAACTACAGCCGCCATCATTAATGAAAATCTAAATCCGAAGAATACCCTACTAAGTACGTCTCTTCCATACGCATCAGTGCCAAATGGGTGTTTCCAACTGGGTGGTTGATAGGCCTCATCAAAATTAATATAGAAGCCTGCATGTTCAGGGTAAGGAGCTATATGGGGAGCAAATACCGCTACTATTATGCAAAATAGGGAAATACCTAGACCTATTAGAGATAATGGGCTTTTCCTAAAATTATACCAAGCTCTCTTTAATGACTCTACACGTGGTGAAGTTTTTTGAGTTTCCGAGGAACCTCTTTTTCTCCTCAAATTTATTATACGTAACTTCAATTTACTCACCCCTCTCCATATACCTAATTCTGGGATCTAAGTAAGCAACCACGATATCCACAATAATATTGGAGATAGCGTAAACAATCCCAATTATTAAGACAGAAGCTACTATCGCGTTCAAGTCCTTATTTAACATCGCAGAGATAGCATACCTTGAGAAACCTGGCCAATTGAAAACTACCTCAACTAAGAAGGCATTAGATAGTAAAGCTGCTATGCTCATACCCATAACGGTTACAGCAGGTATCAAGGACGGCTTAAGTAGGTATTTAAGCATTATTAACCTCTCCGGAAGTCCGTGAGACTCAGCTAACGCTATAAAATCCTTTCCGGCATTTTCGACCATACTAGTTCTTATAATTCTGGCGGTTTGAGCCATAGGACTCATAGCTAGCGCTAGGGACGGCAATATCATATGCCATAAGTAATCTTTGAAGGCTATGAAATTGCCCGAAATTATGGAATCTATAAGCTTAAATCCTGTTATCCTTGGTGGTGGGGTAATGCCCTCGCTAAAACTTCCTTGAATTGGAAACCAACCTAACCACCAAGCAAAGATTAACTGAAATATTATAGCCCAGACGAAAGCTGGTGTGGACACACCCACGTAGGCGAATGCTCTGACAATATTGTCTGGTGTTCTATACGCCCATCTCCCAGCTATAGTGCCAAGTACTATAGCTCCTATTATGAATATTATGGTGCTTAATAAAATAAGCTCTAATGTAGCAGGTAGGAATTCAATAACATCTAGAGTAACACTTCGCCGAGTTGTTAAGGAGTAACCTAAATCTCCCCTTAAGACATCCTCAATCCATAAGATATACTGGACAAATAAGGGTTTATCTAGATTTAGCTGGGTTCTTATTTGTTCTACAACCCACTCGGGGGCTCTAGGACCAGCTGCCATTCTAGCAGGATCTCCTGGGAGTACTCTTGACAAGGTAAACACTAATACTGACAGCCCTAGTAAGGAGAAGATGCTGAAGATAACACGACGAAGCATATACGTTGAAAGCTTCATTACCTCACCCAAGGGTGAAGAAACGGGTAGTTATTTAAGCTTTATCTTTAAGTATGCGTGCGTAATGTGCTGAGTTATACATATTTAAATTTTAAAACATATTTATGTTTTTGATTTAAAGCGGTAGGCTGTTAACCTTGCTGTAGAAGTTCAGCTCTCTTTTCAGGAAATACCTGTATTTCCCTGAAGACCATTTCATAGCCTATTTCAGGAATAACAGTTGATGGATCTCTGGCTTGAGGCCAATCGACATAGTATGCCTGGTATGGACGCATTAATTTAAGGTTTGCGGGAACTATAGTCACATAAATACTAGCAATGTAACGATGTATTTCACAGTACATTTGAAGTCTTTTCTCCGGATCTAATTCAGATATTGCGCTTTCAATCCATTTATCTAAAGTCTCATTAAGTAGCCACTCATTTTGGACATAAGTGTGCGCTGAACTTGAATGGTATTTGGCCTCTAAAGTATATGCGGCATCGGGATACGCAGGTATATTCATTAATGGGAATATGTGTGGGCTAGTCTCTACTTTTGCTGAATACTCAACTACCTTAGACCAAGGTGTTTTAACTACCTTTACTTTAAGTCCTATTTCTGAAGCACACTTAGCGAATAGAAGTGCTAATTTTTCTTCTGCAGGAACTTCAGCAACCCACCAGAACTCAATTACGTATTTATCAGGATTTTGTACTATATCAGGATAGTATTTAGACTTCTTTAATTCTTCAATAGCCTTATCTAAGTCCCTTTCGTACCCGTCTACAGGACACCATCCAGGCAGTACCTTAGGTATTGGTCCCTCACCCTTAATAGCTCCTGGAAATATTTCTTTAATAACCGCATCATAGTCAAATGCGTACGCTAGGGCTTTTCTTACATGTATATCATCTAAAGGCGGTTTCTTAGTGTTTAACATTATGTATACTGCATATGGCATAACGTACTCTGCTATATCTACACCCTCAATTTTATCCATTTCAGCCAACATTTCATAAGGTACCCAAGCATCACCTATTTCAAGTTCCCTCTTCGCTAACATCGCCATTTCTTTGGCAGGATTACCTGCTGTAGGTAGCATTAATACCTCATCTGGAGCATATGGTGCAAAAGCTTCCTTATTCCAGTAATCCTCAAATTTCACCAAGCGTATGTACTCTTCAGGCTTAACTTCAGCAACCATATATGGGCCTGAACCCGCATCGTGGTATAGCATCCATTCAGTTGCAAAGTCGCCATACTCTCCATAAGGACCAGGTTTCTTTATATGAGCAAGTACTTCTTCCTTGTCAACAATGTATAATCTTGTTAATGCTATTAGGAATGGCCCGAACGGTTTTTTTAGCTTAAATTGCACGGTATACTTATCTAATGCTACCGCATCCTCTACGTAGGGTTCAAATATAAATGCATAACCTTGACCTATAGTTAGTAGCCTTTTCATGGAGAAAGCAACATCCTCCGCTGTTAACTCACGCCCACTATGGAACTTTATTCCTGGCCTTATTTTGAAGGTCCATACTAGACCATCATCACTTACTGTCCAGTTGATAGCAACCCACGGTTTCACACTACCGTTTCGAGTTGGCCATACAAGCGGGTCATATATGTTTGTATGAGCTGTAGCTGATGAGAAATCTCTACCGATCGCAGGGTCTATGTACGTGGGGAAAGCCCAGCCAGTACGCAATATTCTTTTTACCTCAGTGCTTGGCGTAGTTGCAGGTGATGTTGTGGTTTCTGTTGGCGTGGTTGTAGGTGTAGTTGGCGTGGTTGTTGTAGGTGCAGGTCTTGTAGCTAGATAATACCCCGCAATACCAGCAATTACAATAATAACAATAATTAACGCCAACAAAGTCTTTGACGCCATATCTAAATACACCTACACCTCCTTATACTCTATGGAACGCTTTATAACTTTTTACCTACTCTTTTACTATTATCCTTATCAATTGTAGTTACATGGATTAATATAGAGTTAATTAAGTAAGTATTCTTGCTGATGTACTAAGTTAAGTAAACAAAATTAAATAAATCAAGGATAATAATATTGAAGGTGGAAGAAAACTATTCTTTTCCTAGTTTCTTTGCCAGTTCTTTGAGTTCTGGGTGTACTACTTTACCCTTATCTAGTAACTGTACATCATCCAACCAAACTGAACTATTAAGACAGATGCCGTCAGTGTGGCTTGCTGCCTTTCTTCCTCCGATATCAGGTGTTAAGTATGGGTTAACATACCCTAGACCCCACTCTGTGCATCCCCATACTCTCTCATCTTCCACAATGTTACCGGTTAACCTAGCACCTGGGTTTAAACCGTATGACATGTGTGCTAGCATGAACATGTTGGGATCGTTGAAGCTTTTCAGCCATGCTTCGAATTGAGCAGCATCAGCGCCTCCCTCGATCTTAACCACTCTGCCCTCCTTAATGTGGAGCTTTACGGGAGTCTTTACTAGTCCTAAGGGTGGGTAAATCGAACCGTCAAATACTATGATACCGTTAATTGACTCATATATTGGTGCAAAGCTTATTTGTCCTGGCAGCATGTGGCTTCCTGGGGTATCAGCACGCGTATGGCATATGAAAGGTCTTCCTGGGTGTAGATCAAACTCTACATTAGTTCCAGCAGGTGTTGTCACCTTCATGTGCTTGGTATTTTTATGAAGTTCAACGAATTTTTCCATAAATTCTCTTAGTACTGGGAAGTTGACTCTGCCGATGCATCTGACCATCATGTCAGCATGCATACCGACTAAGCACAGGTATCTCAGCTTCTTATTCTCTTTCATCGCTATTTCCCATGGTGTTGAGTAGAGTAGCCACTGATTATTGAACTCTACCCAAGCATCAGCTTCTTTCAACGCAGCTGCTAATGCTTTAATAGGTAACATAGGGTCAGCAGCCTTACCTACTCCCAACGGTGACGGAGTTATAATAACCATGGGTTTAGCACCAACAGCAAATGCAGCTGCTGCTGTTGCTGAGACCACCTTCAGGTCTGACTCGGTATCAGCTGTTATTACGAAGACCTCACCAGGCTTTAATTTAAGAAGTTCCTCAACTAAAATCCTAGCAGCCTTATACAACTCAAAGTCATAAGTTGTACCGCTTAACAAGCTAGGGAGTCCGGGAGGTAGAATGTTTGCCAAGATTATGTCCCCGGTTTATTAGTAATGGATTGTTTTTAAATTTATGCGTTTAATCTACTGGGAATGATTGTACCTAAGTAATAG
>Ga0180301_10004135_pt1 | contig 11218 bp, 11 predicted proteins | sample GuaBasSediGuay16_FD_121797 | JGI IMG/M metagenome (GOLD analysis project Ga0180301, IMG submission 121797) | Subseafloor sediment microbial communities from Guaymas Basin, Gulf of California, Mexico - Guay16, Core 4569-2, 12-15 cm | ecosystem: Environmental > Aquatic > Marine > Hydrothermal... | reverse complement strand
GAAGAGCGTTCCTCTGGTGAATATTATTCTCACATCAGTACTCTTCATTAGGTCAATACATGCTCTATACCTCTGTATTTGACTTAACAATCTCGTAGCCAGCTTTCTGCCAAACATGAGGAGCTCAGGATACTCGGTGCTGAGCTCGTAGAAGGGTTCATCTTCTTGATAGGGCTCCTTTCCTGCGAACTCCTGAAGCCTAGGTCTTAGGAATGATTGTGACTTCTGAACCATGTTCCATTCATAGTATGATTGAAGAGCGCAGGAGACTATGTATGATATCGTGAGGGGGATGAGTTTCCTTATCAGATAGTGCTTTATACAGTATTCCAGAGCTTCTCCACCTAGGCTAACATTGTGCAGATATACTGGCTTATAACATGACTTGTCATAGATTATCTTGTCTCCCTTCAGTACATCAGAGACTCCTAACTCGTCAGGACTAAGCTTAAGAAGCCTTTCCCTCAGTTCTTTAGACCTAGCAATATGAACGCCTAGCTTCTTGAAAACTCTCAACACCTTACCTTCAACACCAGCTCTCCTAGCCATCTCAAGCGTCGACACAGGTATGTATTCATCTACTGATAGTGAGAGAAGGGGATATCGTTCAAGGACTTCTGCAAGTTCACTTATTGAGTCATTCACCAGCTTGTATAATCCAGCTCCCTCGTACTTGAGAAAGCCTAGGTCCTCAAGATCGCTTAGGTAGTCTCTAGCAGCTCTCTCAGTTATTTTAAGCCTATCGGCTACATCCTTAACCCTGATCCAGCCCTTGATAGCTTGAACCTCTATACATACCTCAAGCACGGTAGTGAGCCTATCCCTATAGGTGGCTATTGTCTTGACCATACAATCACTCCGTCTAGGAATTAAATTTCCAGCTATTTAAACTTATCGGAAATAAGATTCAAATATAGGGGAGAGTCGAGCGAAAATATTACCTTTAACTCTTCTCAGCAACATCAAAGGATCAGCATTACCCTGTTCAAGGCTTTCTTAATACCATCCTTATAGTCCTATCGTTTAATAAACTCTGGTAATATGCAGACAATATCTGGAGAATACAGCATGCTTAAATAGTTCAGTACGACTCTATCCCTGAAGGGATCATGAGCAGTATAGACTGGAATGTGATTGTCAAGAGATTTGAGGAGTATGATAAGAAGTTTTACGCTGTTCTAGCTGAATTAAGAGAGCATAGGAAGATACTTGAAGAGCACAGAAAAATACTTGAAGAACATAGGAGACTACTCGAGGAGCATGCTAAGGAGCTTTTAGAGCATAGGAAAATCCTTGAGAGGCATGAGGAGATTTTGAGGGGCATACTTGAGGAGATGAGCTCTATGAGGAAGAGACTTAATAGAATTGAGCTTGAGCTTGGAGCGCTGACTGAGTCTACTTATTGTAGGTTTGTCTCAGAGGATTTAGAGAAGGAGATAAAGGCTCTGGGTAAGCATGTCATAAGAAGTGAGAGGGATGTTATTATCAATGGCATTGAAGTGAATCTCTTGATTGAGACTGAGGATGAGATATACGTTGTCGAGGTTAAGGTGAGGCCCTCTATTGCTGATGTAGGTGCTTTGATGGCTAAATGTGATGTAGTTCGCAAGGTCACTGTCAAGAAGGTAGTGCCGTTATTGGCTGGAGCTATGATAGGAAAGGAGGTATTCGCGTATGCTAATGAGAAGGGGGTCAGGGTTCTTAAATACTAGGCATGAACATGGAAGCTCATACTTATCATGAAGGTTACGGCCTATGGCGGCTAGGACTACGCTGTTGGGTGAGGATGTTTCATGAAGATCTACGGGTTGGAACCTGTGGTTTGATGGTCATCACTTCGAGCCTCGTTCAACATGATTATGTTAATTATGAATGGAAGAGATATCTATTTATCATATCATTTATGTTAAGTCCAGAGATAGGCTTAAGTAGCGACTGAGCTCTTGTTATATCACGGTGGGGATGAGTGAAGGAAGTTGTTGAGATGTGGAAGTACTCCAAGATGATAGCTGGCTTCGTCCTTGCTGCTGCGGTCTACGCTGTGGTTCTCTGGGTCTTTGCGCCCCTCTGGATAATACCTGGAGTAACTGGCATCAGGATAGCCAACATATTGCCACCAGTCTTTAGCCTGTTGTTCGGACCTGCAGCTGCTTGGGGCATAGCTGTTGGCAACCTTATAGGCTATGATATACTTGGTGGTGCACTAACCATAGGCAGCATAGGAGGCTTTATAGGCAACTTCCTACTTGGCTTCATGCCCTATAAGATATGGCATAGGATGTTCAAGGAGCCTCCACACTGCAGATCCATATCAAGTATACTGAAGTTTGAGTTCGTGACCTTGATTCATGCAGCCATATGCGCTCACGTGATCTCGCTGTGGTGTGAGGCCGTTGGCTTTGTGCCCTATACTCCACTTGCCTTCATAATATTCACTAACGACTTCATAGCGCCAGCCATAGCAGGGCCTATACTTATGACGTTGATATATGATAGAGTGAGAAGAGCAGGGTGGCTCTGGACTGATGTTATGAAGGGCTATGAGTACACACCTTCAGAGGTCAAGAAGAGGTGGATGTTAGGCACCATACTAGTGACAATAGGCTCCATTGTAGGACTCATAGCCACTGTAGGCGTTGGACTAGGCCTTGGACAGCCACTCTTCTTCGGGCCAGGACTGAAGTTCATAGGCACGCCACTAGTGGTCACGGGTCTAGTGTTCCTCATAGTATGGGCTGTGGGCGTGGCTTTGCTTGGCTAGGCGTTAGAGAATTACTCTTTAACCCTTTTTCAATTCTTTACTATAGCGATGGAGGCTGTTGATGAAGTATGAGCACCCTCATTGAGCTGGAGGATGTATGGGTGAGATATAGAATGGCAAAGGACTATGCTCTTAGAGGCATCTCTCTGGTTATTAAGGAAGGTGATGTCGTTGGCATAATAGGCCCTACAGGTGCAGGTAAGTCCACTTTAGCCAAGGTCATGTGCGGCATAGTACCTAATCTGGAGCCTTGTGATGAATTCAAAGGTCATGTCATGGTCTGTGGTCTAGACGCTAGAGATGTCCCTACAGGCATAGTCTCAAGGAGATGTGCCATGGTGTTTCAGGACTATGAGGCCCAGCTCTTTAGAACTACTGTTGAGCTGGAGGTGGCTTTTGGGCCTGAGAATCTAGAGCTTGATCCTAGTGAGATAAAGAGGAGAGTAGAGTGGTCGCTCAGACTAGCAGGGCTAAGAGGACTTGAGCGAAAATATACGCATACGCTTAGTGGAGGACAGAAACAGAGATTAGCCATAGCGTCAGTGCTAAGCCTAAGGCCAGAGGTCTTAATACTGGACGAGGCCACTAGCGACTTAGACCCAAGGGGAAAGATTGAGCTATTTCAGGTGGTTGAAGAGCTCTTAAGACATAGAGTCATAAAAGCTGCTGTCATAATAGACCATCATCTAGATAGGCTAGCTAGGCTAGCCAACAGGATAGTGGTTCTTAAGGATGGCGAGATCATAGAGGATGGGCCTCCTAGGAAGGTCCTTACCAAAGTAGAATTATTGAAGGAACTCAAGCTAGAGCCTCCTCAAGTCACGGAGCTATTCCACAGGCTAGGATGGCCTGAGGAGAAGCTTCCACTCACGGTTGATGAGGCTCTCAATAAACGTATAGGAAACGTGAAGACCACAAGTAGAACCTCTGTCAAAGAAGCCACAACCAAGCTCGTGCTCAAGCTGAAGGACGTGTGGTTCCATTACCTTCCTGGTGAGTGGGTCCTCAAGGGCATAAATCTGAAGGTTCACGAGGGAGAAGTGCTAGGTATCATAGGCCAGAATGGTAGTGGGAAGACCACTCTAGCCAACATCATCATGGGCATTCTAAGGCCTATAAGGGGAAAGGTTACTCTTTTCAACCGAGACGTGACCAATCAAGGGCCTGCAGCAAGAATTGGCATCATAGGTTACGTGCTTCAAAATCCAGACTATCAAATATTCAACAGAACTGTGTATGAGGAGCTTGCCTTCGCTCCAAAGTACATGGGTCTTCCACCTGAGGAGATAGATAGAAGAGTGAGGAACATCGCTAGACTAGTGGGCATAGAGCATCTGCTGAACGAAGACCCCTTCTTCCTCAATAAGGCTGATAGACAGAGAGTGGCTGTGGCCTCTGTGCTGACCATGTACCCCAAAATACTGCTACTTGATGAGCCAACTACAGGTCTAACACCAGGCGAGACGAGGGACTTAATGGACTTGATAATGAAGCTCAACAAGGAGCTAGGCATGACAGTCATAGCTATCACCCATGATATGAACGTAGTGGCCAGATATTGCACTAGGGTTGTGCTCATGAGGGAGGGAAGGATAATTGTGGATACTGATACGAGGAGCCTCTTCACTAAGCTAGACTTGCTGAGGGAGAACTACATAGAGCCACCACAGATCATAGAATATAGTGTCAGAGCCCTTGGAGTGCCTTACCTGACAGTTGAGGAGCTTGTGAAGTCCATAGAGGTGATTGAGTGATGAGGTTCGTGCTCTATGTTGATGTCAACTCCATGATACATAGGCTAGACCCAAGAGCGAAGCTCTACTGGGTCTTGTGTGTCTTCATATGGTCCATGACGTTTAACCATCCAATATATGCAGGGATGGTTTTAGGCATTGTATTGATGACTCTGATATTAGCTAAGGTGATCAAGGAGATAAAGTTCGCAGTCACTCCCTTAGCCATACTCATAACCATGTGCATAACGCTATGGCCTCTATTCAGAAGAGAGGGAACTATCATCCTATTTGGCCTGGGCTTTCTCAAGATCTATCAAGAGGCTGTACTGTATGCAATAGCGGTAGGATTAAGGCTTACAGCCATGGTGCTAGCAGGAATAGCGCTTCTGCTGACTACGAGGATTGAAGAGTTAGAGGCTGCACTAGTCAGGCTTAAGCTACCATATCCAATGGCGTTTGGGATCTCAGCCGTCTTTAGATTCATACCAACGCTGATGGGAGATGCTTATATGGTGATAGCAGCACAGAGAGCGAGAGGAGTTGATCCACTCAAAGGGAGCTTGTTAACCAAGATGAGGAACTCTGCGATCATCGTGGCGCCTATCTTCATGACCTCTATGAGGAGGCTATCTACACTGCCATTAGCCATGGAGTCAAGAGGATATATTCCAACAGCATCCAGAACCTACTTCATACAGTTGAGGATGCGAGCTACAGACTATCTGTACATGGTGATCACTACGTTGTTGACGATAGTATTCATACTCATGAGGCTGAGCGGCATAGGCGTAGTATATCCACATTACATCTAGAGGCTCAGTATGAAAATAAAAGTTGCATTCTCCTTCAAGGTTAGTTTTAAGATTTGACTACTTCAATATGTACTTGAGGATAGTCGCATGAGCTCTCATCTTATCTATAGAGATCCTTCCAATCCTATATGGGCGAGAGTTGAGGACCTGCTCTCCAGAATGAGCATAGAGGAGAAGATAGCTCAGCTATGTTCTGTGCCTGTGGAGGAACTTCTTGAAGGCAGGAAGTTCTCACTTGAGAAGGCTAAGAGATGGCTAAGGCATGGCATAGGTGAGATAACTAGGGTGGCTGGCTCTAGGATTGGTCTTAAACCTAAGGAGGTTGCTTCTATCGTTAATGAGATACAGAGGTTTCTGATCAAGGAGACTAGGCTTGGCATTCCAGCCATAGTTCATGAGGAGTGTCTAAGTGGCTTTATGGCTGTCTCAGCTACTTCCTTTCCAGTCCCTATAGCCTTGGCAAGTACTTGGGAGCCTGAGCATGTTGAGGAGATGACTAAGGTCATAAGGAGGCAGATGTTGGCTGTGGGCGCTAGGCAAGGGCTTGCTCCTGTACTTGATATAGCCAGGGATCCTAGATGGGGTAGAAACCTTAGGATGTAGTGTTTTATTTCATTTCGTTCCATAGCTTTTTATAATATGCTAATGAGGGTAATCTTTATATACCCTATTTACCCTATTTCTGTATATGGTGGTTGAGCATTCCAGCTAAGGGATGGAAGCAAATCAGTATTCATGAGGATAGGTACTGGAAGTTAATGGAACTAAAGGCTAAACTGAAGGCAATGACTTGGGATGAACTTGTTGATAAACTCTATGATTTGGTGATGAAACATGAAGCCAACTAGAACAGTTAAAGTAAAATGCACAGTCTCCAAGAGGAACCTAGCGATATTAAAAGAACTTCTCTCTATGTATAAGTCTATGCTAGAGTATACATTAAATTATGCATTAAAGAATAATATCAAGTCATTTACCAAGCTTAAAGCTAAAGTGTATAGGGAGCTTAGGAACACATATCCACAATTACCCAGTCATTACGCTTATACAGTATGTCAAGACGTATCTACTAGGATTAAGAGCTTTCTTAAGCTTAAGAGGAAAGGATTAACGTACACTGATAAACCAGAGATAAAGAGAATAACATTATGGCTTGATGACCATCTATGGAGGCTTAATGAATATATGGAGGTTAAGATAGCTACTCATAAGGGATGGATAACACTAGGTATGAGACCTCATAAGCTATACTGGAAGTACATGAATAATCCTACATGGAAGTTATCTGGTGAAGCAAAACTAAAAATGAACAGTAATGGTGTTGAATTACTCTTAACGTTTAGGAAGGAGGAGTATAAGCCTTATGAACCTAAAGCCGTCATCCCAGTAGATATTAATGAGAATAATATCACTTTCAAAGTTGGTAACGAGGTTTGCATGGTTAAAACTAACTTCAAAAGGATAATAGTGGGTTATCATAATCATAGAAAGAGACTTCAGGAGAAATACCAGCAAAGAATACCCAAGTTATATAAGAAGCTGATTAGGGTTCTTAGAGAGAAGGAGCGTAAGAAGAATATTCGTTATCAAGTAGCTAACCTCATAGTGAAAACGGCTAGGGAACTTAAAGCAATTGTCGTACTAGAGAAATTACCAAAGAGAACACCAAACAACATGATTTCGAGAATCAATAGTAAGATATTAAAGCACAGGATATACCAAGCTAGCTTTAGAGGATTACTAAATGTCATCATTGATAAGTGTATGGAATATGATGTACCCTATACTTTAGTTAATCCCAGGAATACATCCTCTACGTGCCCGATTTGTGGTTCTAGGCTTAAGCCTATGACGGGCTATGCTCGGAGGCTTATATGTCCTAACTGTAACTTATCTATGGGAAGAGATATAATAGCGGTATTTAACCTTGAAAAGAAATACCTTCAGATGAGGGGTGATATGCCGTTCACCCCGAAACTCTATGAAGTCGGGGTGAAGCTAATGAACCCCGCACAGAGGGTGAAACCTCTACCCACGATACACTCTGATACAAAACTACACAAAATGAAAGGGTAGAGGTAAACGGTAGGGTTGAGGAGACGTTTGGAGAAGATCCATATCTAGTGGCTTGTATGGGTGTAGCCTATGTTAAGGGTCTTCAAGGCGATGATTTAAGCAAGGGAGTTATTGCTACTGCTAAGCACTTTGCAGCCTATAGTGCCTCTGAGGGTGGAAGGAACTGTGCTCCTGTTAGGATTGGTGAGAGGGAGCTGAGAGAGGTCTACCTATATCCCTTTGAGGCTGCTGTCAAGGTGGCTAAGGTTATGTCCATCATGAGTGCTTACCATGATATTGATGGTGTTCCTTGTACTGCCTCGAGGAAGCTATTGACTGAGATACTTCGTAATGAGTGGGGCTTTGAAGGTTTCGTGGTGTCTGACTACGGGGCTATAGGCATGCTCAAGAGCTTTCACTTCATAGCTAAGGACTTGAAGGATGCTGCCATCAAGGCTATTAAGGCTGGCGTTGATGTGGAGCTTCCCTCAATAGCTTGCTATGGTGAGCCACTGCTTAGTGCTGTTAAGGAGGGGCTTATTCCCATGGAAGTTATCGATAAAGCTGTCGCTAGAGTGCTCTATGTTAAGTTCAGACTTAGTCTCTTTGAGAATCCTTATGTAGATGTGGAGAAGGTTCCTGAGATCCTTGATTCAGAGGATGATAGGAAGTTAGCTCTTGAGCTGGCTAGGAAGTCTATTGTGCTTCTCAAGAATGATGGTATCCTGCCCTTGAGGAATGTCAAGACCATCGCCTTGGCAGGACCTAACGCTGATGATCCAAGGAACCTGTTAGGCGACTATACTTACACAGGTCACCATGACCTCGAGAAGCCTGCTGTCAAGGTGGTTACAGTACTTGAAGGTCTTAGGTCAAGAGCTCCTGCTGGCGTGAAGATTCTTAATGCAAGAGGATGCGGCATAGTTGAGAGAGATGAGGCTGAGCTTAGGAGAGCTGTGGAGGTTGCTTCACAAGCAGATGTCGTCATAGCAGTCATGGGAGAGAGGTCAGGTCTCTCTCCAAGAGCCATAACTGGCGAGGGAAGAGATAGGGCTCTGCTAAGCCTTCCAGAGGCTCAGGAGGAGCTTCTTGAGGAGCTCATAGAGCTTGGTAAGCCAATAGTGCTTGTGCTGGTAAATGGTAGACCTCTCAATATAGAGAAGTTTGTTGATAAGGTTAATGCCATAATTGAGGCTTGGTTCCCTGGTGAGGAAGGAGGCAATGCAATAGCTGACATCCTCCTTGGGTCATATTGTCCTGGAGGCAAGCTACCCATAACATGGCCTAGGTCAGAGGGTCAGCTACCACTATATTATTCGATGAAACCATCATCGTTCAAGGACTACGTCTTCAAGAGCATAGAGCCCCTCTTCCCCTTTGGTCATGGGCTTAGCTATACTAAGTTCAGATATGATAAGCTGAGAATAGAGCCAGAGAGGGTTGAGGTAGGAGGCGAGGCAAGAATTAGTCTTGAGGTTGAGAATATAGGTGATGTTGAGGGTGATGAGGTAGTGCAATTGTATGTAAGACCTCTAGTAGCCAGCGTGACAAGGCCTATGAAGGAGCTAAAGGGCTTCAAGAGGATAAGCCTAAAGCCTAAGGAGAAGGTTATGGTAGAGTTCATCATACATACAGAGCAACTAGCCTTTTACGATGAGAACATGAGGCTCATCATAGAGCCGAGCACGTACGAGATCATGGTAGGTAGCTCATCAGAAGATGTAAGGCTTAGAGGAATACTTGAGCTTCACGGGAGGCCCATGGTCGTTAAGCGAAAGAAGAAGTTCTTCACCAAGGTGAGACTGATAAAGAGTTCATGAGCGCCTACACATTGGAGAAATATGGGAGAAATATATATGGAGGAGTACTCCTCAGAAGTTATCAGAGGAGGATCCCATGTTCAATAGGTTGGCAGGCTTCATGAGGAGGTTCAGATGGAGATTTAGGTGGAGGTGGATGCATAGACATAGGCATAGACATGGAAGAGGAGCACAACGTATAGTAAGACAAGCTCAAGCTTCATAAGATCATCAGTTTACTGGGCCATCATCACTTCTCAGTCTAAGTCCTCATCATCATCCAAGTTTTAGAACTTTGAACCCTTATAAGTACTTGATGTCATTAGGTAGAGGCAAAAGCCATGCAGAGGATAGCTTCACCTGAGAGGCTGATACGAGAGGCGTTGATCTCAAGGTATGGCATGGATGACTTGAACGGGCTACATCATGCTAGGATAATAGTACTAGCCATTCCCAGCATATAAGGACCTTGTGGAGATATGTAATGCTAGGCAGGTGGACGTATGGTATCATGATAGGAGACCTCATCTTATCGAAGGTAAGGAGCCTGTCCTGATAGTTGAGACCATGCCTGGGGCCTCCATTGCAAGCTCTACTCTAGAGGAGCTACACATCTGTGGTATTGAGAAGGTGCTCTATGCAGGATATGCTGGAAGCCTCACCAAGGATCTGATCATAGGTGATATAGTTGTGGTGAATAGCATTGAATTGATTGAAGCAGACCAAGAGCTTATGCACTTAGGGATGGAGAAGCTAAAGGCAACGAATATTAAGCATCATTTTGGAAGAATACGGACTACTGATACTTCCTACATGGAGACTCCTTGACAGTATCTAAGAAATTTCTCACTAAGATACTTCGCGAGGAATGGGAATTCAAGGGGTAGAAACGTTAGATTGTAGCTTTCTGAATCATAGTGTGTCTTTCTATACCTCTTAAAGCTATTAGGTAGGCTGAAGCTGTATGCCTATCCAAGCCATATTTCTTCATAGCTTCATCGTGTTTCTTGGAGCGTGTTGTTCCTTTAGGGTTTACATAGATTGTTTTTAGGCTATAGAGCGGTGCTTTGCAGGTTATTGCTTCTATTATCTTGTTTCTAAAAATGGATTTCCTATAGTTGTAATTCTTCGATTTTCTATCACCGTTTCTTACCCAGTAGTATCTTAGGTAGCCGATAATTTCTGGGCGCTCTAATGCTATACATGATATGCCGTGATGATAAGCGTAGTTAAGCATGTTGTGAATTGCATGGTGTATTTTTGTCCATGCAGGTCTCCTCCTGTATCCACGACTAGTTATCTCCCTAAACCAGAAGGTTTTAACATCTCTTAACCTACCATATTTATCCACTATAGCTAAATTCAGCCTATCAACATTAACATCTACACCAGCAACATGGTCACCAAGAGCCTTATAGTATTTCCTCATAGTTTCCAAGTATAGGTTGTAGGGTATCATTATTTGTAGACTGCAATAGAGGTGCAGGTTAGATGGATAGAAGTTAAACTCCTTAATAACTACTCTAGCTGGATAGCCTACTTCGCTCTTTAATGCTCTCCCTAGGAGTGCTTCTAAGACTCTTCTATATCCTTTGAGAGTTCTCAGGGAAATCTCTATCCTCCTCGATTCCTTCTTGTGGTTAAACACTAGTATTTCCGCTCTATTTACTGATACGAGTCTTATGTTTAAGTTTCCTTTCTTCTCTTTCTCTGCTTCACTCTGGAAGAGTAGCCATCGCTTCAGCTCTATACTCCCTATAGTTACTCCTAGTTTTCTTACGCTCTTGAGTGTTGAGTGTATTAGTGTTGCTATTCCGTCTATGTATCTACGATTTGGTAAAATGTCATAGCATCTCTTACGAGCATACTTAAGGAAACTAGTTTGTGATAAATCAATAAGAAACTCATTGTTCTTCACATCGTCTAGTAGTCTATGGGCACACAATTTAGAAAACCACGCAGTCAACCAAATTAGCTTAGCATTCTCACCCTTAACAGTAAATGGTAAACTAATTGTGAGATACTCTGGTAAGGATGTCATACATCCTCAAAGGG
>Ga0180301_10004134_pt1 | contig 11220 bp, 12 predicted proteins | sample GuaBasSediGuay16_FD_121797 | JGI IMG/M metagenome (GOLD analysis project Ga0180301, IMG submission 121797) | Subseafloor sediment microbial communities from Guaymas Basin, Gulf of California, Mexico - Guay16, Core 4569-2, 12-15 cm | ecosystem: Environmental > Aquatic > Marine > Hydrothermal... | reverse complement strand
TTTTGGCAATAATGATGGTGAGCGTGAAGGGTTATTGAAGAAATCCAAAGGCAGGATAAAAACCCCTCCTTATTATTTAGAGTTGTCTTCAAGAAAGATTTCTCTTATGCACCAGTTAAAAGAAGTTGATTCGTCCATAATAGTTTATGGGCATACTCACAACCTTGAAGTAAAAAATACCAAGAACAGGATGCTTTTAAATCCGGGTGAAGTGTGCGGTTGGCTTACGGGGCAATCGTCGCTTGTTATATTAAACTTAGACAATTTGGAATCAGAGATTATATATTTCTAACCCACCTCTTATGACTTTAAAAAAAGCTTTAAACAATATTCCTTACTTAGAGTGTCTTTCTCGCATATCTAAGGAGAGCGATATAAGATTATGGTTAGTGGGAGGATTCTTACGTGATGTATTTTTAAGGAAGAAAAAGGAACTTCTTGATTTTGATTTTTGTGTTGAGAGAAAAACATTTTCTTTTGTACATACTTTCAGAAAGTACGTCAAAGCAAAAGCGATTGTTCTCGATGAGAAACAGAAAAGTTATCGTGTGATTGTAAAAAGGAAGGGTAAGGTTTATACGTATGATTTTACTCAGTTGCGCGGCAAAGACTTAAGAGAAGATTTGTTGTTGCGCGATTTCACAATTAATACCTTGGCTGTTGATATAAGCACTTATCCGGAATCAAGGATTATTGACTTATGGGGGGCAAAAAAGGATTTGTTGCATAAATGCATTAGAGCCCTTAGCGAAAAAGTAATAGTTGATGACCCCTTAAGGATATTGAGGGCTTTTAGTTTGTCCGGGGCGTATGGCTTTAAGATTGATAAAAATACAGAGAAATTTTTGGTAAAACATAAGGCTCTTCTTAAGAGGGTATCAAAGGAGAGAATTAATGAAGAGTTGTTTAAAATACTTTCTCTTCCCTCTTCTTACCCCACTATAAAGATGATGAGTCAACTTCGAATAATTGATGAGATTATCCCCTATATTACAGTTCAGCGCAATGTTTTTCAGGGAGATTACCATCATCTGGATGTGTGGGGGCACGCTTTAGAGACTCTTCTAAGGTTTGAGCTTATGTTGAAGAACAGGATTTCCAAAGATAAGAAGCTCTTTGATTATCTTTATGCGCCTATTACCAGTAAACATCGTCTTGTTGATATAATTAAACTTGCGTGTCTTCTGCATGATGCGGGAAAGCCGTTTGCCAAGAAGATAAAAGACAAAAAGACAATTTTTCATACCCATGAGAAGATTGGACGAGACCTTATGGAAGATGTTTATAGACGTCTTAAGCTGTCCCAGAAAGAAAAAGAGGTACTAAAACGTCTTATTTTCTGGCATCTGCGACCGGGATACTTAGCGGACCAGTGTTATCCTTCAAAAAGGGCAGTTTACCGTTTCTTCCGTGATACTGCTTCTGAAGGTGTAGCGGTAATCCTGCTTTCTTTAGCTGACTGGCGGGCTACAAGGGGTCCCTTAACAGATAGCAAAAAAAGAAGACGCCATGAAAGGATAATGTTTAAGTTAATTGATTATTACTTTAAAGAGAAAAACAAAAAGCCTTTGCCTAAGTTAATCGACGGGTTTGATATTATGCGGAGATTTAAACTTGGGCCTTCGCCTATTATAGGTAAAATATTAGGGAAGGTAAAAGAAGAGCAAGCTTTAGGTAAGGTTAGAACTAGACAGGAAGCACTTCGTTTGGCCAGAAGAATGGTGGAAAGCAAAAAATAGAGGGGGAAAGATGAACTTAAAGGGATTAGAGATTTCTATTGTAAAAGGAGATATTACCGAAGCTGACGTTGAAGCTATTGTAAATGCCGCTAATACCCATCTTGAAATGGGAGGAGGAGTTGCTTTGGCAATTAAGAAGAAAGGAGGCTCTGTTATTGAAGAAGAGGCAATGAGGAAAGGACCTGTTTCTGTAGGAGAAGCTGTGATTAGTTGCGCAGGTAGTTTAAAGGCGAAATATGTTATTCATACAGCTACAATGACTCTTGATTTTAAGACAGACGAAGATATAATCCGTAAGGCTACTTACAGTGCCCTTTTATGCGCACAGGAACATAAAGTGTCTTCTTTAGCCTTCTGTGCTTTGGGTTGTGGGGTGGGAAAGTTTCCCTATGAAGCCAGTGCCAAGATTATGGCACAGGAAGTATTTCGTTATATTCAAGAGATAAAGGACCCTTCTCTTAAACGTATAGTCTTTGTATTGTATTCCCAGGATGCTTGCTCTGCTTTTAAGAATAATGTGGAAAGATATTTAGAGTATATGTTTAAGAAGATTTCAAGCGGCCCTTTCCTTACAGTTGATGGTATTGTAGAGTATGAGGATGGTATCGTAATGATAGAAAGGAAAAATCCTCCATTTGGGTGGGCTCTTCCGGGAGGGTTTGTCGACTATGGAGAATCTGCGGAAGATGCCGTTATGCGCGAGGTTAAAGAAGAAACCAGTTTAGACTTTAAAGACATAAGGCAGTTTCATACCTATTCTGAACCACACCGTGATGTCCGTTTCCATACAGTTTCTATTGTGTTTGTAGGGAAGGGGAAAGGAAGACTAAAAGCGTCGGATGATGCTAAGAATGCTGCTGTTTTTAGAAAGGACAATTTACCTTCCAAGATTGCTTTTGACCACCGTAGAATTATAGAGGATTATTTCATCAGTATTTAAGGAAAATTTTGTTTGATTATTATATTTATGAAAAGGGAGGATATACGTTATCTCAAAGGAATAGGGCCTAAGCGCCAGAAGCTTCTTAACCGTCTGGGGATTTATACTGTAAAAGACCTTTTATATTATTTTCCTTCTCGCTACGAAGACCGCCGTAATATAAGAAAGATAAAAGAATTGAGAGAGAACGATGTTGCTCTTGTCGTGGCGAAGGTTTTAGCAAGAAATTTAAGACCGCTTAAATTTAGGGCTCCATTCAGAGGAGGAATAAAAAATACTATATTTGAGGTTGCTGTAGAAGATGATACAGGTGTTTTGATGTGTGTGTGGTTCAACCAAGGGTATCTGAATGATTATATAAAGGTAGGTGATGATATTGTTATTTATGGCAAGGTTAGAAGATACAAGAAGAGATTACAGATGGTTTCTCCTGAGTTTGATATTATAGATAAGAATGATAAGTCTTCATCCGGTGTGGGGAAAATAGTTAGTTTTTATCGTTTAACAGAAGGCGTGACGCAGAAAATGATAAGAGGTGTTATAAAGTTTTCTCTGGATAACTTTGCTAGGAAAATAGAAGACCCTCTTCCTTACCATATTAGAGAGAGCAGTAATCTGCCAAATATTTATTATAGCCTTAGGAATATTCATTTTCCTGATTCTTTAGATAGTGTAGCCATCTCGAGGCGGCGTTTTATATTCGAAGAGCTTTTTTTCTCTCAGGTTTTGGTGTATCTAAGGAAAGCACAGTATCGCTTAAAGAGAAGTATTCCTTTTATTGATAAGGATGGTTTTATCCCGCAGTTTAAAAAGAGTTTGCCTTTTCTGTTAACTTCGTCACAGGAACAGGTAATTAAAGAGATAGTGGATGACCTCACTAAGCCTTATCCTATGCATAGACTGCTTCAGGGTGATGTAGGCAGTGGTAAGACTGTTGTAGCCTCTTTTGCCATAGCACTTGCTGTAATTAACAACTGTCAGGTAGCTTTTATGGTTCCTACAGAAGTTCTTGTTCATCAACATGTTACAACATTGAGAGAGCTGTTTAGGGGCTTTGGTTTCCGGATAAAATCCTTAACATCTTCTCTTACCCGTAGAGAAAAAGAGAAAGTATATTCTGATTTGAGTAATTCCCAGATAGATATTGTAGTAGGAACGCATGCTTTGATTGAGGAAGAGGTGGGATTTAGTCGGTTAGGATTGGTAGTTATTGATGAACAGCACAAGTTTGGAGTAGCACAACGTGCTCTTCTGCCCAAGAAGGCAAAGGATTATATTCCTCATTGTTTAGTTATGAGTGCTACTCCGATTCCGAGGAGTCTGGCTCTTTCTTTATATGGGGACCTTGATTTTTCTGTTATTAAGGAGTTACCCCCTGGAAGAAAACAGCCTAAGACCATATGGGTAGAAGAAGATAAGAGAGAATGGGTTTATAACTTCTTAAGAGAAAAGCTTAATGAGGGACGTCAGGCTTATATTGTTTATCCTGTGATTGATGAGGCCAACACCAGTGATTTACGGTCGCTTACTGAGATGTACGAGGTGACAGAGAAAAGACTATCTGGTTTTAAGGTAGGTGTCTTTCATGGCAGGATGAAAAGTGGTGAGAAGAAGAAAGTTATTTGTGAGTTCAGGGAGAATAAGATAAATGTTTTGATTTCTACAACTGTTATTGAAGTAGGGGTTAATATTGAGAACGCAACAGTTATGGTGGTAGAGAATCCTGAGAGGTTTGGTCTTGCTCAGTTGCACCAGCTACGGGGAAGAATAAGACGCTCTGTTTATGAGCCTTATTTTATCCTCATAAGTAAACCCAATATAGGGGATAATGCGCGCCGCCGATTAAAGATTATTACTAAGACAACAGATGGTTTTAAGATTTCTGAAGAGGACCTTAAATTAAGAGGCCCAGGGGATTTCTTTGGTTCTTTACAGTGGGGATTTCCTCAGTTAAGAATAGCTTCTCCTATGAAAGATCTTGCCCTTTTAAGAGAGGCCCGCAGAGTAGCTTATGATTTAATCAAAAGAGACCCTTTTTTAAGAGAACCTTATAACCGATGTATAAGGGAACATATCGATTTCTGGTTGAGAAGAAGATAGAATAGGAAAGAATATATTCTTGGAAGCATGCGTGTTATTGGGGGGAAGTTCAAAGGAACTCCTTTAAAAGCTTATTCTAACATTAGGCCGACTTCTTTTAGAATAAGGAAAGGAATTCTTGACCTTATAAGGGAAGTGATAGATGGCTGTGTAGTTCTTGACCTTTTTGCAGGAAGTGGAGCGTTGGGCATTGAGGCTTTATCATGGGGGGCAAAAGAAGTTGTTTTTGTTGATATTCATAAAGGGTGCATTAGAACGGTTCGACATAACATCTCTCGGTTGAATATCCTTTCTTTTAGCCAGCTCTTACTTAAAGACAGTTTTAAAGCTGTAAGGGATTTTAAGGCAAAGGGTATAAAGTTTGATATCATATTTGTTGATCCCCCTTATTATAAGGATATGGCCAAAAAAGCCTTGCAAACATTAGACGCATATGATATATTAGCCCCTTCTGGTTATATTGTAGTTTTGTCTTACCGGGATGAGATGGTAGGAAATTATTACCATAATTTTAAGCTTCTTGTTGTTAAAAGCTATGGTCAGAGCAGGCTTTATATTTATAAAAAAGGGCCTTTTTCATGAAAAGAGCAATTTATCCCGGCACTTTTGACCCTATTACTTTTGGGCATATAGATATCATAAAGAGAGCATCTTTTATCTTTGATGAGGTTATTGTTGCTGTGGTTAAGAAACCTTCTAAGAACACCCTTTTTTCTTACACCGAAAGGGTCAGTCTTGTTAAGAAATCGATAGTGGGTATTAGAAATGTAAAGATAGAAGGGTTCAGTGGGCTTGTGGTGGATTTTGCTAAGAGGAAAAAGATACATGTAATTGTAAGAGGGCTACGCATGATTTCTGACTTTGAGTATGAGTTTCAAATGGCCTTAACCAACAGGAAATTGTCTCCTCAAATAGAGACTATTTTCTTAATGCCTCACCCCAGTTATTCATATCTTTCTTCGAGGTTGGTCAAAGAGGTGGTGTTCCTGGGGGGTAATCTTAAGGGTTTTCTCCCCAGTTTTTGTATGGATGCCTTAAGAAGAAAAATAAAAAGAGGAAAAAAGAAAAAAATATAAATCCTCTTTGTTGGTATATTTATGCGTATAGAGTTAGAACAGATAAAAGAAGAGCCTTTAGAAATAAGTGAAGATATCAAGGCAAAAACCTGGAAAATGGACAGTTTTGATGTAAAGTTTGTGGGAGATATACACTTAGATTGTAAATTTAGGCGATTAGGCAAGGAGGTTTTTGTTGAGTGTAAGGTTAAGCTTGAGCGGGATATTATCTGTTCAAGGTGTCTTGGTAGTGCCCATCAGGAGTGTATACAGGATTTTAAGCGCAGCTACTCCTTGTCGAAGGAATCGACTTATTTAGATATAGACCCAGATATAAGAGAAGAAATCCTTCTTAATTTTCCTATGAAAGTATTGTGTAGTCCTGATTGTAAGGGGATATGCCCTGGATGTGGGGCAGACCTCAATAAAGAAGATTGCCGTTGTAAGGGTAAGAAAAGAGTATGTTAATCGTTCAAAGGAGGTATTTATATGGCGCATCCCAAGAGGAAACAATCACATTCTCGTACACGTAAACGCCGCACGCATTATAAGCTTTTTAAGCCTACACTGGTAAGATGTCCAGAATGCCGCAGGTTGAAACCAGCACATATGGTTTGTCCTTTCTGTGGTTATTATAAAGGAAAAGAAGTAATAACAATAGAATATAAAGATAAGAAAAAGAAGAAAAAACGGTAATGGCAGAAACAAGGTATAAGGTAGGAATAGACATTTCAGGAGGAGATTTCGCTCCTTCGGAAATATTCAAAGGCGCTGTATTGGCTAAAAAGGAACTTTCTTTGAATATAGTCTTAATTGGTTCTCAGGAAGAGATAATAAGAGAGGCACAAAAAGAGAAGGTGGATTTAAATAATTTTGAGATTATTGATGCTCCCCAGAAGATTGATATGAATGATGAGCCAGCAATGTCTATAAGAAGGAAGAAGCAGTCATCAATAGTTGTGGGAGCAGTTTTGTTGAAAGATAAAAAAATAGATGCTTTTGTTTCCTGTGGGAATACAGGGGCTGTTGTGAGTGCTGCAACCATAAAGGTTGGTCTTATTGAAGGTGTGGAGCGGCCTGGCATTGGTATTCTTCTTCCTAATTTAAAAGGAGCATCTTTAATTATTGATGTAGGAGCTAATATTAACCCCAAACCTCTGCATCTTCTTCAGTACGGCGTTATGGCCTCTTTGTATTACGAGACAGTATTTAACAAACCAAATCCTACGATTGGTCTTCTTAATATTGGCGAAGAAGAGAGTAAGGGTTCCGATTTTATAAAAACCGCCCATAGGTTATTTTCTGCCTCCTCTTTAAATTTCATAGGTAATGTTGAAGCTAAAGAGGTTTTCTCAGGAAAATGTGATTGTGTAGTATGTGATGGATTGGTAGGAAATATTGCTTTAAAGGTTTCTGAGGGGGTGGCGGAAATGACGGCTAAGTTTTTAGTAGAAGCCATAAAGAAAGATCCGTTGGCAAAATTGGGAGTTTTTTTGATGAAGAAGAGTCTTAGGAAATTTAAGAAAACTATTGATTATGCCGAATATGGAGGAGCCCCTCTTTTGGGGGTTAATGGCGTGGTGATAATTGGCCACGGGCGGTCTTCTAGTTACGCTGTGAAGAACGCTGCTAAAGTTGCTGCCCAGGAGTTAAACAGGAATCTCCTTGCTAATATAAGGGTGAGGTTAAATGAGATATGCCAGGATAGTAGGGTTAGGGAAGTACTTGCCTTCTAAGACCTTAACTAATTTTGACTTAGAGAAAATGGTAGATACCTCTGATGAGTGGATTACTACTCGTACAGGGATAAAAACGCGTCGTATTGCCAAAAAGAACGAAAGTGCTTCTATGCTTGCTTTGCCAGCAGCAAAAGCAGCTCTAAAAATGGCAGGTATTTCTGCTAAGGATTTAGACGCCATTATTGTTGCTACTATAACCCCCGATAACCAATTTCCTTCCACAGCTTGCTACTTACAGCACTATTTAAAAGCAGATAGAGCATCTTGTCTTGATGTAGCAGCAGCGTGTGCAGGGTTCATTTATGCTTTGGTGTATGCTCAAGGGTTGATAGAGAGTGGGCTTGCAAGCAATATTCTGGTTGTAGGGGTGGAAGTACTCTCAAAGATTACCGATTGGGGCGACCGTGCTACCTGTGTTCTTTTTGGTGATGGTGCAGGAGCAGCGGTATTATCAAAGGGCAGAAAGAAAAGTTTTCTTGCCTCTTCTTTAGGCGGAGATGGTTCCTATGGCGAGTTGCTTAACCTTCCTGCAGGAGGCTCTCGCATGCCCGCTTCTAAACACACAGTTGAGGCGGGCTTACATTTTATTAAAATGAGAGGTAATGAGCTTTTTCGTCTGGCAGTAAGGCTTATGGTTGATGCTGCCAAGGATGCCCTAAAGAAGGCCAGGATAGATAGTAGCAAAGTAAAACTACTAATTCCTCATCAAGCAAATGTTCGCATAATAAATGCTGTTCGCACAAGACTTAAGCTTCCTCCGGATAAAGTGTATTTGAATATACATCGTTATGGTAACATGTCTTCTGCTTCAAGTGCTGTTGCCTTATGTGAAGCATACGAAGAAGGATTGATTAAGAAAGGAGATATTATTGTTCTTGATGCTTTTGGGGGAGGGCTTGTTTGGGGTTCTTTGGTTATAAAGTGGGCTTAATCGTGTACCGAATAGTTATAGTAGTGCGTATTGCCTCATATGTATTGTGAATATATTATGCCGGGTATCAATAGACATAATACGCAGTATGCACACCAAATACGATAATTGAGGCTATGAATGCAGTAATTTTTACGGGACAAGGGGCGCAGTATCCTGGAATGGGAAAGGATTTTTATGATAGCTTCTTAAAGGCAAAAGAGGTTTTTTCCTGTATAGATAAGGCAGTAGGTTTTTCTGTCTCAGATAAGTGTTTTTATGGAACGAAGGAAGAACTGGAGGATACATCAGTTCAGCAATTAACTATTTTAGCTACTTCGCTTGCTATTTTTGAGGTTTTTAGAGAAAGAATCACAAAAGTTGACTATTTTTCTGGCTTAAGCCTGGGAGAATACAGTTGTCTTTATCCTGCCGGAGTTTTATCATTAGAAGATTTAGCAAGGCTGGTTAAAGAGCGTTCTTTGGCAATGCAGGAGGCAGCAAAAAGTAATCCTTCTTGTATGTTTGCTGTGTTGGGGGCTTCTGAAAAAGTCCTTAATGATAACCAAAGTTTAGGTTATTATGTTGCTAACATTAATTCTCCCAAACAGATAGTTGTTTCCCTATCAAAAGAAAAAAAGAATTTCGTCAGGGAAGAGCTGGAAAAGATGGGGTTTAAAGTTATAGAACTTGCTGTAAGTGGAGGTTTTCATTCTCCTTTTATGGAACCAGCCAGAATCCGTCTTAAGAAAGTTATAGAAGAATTGGACTTTTCTAATGCTAGCGTTCCTATAGTTAGTAATTTTACGGGTAGGTCTCATACAGATAAGGAGGAGATCAAGTTGAATCTTATAAATCAGCTGACGCATCCTGTTTTATGGAAGGATTGTGTTAATTATATGGTTTCCTTGAAGGTGGACACTTTCTTTGAAATGGGTCCTTCGCGAATTCTAAAAGGGATTTTGCGTAAAATAGACCCTTCTATTAAGGTTGTCAATATAGAGAAGAAGGAGGATTTAGAGAGGTTTTAAAGGAGGCTTGTTATGAGGTTTAAAGATAAAGTAGTCATAGTAACAGGGGCAGCACAAGGCATAGGAAAAGAGATAGCCCTTCAGTTCTGTAAGGAGAAAGCAAAAGTAGCTATTTTTGATGTCAATGAGGATGTTCTTAAGAAAACCCAGGCAGAACTAGCAAGGTATGGCGAAGTTATGGGGGAGGTTGTAAATGTAGTTAGTTTAGAAGAGGTAGAAAAAAATATCAATAAAGTTATTGACAAGTTTTTAAGAGTTGATATATTAGTTAACAATGCAGGGATAACCAAGGATAACTTGGTATTACGGCTCTCTGAAAATGACTGGGATAAGGTTATGGCGGTAAACTTAAAGGGCGCTTTCAACTGTATAAAAGTTGCTACTAAGTTTATGGTAAAGCAACGTTATGGGAGGATAATTAATATATCTTCTATAATTGGCATTATGGGTAATCCCGGTCAGGTAAATTATGCTGCCTCTAAAGCCGCTCTTATTGGGGTTACCAAAACGTTGTCCAAAGAGCTGGGTTCAAGAAATATTACAGTCAATGCTGTTGCTCCAGGGTATATTGAGACTGCCATGACGGAGAGATTAAGCAGCAGCGTAAAGGAAGAAATGTTTTCCCGTATTCCTTTGGGGAGATTTGGTAAACCTCTTGATGTGGCAAAAGCAGTTTTGTTTTTGGCATCTTCTGATGCTGACTATATAAATGGCCAGGTACTTGTTGTTGACGGAGGGCTTATTTAGTTATATGCAAGGAGGTATTTATAAAGGTGAGAATAAAAGGGAGCATACAGAAAGGAGGTAAGAATGGGAGTTGAGGAAAGAGTAAAAGATATAATTGCCGAGCAGTTAGGAGTAAAAAAAGAAGAAATTAAGCCTGAAAGCTCCTTTATTGATGATCTGGGAGCAGATTCTTTAGATACGGTAGAGTTGGTTATGGCATTAGAAGAAGAGTTTGGCATTGAGATTCCTGATGAAGATGCTGAGAAGATGACTACCGTAGGGGAAGCGGTTAAGTATATAGAAGAAAAAGTTAAGAATAAATCTTCGTAAGTTCTTTCCCAATGAGAAGAGTTGTTGTTACAGGATGTGGAGTTGTCTCTCCTGTAGGTATAGGAGTAGATTCTTTCTGGAAAGCGCTTATTGCAGGTAAAAGCGGCATTGGAAGAATTACCCAGTTTGACCCCACTCAGTTTGATTCTCAAATCGCAGGAGAAGTTAAAGATTTTGACCCTTCCTCTTTTCTTTCCTCCAAAGAGATAAAAAGGACGGCAAGATTCGTTCAGTTTGCGCTCTCTGCAGCACATGAGGCTGTTAAAAAGAGCAAATTGGATATGAATAATGTTGATTCTTTTCGCTGTGGAACAGTGATTGGCTCGGGCATTGGTAGTTTAGAGATAATAGAGAAAGAACACAAGACTTTTCTAGAAAAAGGACCAAAAAGAATATCTCCTTTTCTTATTCCTATGCTTATTACTAATGAAGCAGCGGGTGTTGTTGCGATTACTTTTGGTTTAAAAGGAGCTAATTTTTGTACAGTCACGGCGTGTGCTTCAGGAGCCCATGCTATTGGGGAAGCTTACAGGATGATAAAATATGGTGAAGCAGATATAATGTTTTGTGGGGGGGCGGAGGCCTCTTTAACTCCCATGGGGGTAGGAGGCTTTTGTGCGCTTAAGGCTCTTTCTACGCGTAATGACAAT
>Ga0180301_10004133_pt1 | contig 11220 bp, 11 predicted proteins | sample GuaBasSediGuay16_FD_121797 | JGI IMG/M metagenome (GOLD analysis project Ga0180301, IMG submission 121797) | Subseafloor sediment microbial communities from Guaymas Basin, Gulf of California, Mexico - Guay16, Core 4569-2, 12-15 cm | ecosystem: Environmental > Aquatic > Marine > Hydrothermal... | reverse complement strand
GTCGGCCCGCGATGGACTAACTACTGAACGCTTTTTCCCCTTTTATGTAACAGTGTAATCCTCAACCTGAGATATGCCTTGCCGGCCTTTTCGTCATCTGGCGAGATATCAAGTATCTTTTTATATACCTGTAAGGCTTGATCAAGCTTACCTGTCCCTTCATGTATCTTAGCGAGCTGGTGAAGTAGATTGGTATTATTTGGTCTCAATTTTAGAGCTTGCATAATTTCCTTTACAGCTAATTCATTTTTTTCCAATTTGAGGTATGCGAGGATCAGATACTGTCTTAACTCAAGGTTTTTGGGATTTGCCTTAACGCCCATAATCATATATTGTGCTAATTGTTCAAATTCGTCCAGGGCTGTGAGATGGGTAAAAATGTAGCTATAATAAGCAATCTTCTTTGGGAAAAATTTGATCAGCCTTATGGCTTGATTGAAGGCAAGATCATTCCTTTTTTGCCTCTGATAGATATCAAAGAGCGCCTCTCTGGCCTGAGTATCTTTAGGATCAATTTTAACTAATCTCTCAAAGTACTGCCGACCTTTTTGAAGATTTCCTTGCTCTGTCTCCAATATCCCAAGATTAAACAGGATGATTTTATTTTTTGGGTCATGAGATAAAATCTGTTTATAGATGTTTCTTAAGCCATCCTTATCGCCTTCTTTTTCTAATATATTAGCTAACAGTATAAGGGCCTCGAAATGATTGGGCTTTCTTTTAAGGATTTCTTTTACATACTTTTTTGCCTCATTTAATCTATTCTTATTAAAGAGAGATTGCCCAAGCCGTAACCTGCCCTCAATATCATCCTTTTTTAACTCTACCGCCAAACGCAGGTATTTTTCTGCCAGTTCTGGCTTCTTAAGATCATCATATATAGAGCCAATATTGTAGTAGAGGTTTGGGTCTTTTCTGTCATATTTGGCTGCCTTGAGATACCACTGGAGGGCCTTGTTTTTTTGACCAGCTTGAAATAATAGATAGCCTACGTTTTTCATGCATGTTATCTTTTCTTTTTTAGTTAATTGTGGAAGAATAATGGTATATTGTTCTACAGCCTCTTTTATTCTCCCCTTTTTTTCAAGAAGCTCTGCAAGGCGAATCCTGAGGTCCAGATCGTCAGGTGAATTGATAAGAATTGTCTTTAACGTGGCAATAATCTTATTATAGTCGTGCAGGTGTTCATAGGCATCTAAAGCTTTTTTCATAAGGTTAAGGCCTGCCTGCCGTCCGGCGGGCAGGCCTTCTTTTTCTTTAAGTATGCCCTCGATGATGTGGGCTCCCTCTTTCCACCTCTTTTGCGCCAGATATTCATCTGCAAGCCTCATTTTGAGCTGAATATTATGCTTTTCTTCTTGAGTGGCTTTCTGTAAAAAATGTATCCTTTTTTGAGGATCTATTATTCTGTTTGCCTTTGTTAGCCAGTCTTCTAAGGAAGGAGAGATTACAAGACCTACCTCACCGATTTTATTATTGTTGTGCTTTATTATTATTGTGTAGTTATAGTGGCGAAATATATCCTGGTCAGGAAGGAGTTTTGTTACCACTGTCTGCGTTTGAAGGGCATTAACATCAAAACCTTGAGAGTAAAGCCTTATTCCCCTGTTAAAAGGAATAGATGTTGATATCTTCGCTATCTTAAGGCTTTCATAGGGATGGATGTGGAGGATCTGGCCAGGGGTGAGTCTTTTTTTTTCTCCGTTATGTTCAATTATTATGTGTTTAAATACGGGAACTGGATTGAGCAGCCTATTTAATGAGCTTTTAAAATAATTGCTCCCAGGGCCGCCAATGAGTAGATAAAGAAATCCAGATAAAAAAAGAGCTAACACCAAGAAAATAGCCCTTTTCCTTCTTCTCTTTTTCCAGTGAATGGTCTCCTCTTTAAACAATTAGCTTCCCTTCCTTCGTCTATGAGTCCTGGCGTCACCTCCTCCCGATACCTGACCAGCCCATATTAGTAGAACAGGGCTTGCCACATAAATAGAAGAATACGTGCCAACCAGTATACCGACTAAGAGGGCAAAGGCAAAATCGTGGATAACTCCTCCGCCTAAGATAAAAAGGAATACGACCACAATAAGGGTAGTCATTGATGTTAGCAAGGTACGGCTTAGGGTTTCATTTATGCTATGATTTATTACCTCTGCAAAATCGCGATTCCGTTGACGCCGGTAGTTTTCCCTGATCCTGTCAAAGACAACGATTGTATCATTTAGGGAGTAGCCCACTATAGTCAGGAGTGCGGCTACAATAGATAATGTTATTTCCCGGTTTGTGAGGGCAAATGCGCCCATTGTTATGATTACATCATGAAAGAGCGCAACAATGGCGCCGAGGGCGTATTCAAGGCGCAGGCTCCAGCATAGGCCAATAGTAATGAGAAGGGCGGCAGCAATAAGCCAGATGATACTCATTCCTATGGCAGAGATAATATAGACTCCAAAGGCAAGGGAGGCTGCCATAATTATACTCATAGTCCATTTATATTCAAACCTTCCGGATATGTATATGACCATGAAGAGGATGGCATAAAAGATAGCAAAGAGGGCCTTTTCCCTTAAATCTTTCCCGACCTTTGGTCCAACCATCTCAACCCTCCTGACTTCTACATTCGTCTCCCCAAACATGCTATTTAAAGATTGTTTAACCTCATTAGATAAGCCGCTAAGGTCAATATTGGTTTTGCTTACCCTTATCAGGTATTCAGACTTCCCCTTTTCTCCAAATGCCTGGATAATGCTATCTTCCATACCGATAGGTCTTAAGGCCTCCCTGATTTCACCTGGAGTTACCTGGTGGTTGAATCTAACCTGAATAAGTATACCGCCAGCGAAATCGACACCATAATTAGGTCCGCCGCGGAACAATAACAGAAGGATGGTTAACAATATCAAAGCGCCAGATAGAAAAAGGGCAATCTTTCGCTGCCCAATAAAATTGATATTAATATCAGGTTTTATAAATTGCATATTCCTGTCTCTCAATAATATTGTTTGTTGTGTTATCCATAATTAGATGCTTACCTTTTTCATGCCCCGTTCAATAATAAAGTAATCGAAGATTACCCTCGTAATGAATATAGCGGTGAAAAGGCTGGCAATAATACCAATGCTCAGGGTAACAGCAAATCCCTTCACCGGCCCTGTTCCAAATTGAAATAGAACCAGGGCAGCGATTAAGGTGGTAATATTAGCATCGAGGATGGTAACAAGGGCCTTGCTATAACCACTGTCGACGGCTGCCCGCGGGGTTTTCCCCAACCTTAACTCTTCCCGGATCCGTTCAAATATAAGAACATTGGCATCTACAGCCATACCTATAATCAGGATGATGCCCGCTATACCGGGAAGCGTTAAGGTGGCGCCGAAAAATGCCAGACCTGCTGCGATGAAGAGAATATTTAATACAAGGGCCAAATCTGCGAGAAGACCGGCAAATTTATAGTAGAAACCCATAAACAGGATAACAATAATACCTCCGATTATCATTGATTTAAGGCCTTTATTAATGGAGTCCTTTCCAAGAGAGGGCCCCACTGTTCTCTCTTCAATGATCTTTACTGGAGCTGGTAGGGCGCCTGCCCTCAGGACAATGGCCAGATCCCTGGCCTCTTCCATAGTAAATCTGCCGGTAATCTGCGCCCTTCCGCCGGTAATTTTATCCTGTATAACCGGTGCGCTATTTACAACGCCATCCAGCACAATAGCCAGCCTCTTTTTAATATTCGCCCCTGTAATTTGCCCAAAGAGCCTTGCCCCTCGGGAATCAAATGAAAGCGAGACATACGGTTCATTGTATCGACTGTCTATCTGAACCCTTGCATCTGTTAGATATTCTCCGGTTATAACAGCCCGCTTTTTTAAAAGAAAGGGGATCTTTCTTTTAGACCCAGGCTCTCCCTTTGTCTGATAGAGGATTTCATCCCCTGGTGGTATATTTCCCTTTAATGCCTCTTCCAGGCTATTATCCTCATCCACCAGTTTGAATTCCAGGAGCGCGGTCTTTCCTATAATATCAATTGCCCTTTTAGGGTCCTTTATCCCGGGAAGTTGAACTAAAATTCTATCCCTCCCCTGGGGACGGATATCAGGTTCGGCTACTCCAAATTGATCAATCCTGTTAGTTATTGTTTCTACTGCCTGATCTACCGCCATTTTTTTGATATGCTGCGCTGCCTTTTGAGAAAGGATTAATTCCAGATTAAGATCAATGTTGCTAAAAGAGCCGGGTTCAACAGAAAGGTTTGAAAAATCCTTTTCAACTATCTCTTCAACGGTCTTTCTGTCCTCGGCCCTAATTAAGGTAAGCCCAATTCTGTCAGAGCCGCTTCTTTTTAGTGCCTGATACCGGATCCTGGCCTTTCTGAGGCTGTATTTTATATCCTCAATCGTCCTCTCAAGGTGACTTTCCACGGCCCTCTTGGTCTGAACCTCTAAGACAAGATGTATCCCGCCTTTAAGATCAAGCCCAAGATGGATCTTCTCCTCAGGTAGAATATTAGGCCACCAGGCGGGCAGGGTTTTACTAAGTGATGGAGTCAGGTAGATCAATGCAACAGCAACAACAATGAGAATAAACAATCCTCGCCACTGTAATTTTTTTGACACAGCTTACTCCTTAGGTTGCGCTATCTGATTTTCTGATCACCCCTGCTATGGAGCCTCTTGTAATCTTGACCCTGACTTTTGGGGATATTTCGACTGTAACGACATCGTCAGCCAGGCCAGTGATAACACCGTGTAAACCGCCGGAACTCACTATTTTGTCGCCTTTTTTCAAGTCGGCTAAAAGCTGCTTATGTTGTTTTGACTTTTTTTGCTGGGGCCTGATTAAGAGAAAGTAAAAAATGGCAAATATAATGATCAGAGGTAAAAATGCACCCAGACCGCCACCGCTTCCTGCTCCTCCTCCTGTACCTCCAGTACCCATAGCGTAAACTAAATTGAACATGTATCTCCCTCCATTTCTCTTTAAGATTTATTTTAACTATTTAGCCACCAAGGTACAAAGGCAAAGATTGAACCGGAGAGGTGGTGAAACGGTGAACCGGTGAGTTTTTATCTCCGGTTCTCCCCCTCTCCGTTTCTCCGTTTCATTTTTTTTCTTGGTGCCTTGGTGCCTTTGTGGCAAGATACCTGATTAATTACGATTTATAAAGCTTCTATTTTTTCCCTTCTATAAAAAGCGTGGCTAAACTCAGCCAGTCTATCATCTCGTATGGCCTGCCGTATCTCTTTCATGAAGTGAGTGTAATAATAGAGATTATGAATTGTATTTAATCTAAAGGAAAGTATTTCCCTTGAAAGAAAGAGATGTCTTAAATAGGCCCGTGAGTAATGAGAGCAGGTATAACATCCACATCCCTCTTCAATAGGGGAGCTGTCTTGCGCATAGCGTGCATTCTTTATTACAAGCTTTCCCTTATTAGTAAATAACATACCATTTCTGGCATTGCGAGTAGGCAATACACAGTCAAACATATCCACACCCATTTTAACTGATTCGAGTATGTCCTCAGGTGTTCCTATTCCCATAAGGTATACGGGTTTTTCCTCTGGAAGAAATTCCATTGTTGCCTTAATCACTCGCTCTCTTGTATGTTTATCTTCTCCGACGGATAAACCGCCTAAGGCATATCCGTCGAACCCCATGCTTACAAGGCCCTTGGCGCTCATTTCACGCAGTTCGGGATACACTCCACCCTGAACAATTCCAAAAAGGGCCTGCCCGTTTTTTTCCTTTTGCTCAAGGCATTGTCGAGCCCATTGTTCAGTAAGTTTAACTGACTTACGAACATACTCATGCTCAGCGCCAGAGGGTGTGCATTCATCAAAGGTCATGGTGATGTCTGCTCCAAGGGACCTCTGGATTTCCATAACCTTCTCAGGGCCAAGAAAATGGGTGGAACCATCTAAATGTGACCTGAAGGTAACCCCATCAGGTGATATTGTCCTCAGTTTTGAAAGGCTGTATACCTGAAATCCTCCACTATCAGTCAGAATTGGCCCTGACCAGTTCATAAATCGGTGGAGACCACCCATGTTTTCTATCAGTTTATGGCCTGGCCTAAGATACAGATGATATGTATTGGACAGAACTATTTTAACCCCTAAATCCTTTGCCTCCCCAGGTGAAATCCCTTTAATAGCTCCGGAAGTTCCCACAGGCATAAATACTGGGGTTTCAAGTCTGCCATGATCTGTTGTTATTTCTCCAAGCCTGGCCTTACTTGATGTACACCTTTTTAAAACTCTGAATTCCAAGGCGCTGCCCTTTTGACTTAATTTATCAGCATTGCATCCCCGTAGCTGTAGAATCTGTACCTGCTTTCTACAGCCCAGCGATAGGCCCTCTTGGTCAAATCAAGTCCTGCAAAGGCCGCAACCATAAAAAAAAGTGAAGAACGGGGTAAATGAAAGTTTGTTATAAGGGCATCAATGACCTGAAATTTAAACCCCGGATAGATCAACAGATCAGTGGTTCCAGAATCAGTTGCTATTTTTCCTTTTCTTTTAAATATCGTCTCCAGGGTCCTCACAACTGTCGTACCCACGGCAATAATTCTTCTTCCCTCTTTTTTTGCATTATCAATAGAGTTTGCGGAATGATGCCCTACAAAATATGCCTCTTTCCCTAAACGATGATCTCTTATGTCCCTTACTCTCACAGGTTTAAAGGTATCATGACCAACCAGTAGGGTCACATTGACTATATTTACACCCAGGGATTGAAGAGACTTAAGCAGCTCATGGGTGAAATGAAGACCGGCTGTAGGCGCTGCAATTGCTCCTGAAAAACGGGAGAATATAGTCTGATATCTTTCCCTATCTTCATCTGATTGTGTATTATTGTTGTCTCTTTTAATATAAGGAGGCAGGGGAAGGCAACCTCTTTTTTTCAATACATAATTAAGGCTGTGTTTACCCTCAAATCTGAGCTGGACCATTCCATGTTCACCGAGTCTTTTCACAACAGCTATCAGGCCATCCGGAAACAGCAGAATACCTCCTGTTTTTGGCCTTTTTGATGCCTTCACCAGGCACCAGCGGGTTTCCTGCCCGTTTTTTGGTGGCCTGGCAGGGTGATCAAGAACCAGGATTTCTACCCTCCCGCCAGTTTCCTTTTGACCATACAATCTAGCTGGTGTCACCCTGGCATCATTTACAACCAACAGGTCGCCCTCTCTGAGCAATGAAGGGAGATCAAAAAAATAAGAGTCGGATATGTCTCCTGTAGCCCTTTTTATACAGAGGAGACGAGATCCATCCCTTTGACTGGCTGGCTTCTGGGCAATTAATTCATTAGGGAGGTCATAGGTATAATTTTCCAAATCATATATTTGTGTGTTGTTTTCTCTTTTCATACGTGCTTTTCTAAACTTCTGAAACAAATGATTGAATGAGTATATAATAGGGAAATTCTTAAGATATCAACTACCTAAAGATATAAGTCAAGAGGAGTCCGAAACACATGGTCAGAAAACCAATTATCCGTAATTGATTATCAGGCACTTGTTGGATTTGTTGTAGCCACTTTTTCATCTTATCGGGAAATGCCAGATACGGTAACCCCTCAACAATTAAGACAAGCCCCAAAAGGCAAAATAATAATTTCATCTAATGGTTCCTATTCTATGAAGACGCATGGCGTTTCGGCCACAACGAAGGATGAAAGTAGTTGAGTGGTCAAATGGTTAAGTAGTAAACGGGTTGAGAGATATTCAGGTATTTCCACTTTCCTCAGCGCCCTATGCCCTCATAATTGTCCAGATGCCTACGCAAATAAACGCAAGACCGGCTATCCACGAGAGATACCTGGAGTTTATATACTGGGCGAGGAATGAACCTACGAGAACCGCGATCCCTGATGCTGTGACAAGGGCACAAGCCGATCCAAGAAATACTGTAAGTTTGCTGTTGGTTGATCCCGACGCATAAAGGAGCGTTGCAATCTGAGTTTTATCTCCCAGTTCAGCGATGAATATAGTTGAAAATACCGTTAGAAGTAACTTTATATCCATTAAAACCTCACTTTGAAGCATAATAATCTATCCGATACCTGGCCAGTGATCATCCCATGGTCTCATCTCTTCATAGGCATGAGATGCCTGGAGCACTAAATCATCTCTTTGGCGCGGACCAATGATCTGAAGGCCTGCTGGAAGACCATTTTTTGTAAGACCTGCAGGGACAGTGGCAGCAGGGTGACCGGACAGATTGAAGGGATATGTGAAGGCGACAGCCCCAAGAAGCGGGATAGGGTGCCCATCAATCTCAGATGGAGGAGGGCCTTTCGCAGCAAAGGCCTCTGTCGGCATGGTGGGGGTGATGAGGAGATCAAACCTCTCAAAAAGATCTTCCATGATTTGATTCAGCTCGGTCCTTACCTTCTGTGCTTTAATAGAGTCATCTATGGAAAAAGATTTAATCTGATCAAGGGAATTCACCAGGGACTTTCCCATCTTCTCACGATTTTTGTCAAGTTCGTGGTATAGTTGACCGTATAACTCACAATTGATGAGTTTGGACCAGGTCTCACCTGTATCTGGTAATGAGCCTTGCCAGAGCTCAATTTTGTGCCCCATATCTTCAAAGGACGTAATTGCTTTTTCTACTAAGCTCATCACATCTTTTTGCACCCTGGCATATCCCAGAGTAGGGCTGAAGGCTATCCTGAGATTTATGGGGATATCTTCTATACATTTTAAAAAAGAATATTCCGGAGAGGGAAGCGAGCCAGGATCAGACGGATGATATCCAGAAACACAGTCCAGATAGAGCGCGGCATCTTTGACAGTTCTGGTAAGGGGACCCATGCACCAGATCGAATGTGTTTGGAGAAGAGGGAAGGGGCCTCTGGGGATTCTACCAAAGGATGTTTTTAATCCGAAACACCCGGAATATGAGGCTGGAATGCGTATGGAACCGCCCGCATCAGAGCCTGTAGCTACAGGAACCATTCCTCCTGCCACTGCGGCGGCAGAGCCCCCGCTGGATCCACCGGGTGTACGTTCAGTATTCCAGGGATTTCTGGTCACCCCATAGAGCATATTTTTTGTAAAACCGGTGAACCCAAATTCGGGGGTATTGGTTTTTCCCACAACAATAGCGCCGGCTGCCTTAAGCCTCGCCACCTGGATTGAATCCCTTTGAGCAATATTGTTTTTGTAAGGAACTGACCCAAAACTGGTTACCATTCCTTTCACGTCTTCAAGGTCTTTAACGCCTATTGGTATGCCAATGAGAGGTCCAACCGCTTCGTTTGAAGCCAGACGCTCAGTTAAAGTTTTTGCCTCATCCATTGCCTGCTCAGCCCTCACTGAGACAAATGCATTGAGAACAGGATTAACTGCCTCTATTCTTTGTAATGTTAGCTCCATGAGTTCAACGGGCGAGAGGTCTTTTGACCTGATGAGTCTTGTGAGTTCTTGTGCAGATTTATAAAACATTGTGTTCAAACCTTTAATGTAATGGATAAAAACTCCCTGTAATGGAGGAAAAATATAGGTGGAGTGGCCTTGCATGTCAAGGGAAAAACATCCACAAGATATGTGGTTCTTAGGTTATGGCGAGAGGGTTTGTGCCTGCCCTGACCAAAGAAGCAGGCGTCTGTGCCAAATAAATAAAATAACAGCAATAAAATCTACTGATCAAACAAGGGATCAGCAATGCCTGCCTCTTCAAACCCCTTTTTTCTTAAAAGGCAGCTATCGCATTTACCGCACGGGAGGCCGTCTTTTTTAGGGTTATAACAGCTATGGGTCATTGAATAGTCCACACCTAATGAAAGCCCCTTTTTTATGATCTCTCCCTTTGTCATATCTATTAAGGGAGTATTAATCCTTATCTCTTTTCCCTCCATGCCTGCCCTTGTTGCAAGATTCGCTGTCCTTTGAAAGGATTCTATAAATTCTGGTCTGCAATCAGGATAGTTAGAAAAATCAATGCTGTTAACACCAATAAATATATCTGTTGCCTCGAGAACCTCGGCCCAGGAAAGGGCGTAGGCCAAAAAGATAGTATTTCTTGCCGGAACATAGGTAATAGGTACACCGCTTGAACTTATTTCTTTTAGCTTTCTCTCTTGAGGTATTGGAATGTCCGCTGTAAGCGCAGAACCACCAATGGTGTCCAGTTCGATGTGAAGGATGAGATGTTTTTTTGCCCCAAAATATTTTGCAATTTTCTGGGCTGCCTTAAGCTCAATCTTGTGTCTCTGACCATAATCAAAGGTGAGCGCATATATATCATATCCCCCATGTCTTGTTATGGCCATAATTGTTGTGCTATCCAGACCGCCGCTTGCAAGGACAACAGCTTTTTTTTTCATCTCAAACGCCTTTTGTATGCTCTCCCCAGATATACTTGTGTAATTGGATTTGAAGCCTGACCGGCAAATTATCCGCCAGTATCCATCCGGCTAAGTCTTTTAGGACTATCTCATTAAAGACAGGGGAAAAATTGATGATTAGTTTTTTTCTTCTTTTTATGTCTGATTTATCTAATACTTTTTTTGCATAAAGATAATCTTGCCGGTTAGCGATAACAAATTTTAGCTGATCATTGAGGGTTATGTAATCCAGATTTTTCCAGTAATTGTTATTATCCATCCCGCTTGACGGGCATTTAATATCAACGATCCGTGTACATCTTTTATCTACCGAGCTTATATCCTGACTGCCATTTGTCTCAAGTAGCACAGTGTAGCCATTTTTAATAAGGGCTGATATCAAATCGGGTGTTTCATTCTGGATAAGGGGTTCCCCTCCTGTAACCTCTATCAGGCCGCAGGCAAATTTTTTAACCGTGGCGAGGATCCTGCCAACAGGAATATCATCCCCTTCTTCGTATGCATATTTGGTATCACAGTATCTACACCTCAGGTTACACCCTGTCAGCCTGATAAAGATACAAGGAAAGCCGGCGAATGTGCTCTCTCCCTGTATGCTGTAAAAGATTTCATTTACTTTTAACATCGTAAGCCCCTAAAGTGTCTAAAATTATAATTCCTAACCTGGATAAACCGGAAAGAATAGCCACAAAGCCACAAAGCCACAAAGAAGAACTGTTTACCATGATTTAACTCCGTGTCTTGTTGTCTTTGTGGCGAAAATATTCTCAACGTACAATAATTAAAAGAGAACTTCCATGAGATCCATAACTGATGAAACACCAATGATTTCCATATCTAACTTAGCCTTTAATGCCTTTATGC
>Ga0180301_10004132_pt1 | contig 11222 bp, 14 predicted proteins | sample GuaBasSediGuay16_FD_121797 | JGI IMG/M metagenome (GOLD analysis project Ga0180301, IMG submission 121797) | Subseafloor sediment microbial communities from Guaymas Basin, Gulf of California, Mexico - Guay16, Core 4569-2, 12-15 cm | ecosystem: Environmental > Aquatic > Marine > Hydrothermal... | reverse complement strand
TGATGAACATTTTTATCCACTACTTATAGCTTTACCTTTACAACTTTTTGCTTACTATGTGGCATTAGATCGAGGATGTGAGATAGATCAACCTCGTAACTTAGCAAAAAGTGTAACTGTAGAATAAATTAGCGAATAGCGATTAGCGGTTAGGATTAGTATGAAGTTAAAAAATAATGCACTAATTATGAAAAACTAATCGCTAACCGCTATACGCTAACTACTATCTTATGAAAAGCCGTACTCTCTTAAATAGTTTTAAATTTGCTTGGCAAGGATTTATGTGGGCATTTAAAAATCAACGTAACTTGCGTATTCATACTTTTATAGGCATAGGAGTAATTTTAGCAGGACTTATTCTTAAATTAACCCCACTTAAGATAGCGGTACTTCTTCTTACTATTATGTTTGTTATTGTATGCGAAATAATAAATACTGCTTTGGAGTTAAGTTTTGATTTTGCAAATGGCACCAAATTTAACCCTTCAATAAAGGTAGTCAAAGATATAGTTGCTGCTGGTGTTCTCTTTGCTAGTTTAAATGCGATTGTAGTAGGAATAATCATATTTTATCCTTATGTGTTTAAGTAAATTTTTTATTTATATGGACTATTGGGAGGATTTCCTATGAAGGCGGTAATTCTATGTGCGGGGTATGGAACTCGTTGTTATCCTTTAACAAAGAATAGAGCAAAATCTCTTCTTTCCATAAGAGGCAGACCCATTGTTGAGTTCATTGTGAGAAAGATTCAACTAGTAAGTGAAGTAAACGAAATTTATATTGTTACCAATCACCGATTTTATAACGATTTTAAAGAATGGTGGGAAAGTTTTCCTGCTACTACTCCTATAAAGATTATTGACGATGGTTCAACTAATCTAAAGGATAAGCTAGGAGCAATAAAAGACTTAATATACGTTATAGAGAAAGAAAGTATTCAAGAAGATTTGTTGGTAGTAGGAGGAGATAATCTGTTTTCTTTCACTATTAATGGTTTTATAAGTTTTGCCAACTCCCTTCGCCCTAAGAGTCTAATTGGTGTTTATAACTTAAATGGTAAAACGAAAGCTAATAAGTTTGGAGTAGTTAAATTAGATGAAAGAAAAAGGGTTGTAGAATTTCATGAAAAGCCTGCTAAGTTGAATGGCCCCTCTTTAGTTTCTATCTGCCTTTACTTTTTTCCTAAAGAAAAATTACATCTGATTGGGGAGTATATTCAAGAAGGTAATGATACTGATAAAATCGGAAGTTATTTAGAATGGCTAACTAAAAGAGATGAAGTCTATGCTTACGATTTTAAGGGTGATTGGATTGATGTAGGAGATATAGATAGCTACACAGAAGCCATATGTTCATTTTAGCGAATAGCAATTAGCAATTAGGGATTAGTTATAGGAGAGGGATGAGAATAGGTAGCTATAAAGAGTTAAAAACGTATAGAAAAGGATATGAATTAGTTAAATTTATTTATATTCTAACTCATAAATTTCCAAAAGAAGAATTATATAGTCTTTCTTCACAGATGAGAAGGGCATCAATATCGATACCTTCCAATATTGCCGAAGGGTATATGAGAGGTTCTAAAGAATATGTGCAGTTTTTAAAGGTAGCGCTTGGTTCTTGCGCGGAATTGGAGACTCAGTTATCTTTAAGCAAAGACCTTGCGCTTTGCAATGAATCTGAGTTTAACAAGGCGCACCAGTTATTAACCGAGATAATGAAACCATTATCTTCGTACTTGAGGAGATTAAAAACAAGGAATTAATTATGAAAAACCTAATCGCTAACCGCTATCCACTAATCGCTAACCTAATCGCTAATCGCTATCCGCTAAACGCTAATCTATCCGCTATCCGCTATACGCTAAAAAAGGAGGTAAAATATGAAAGCTTTAGTAACTGGGGGAGCAGGGTTTATCGGCTCACACATTGTTGAAAGATTATTAAAAGACGGCCACTCAGTAGTTGTTTTAGACAACTTCTCAACCGGGCGGGAAGAAAACCTTTCCTTCGTCTCTAACATACTAACCGCTAACCGCTATCCGCTAAACACTAACCTATCCGCTAACCGCTATCCGCTAACCACTAACCTATCCGCTAATCGCTATACACTAATTCGTGGTGACATCCGTGATTATCAAACTTGTCTATCAGCATGTAAAGATGTCGATGTTGTTTTTCATCAGGCAGCATTACGCAGCGTCCCTAAATCAATGAAAGCGCCTCACGACTATAACGATGTGAATATAGACGGTACATTAACTCTTTTAGAAGCAGCGCGGGAATGTAAAGTAAAACGATTTGTTTTTGCTTCGTCCAGTTCAGTTTACGGCGATCCTGATACTTTTCCTGAAAGAGAAGATTTTTACCCTATGCTTATATCTCCTTATGCACTTTCAAAACTTGCTGGTGAGTACTACTGCCGCATTTTTAATGAAAACTTTGGGGTAGAATGCGTCTCTTTACGTTACTTCAACGTTTACGGCCCGCGCCAGGCATTAGATGATGAATATGCTGTTGTTGTCCCAAAATTCATTAACTGTATACTTAACGACGAGCCCCCGCCGATTTTTGGTAACGGAAAACAATCACGCGATTTTACTTATATAGACAACGTTGTTGAAGCCAACATCCTTGCCGCCACCGTCCCCTTGCGTGATACACGGTACGAGATACGAGATACAAACGCTAATCGCTATCCGCTGGTATTCAACATCGCCAATGGCCAGGACAATACCGTCTTAGGCCTTGTAGAGGTATTAAACAAGATTATGGGTAAAAACATTAAACCTGAATTCTTAGACCCTCGTCCCGGGGACGTCTTTAAAACACACGCAGATATCTCAAAGGCCAAACAGTTTCTTGGTTACGAGCCAAAAGTGGGTTTTGAGGAAGGCCTGCGCCGCACGGTGGAATACTGGAAAAAACAGCGTATAGTGAATAGGGTATAGTGAGTATGAAGATAGGTAGTTATAAAGATTTAGAGGCATACAGGAAAGGATACGAGTTGGTCAAATATATTTATGTGTTAACTCGCAGGTTTCCTAAAGAAGAGTTGTATGGTATTTCTTCTCAGATGCGCAGAGCATCGATATCAATACCTTCCAATATTGCTGAAGGGTATATGAGAGGTTCTAAAGAATATGTGCAGTTTTTAAAGGTAGCGCTTGGTTCTTGCGCGGAATTGGAGACTCAGTTATCTTTAAGCAAAGACCTTGGCTTTTGTAATAACTCTGAGTTTCAAAAAGCGCACGATTTATTAACAGAGATAATGAAACTATTATCCAGTTATCTAAGGAGGATGAGAAGTAAACTATGAACACTAAAAAACTAATCGCTAACCGCTATCCGCTAAACGCTAACCTATCCGCTAACCGCTATCCGCTATCCGCTAACCTAATCGCTAACCGCTATCCGCTATCCGCTAACCTAATCGCTAATCGCTATCCGCTAATCGCTAATGGGAAGTCTCACTCTATTCTAGAATTGGTAGAGGTGTTGAATAAGATTATGGGAAAATCTATAAAACCTGTATTTACTCCTCCCAGACCCGGTGATGTATTTAAGACTTTAGCAGATGTATCAAAAGCAAGAGAAACTATTAGTTATAGACCCTTGGTTGATTTTGAGGAGGGATTAAGGAGAACAGTAAAATACTGGCAAGAAATGGGTACAAATAAAGTAAATGGAGTAAAAAACATGTTCGGGGCGAAACCTTGAACATAGGGAGGTGCGGTATGTTAGCTAAACTATTAATAACTCTAACAGTGTTAAGTCTTCTAATAGGGTGTAAAGGTAGTGGAGGTTCTGTCTCAAGCTCCATCTCTGATTGGGGTTCAGATACTTACGTGAGCCACTCTGAAGGAACTCACTATGGAGGGGGTTATTCTACTTTTGCTGAAGGAGATTCTGGTGAATCTACTTTTCCTTCGGACCTTAACCCAGAGCCAGCAACTTTAGCTTTATTTGGGATAGGTTTAGGAGGCTTAGCTATTTCTCTATGGAGGAGTAAGCGCACTAATTCAAACTAATTCAAATGAGACATTTTTCTGCCATAGGCGGATCCGCCTTAGGCGGAAAGTCTGACTTGAAATGTCTCATTTGGGGAGACTTGAAATGTCTCAGTATCAATTTTAAAGGAGATGGTTTTTGATAATTCTTTTATAAGTTCAGCGATTTCTCTAAGAGCAAGAGGAGTTGAGGGATTATCAAACAATACAGCTATATCAAAATCACTTTCTTCTTTTGCCGAATCTTTTGCATGGGAGCCGAAAAGATATACCAACTCACCCAATCCAAAGTCCACCCGACGGGTGGGCTCAGAGGGTGGTGTTAACTAACAACTTATATATACTGTCGGAAAATTTATCACTTGGCACGGAAAATGCTTATTTTTAATAATTAAAAGGCTAAAATAAGTCTTTATGAGGAATGTTGGAATAGGTCGGCTAAGAGGAAAAATAATTTACATTTTATTAACTTTTTTTTATATGGCTATTATCGCATATATATCATTACAGCCGGTAGATAGTTCGTATAAGGCAGGGGTGGTAAGAGAAGTGTTCCATAATTTATTGCACATTCCAGCATATGGGTTATTAGCGTATTTAGTCTTGTGCTGTTTTTCTTTATTGAAAGTAAGAATGTACATTTTTACTTTCATAATCGCAACCCTCTATGGTATTTTTATAGAGTTTTGCCAGTCATTTATCCCGGGAAGGTTTGCTTCATTAATGGATATATTTCTCAATACAATAGGGGTAATTTTAGTGTTAGGATTTATTTATTATTTTAACGCGATACGCTCAACACACGAGGCTGTAAGAGAGTAGATATGTCTTTTATAAGCTTATTGCTATACATAACCGCAATTTATATAAGGCCGCAGGAGTGGCTTCCTCAGGTTTATGGCTGGCCGCTGATTGACATTCTGGCTATTGCAACTGCTTTTTTTGTAATATTAGAAACAATGCACACAAAGAAGATAATTGTTAATCATCCGCAAAATATTTTATTGTTGGCTTTCTTAGGTGCTGTTGTCTTTTCTCACTTATCTCATACTTATATGTGGGGCGCATATGATTCATTTATAAAATTTGGCAAAATTGTGGTTATGTTCTTTCTATTTGTTACGGTATTGAACTCTCAGAAGAAATTAAAAATAGCTATCTGGCTTATAGTGATTTTAACTGTCATTCTGGCACTTCAGGGCATTTATCAATATCGTCATGGTTTTGGCTGGGCAGGGCAGCCTTTAGTTCAACAGAGAGGTAAACATCCAATTTTCCGAATTACCTGGATAGGAATATTTAATGACCCTAATGATTTAGCGTTGGCGTTTGTTGTGGCGATTGGTTTTTTGCTTTCTTTTATCTTCAGCCGTGTATCTTTTTTTACGAAAATTATTAGTATTCCTTTAGTAGGGGTTTTAATCTATTCCTTATATCTTACCAATTCCCGGGGAGGATATTTAGCTTTAGGCGCAACTACAATGTATTATTTTTTAAGAAAGATGAAGAATAAAATCCTTGCTCTTATAATAGGAGGAGTATTAGCTTTTTCTATTTTTATCTTTGGCCCCTCGCGACTTTCTAACATCTCTATAAGAGAAGATTCAGCTTATGGAAGAATAGAGGCCTGGTATGAAGGGTTTCAGATGCTTAAAAATGCACCTTTATTTGGTGTAGGATACAGAATGTTTACAGATTATTACCCTCTCACAGCGCATAATTCTTATATACTGGTTGCAGCTGAGGAAGGGTTAATAGGGTTATTTATCTGGATTGCTTTGATTTATACCTGTTTCAAAGGGCTTTATATCTTAACAGGTAGAAATAATGGATTAAAACCTTATGTTTCAGGGCTTGAGGCGGGTCTGGTGGGGTTTTTAAGTGCATCTTTTTTTCTTTCTCGTTCTTATGTAACTCTTTTGTATATACTTTTGGCTTTAGCAAGTGCATTTGCCTATACTTTCCTTAAGAAAGAAGAATATTTTGGAGGAAAAGAGATGAGAAGAGCAGGAATACTAACTATAGGTATTTTATTTATTCTCTGGATTTCAATGAGAGTTTCTTTAAGAATTTTGGGGTAAAGAGATGCTCAAAATTGTAAAACACAAACTTAAAAATTTGCTTAAACCTGGCAAATCTCTTTCACAGAAAGTAGTGCGGAGCACATTCTGGGTGGGGGCATTTAAGGTAGTAGAGAGAACTTTAAGGTTTGTCCGCACAGTTATTGTTGCCCGATTACTTTCACCTTCTGATTTTGGTTTATTTGGCCTGGCGTGTTTAGCAATGGAGATTTTACAAACCTTTACTGAGACAGGGATGAGAACCGCTCTTATTCAGAGAAAAGAAAAAACAGAGGGATATTTAAATACTGCCTGGACAATAAATCTTTTAAGAAATATTTTAATATTTTCATTATTATTTTTCGGTGCTCCTTTTATTGCCAAGTTTTTTAATAATCTTTCTGCTGTGCCTTTGATTAAGGTTGTTGGCATAATAATGATTATAAGAGGTCTAACCAATATAGGCACTGTCTATTTCATTAAAGAACTTGATTTCAGAAAACATTTTGTCTTACGCACAGTAGGAATAATAGTCAATGTTGTAGTAACTTTAACTTTAGCGTTTATCTTGCGCAATGCCTGGGCTCTTGTATGGGGTTATTTGGCGCAAAGCGTAACTAATTGTATTGCTTCTTATATTCTTCATCCTTACAGACCAAAATTACAACTTGAATTACCAAAAGCAAAGGAGCTTTTGAATTTTGGAAAATGGATATTTGGTTCAAGTATAGTTATTTTCTTAGCAACACAAGGCGATGATATTCTGGTAGGGAAAATTCTAGGTATTAAAGCATTAGGATTATATACAATGGCATTTGCTATTGCTAATCTGGTAGCTACAGAAATTACCCATTTAATCTCTCAGGTAACTTTTCCTGCATATTCAAAATTACAAAGTGATACAGAAAAATTAAGAAAGGCTTTTTTTAAGACACTTCAGCTTATTAGTTTTATCACCATTCCTATAGCTTGTTGCATTTTTTTATTCTCATTTGATTTTGTAAATATTTTTCTCGGCGTAAAATGGCTACCAATGATACCGGCTCTTAAGATATTGGCAATCTCTGGATTAATCAGAGCTACTACTGCTACAGGAGGATGTCTATTTGCAAGTGTGGGGAAACCGGAGTTGGATTTTAAAATGAATGTTTGCAGATTGATCACAATGACTATTTTTATATATCCTTTGACCAGAATTTACGGAATAGAAGGAGCATCGGTTACGGTTTTATTGGGAATTTTATCTACAGTTCCTGTTTGGTTTTATGCTACTAAGAAGATAACAAATTCTAACTTTTTTATATATGGTAAATCTATATTCCCTTCTCTAATTGGCACTTTTGGTATAGTTATTCTGACATTATTAATAAAAAGTAGTTTTCAAATTAATATTTCTATTTTTTTATTTACTATATTAACCCTTGTTTTGGTTTATATCGGAATTGGTGTTATTTTTGTAAAAATTTTTAGATACGGTCCTCTTAAAGAAATAAAGGTTTTAATGCAGTCTATATAATATTGAGGAGCTTACTACAGAAATGTTGAGAAGAAAACTTGTTAGTGTAGTTCCGAATCATTATTTTTCTGTTAGCTATAACAGCAAAGGGCGGTTTTGCAGTTATTGGCATCAGATTGATGAGATAATTTCTCTTAAGCCATCATCAGTATTAGAAATTGGTATAGGCAACAAATTTGTTTCTAATTATCTTAAGGAATACGGTGTTAATGTTGTTACTTTTGACATTGATATTAGATTGAATCCAAATATAGTTGGTTCTGTATTGTTTCTCCCATTTGCGGAAAATTCGTTTGATGTAATCGTATGTTATGAAGTCCTTGAACATATTCCCTATAAATATTTTAGAAAAGCATTATTTGAGATATATAGAGTTGTTAACTCAAAAGTAGTAATTTCACTACCTGATACTGAAAGGTGTTACAAAATACATTTTAAATTTCCGAAAAGAGTTGAGGTAAAAAAATATATTGAAGTACCCAGAAAAAATAGACCCATCCACAAATTTGACGGAGAACATTATTGGGAAATAGGTAAACAGGGATATTCTTTGGGTAGAATTTGTCAGGATATTATAGAGAGTGGTTTCCGAATTAAAAGGACATATAGAGTTTTTGAAAATACCTATCATCGCTTTTTCGTATTAGAAAAAGCTAAAGAAGGGTTTAATGGAACTTTAATATTAGGGAATTTAAGATTGGGGAACAGTGAAGATTGGAGAAAAAATTTTGAAGAAAGATTAACCTTCAAAAAAATATGTAGATATTTGCATTTGATGGTTATTAATTTTATTAAATTTATGTAAATCTATGTAAAGCCGGCAGGAAGTTTGTTGAGGAGAATTTTGATATAAGGAAGTTGAATGAGGGGTTAGCGAAGATTTATAGAAACAGATAATAATTATGGCTAATAATTGTCTGTATTTAGTCGACGCATTGAGGCACAAAAAAGAACGCAAGAAATATATGTAAGATATTGTATTATTATGCTTCATTCACTGTTCATCTGAATAGTAAGGCCTTTTGGGTAGAAGGTGGTTATACTTAGAAGAGATGTAGAAAGTATGTAATGAATGATAAACAGATGAATTCGAAAGATAGGTTTGACATCATTTATATGTGCGCAGGATCATTAGAGGACAAAGTGTGGATTAATACTCATAGAATTGGACTTGAGCTTTCTAAGAGAAACAGGGTCCTTTTTGTAGAAGTTCCTGTAAGATCGTACTTTTCTCTTTTTAAAGTCAAAAATTTAAGAGAGTTAAGGCAGAAATTGAGTGGGTTGTTTTTTAAATCAAATAATTTAATAATTTACAAACCTCTCCATATTATCCCAATTTTTTTACACTTTGGTGCAATTAGGAAAATAAATAAAATACTTCTTAGATTTATGTTGGTATGGAGAATTAGAAAAATTATTCAAAATTTAGGTTTTAAATCACATATTCTGTGGATTTATTATATTGAAGATCATCATTATTTTATTGGTAAGTTTAAAGAACAAATGGTGATTTATGATTGCGTAGATAATATTAGTACTTTTCCACGATTTACTATACCTTGGTATAAAAAGAGAATTGAAATAATTGAAAGGAAGGTTCTTAAAAAGTCTAATATTGTCTTCGCTACAACAAAGAAATTGGTTGAAATAAAACGTAAGATACAACCACACGTTTATTATGTTCCAAACGTCGGAGATTTTGAACATTTTAATAAAGTCGCAACTAATAATTTGTCTATTCCAGAAGATATTTTAAAAATAAAGAAGCCCATTATTGGTTACATAGGGACATTACGGAGATATAGGATCAATTTTTCATTAATTAACTTCATCGCAAAGAGGCATCCTGAATGGTCAATTGTATTAATTGGGCCTTTTGTAGAACAGGAAAGAGATACTTTCCCCGAGGGCAAAAATATTTATTATCTAGGTTGGAGGAATTATCGAATTTTACCAAACTATATAAAAGCTTTTGATGTCTGCATTTTACCTTATGATTTTAATAATCATACTACCTATGCTTTTCCATTAAAGTTTTGGGAGTTTATGGCTACAGGTAAGCCGATAGTAGCAAGTTATTTGCCAGCGTTAGAAGAATTTGCAGATTTGGTTCCTATAGTTAAAACAAAAGAGGAATTTGTGAGTTCGATAGAAACATTATTGGAAAAAGGTGATGATAAGAAATATGAAAGAATAAATCTTGCAGAGAAAAATACATGGAGTAAGCGAGTTGATATAATGTTAGAAATTATTAGCAGTTATTTATATTCAATAAAAAGAGTTGATTCATGAATCATTCAATAAGAATATTGTTTCACAAAAGGCTGATAAAATATATTTCTCTTGTAATATCTCGGATTATTTATAGAAATACATCGCTAATTAGTCGAAAAGAAGTAAACAAGATTCTAATTATTTCTTTAGATTATATTGGCGATTATATTATGAGAACAATTCCTATTATTTTTAGTATTAAAAAATATTTTCCTCAGGCAAGTATTTCGATAATGGTTGGTAGTTGGATAAGAGAATTGGCGTCTTCTAATCCATTTATAGATGAAATTATAGTCTATAATGCGTATTGGTTGGATAGAAGTGGTAATAAATGGAATTTTATAAAAAAGATAAAAGTATTATTTAGAATATGGAGAAGGAAGTTTGATTTAGTAGTCGGAGCAAGAGAATGTTTAGGTACAGTATTAATAGGTTTGTTAAAGTACAGTAGATATAGACTTGGTATTTTAAACCAGTCGATGTCAAGTATATTTTATACAAATTATACAGAGAACAAAATTTCTTCTGTTTTTCAGATAGTAAATAATTTACCGGTTTCAGTGGATGAGTTTATATTAAAGAAGAAAAATTTTATATGTGTTAGTAAAGATAGTATAAATAGAATAAAAGAACTCTTAATCAAGAAACGACTTGATTTTTCTAAAAAGATAATCTCAATCCATCCTGGGGCAAATAGTAAAGTTAAACAATGGCATTATGAAAAGTGGGCAGAATTATGTGATGCGGTAGTAGAAAAATATGATGTAGAGATAGTAATTTGTGGAACAAACAAAGATAGAGAATTTTCAAATAATATTGTTCGAAGAGTGAAAAACAGAGTTATAAACTTAACTGGTGAAACTACTTTAATGGAGTTGGTAGCGATGATAAAAATGAGTAGCTTGTGTATTACTATAGATAGTGGGGCTATGCATATAGCAGGATTGTTAGACATTCCTTTGGTTGCATTGTTTGGACCTAACGATCCAAGAGATTGTGGATCTTTAACGAATAAGTGTAGAATCGTCTATAAGAATCTTCCTTGTGTAAAGTTCTGTATAGAAAATGCCATGGATTGCAAAAATGAATGTATGAGATTTATTCGGGTTGATGATGTTCTCAAAGAGGTTGAAATTATTCGTCAAAAATATGAACTTTTTCGTCTTCAAAAAGAAAAATCGTTAAATAATGTATCCAAAATTATATAAAAATATCCTATTCCCATTTTATGAGACATTTTTAAGGAAAAGGAATACCCTTAAATATCTTAAATACTTAGAAAAAACTCAATGGTATTCTCCTGAAAGATTGAGGGAGATTCAATGGGAGAGATTACAAAGATTGTTGAGATATGCGTATGAAG
>Ga0180301_10004131_pt1 | contig 11223 bp, 10 predicted proteins | sample GuaBasSediGuay16_FD_121797 | JGI IMG/M metagenome (GOLD analysis project Ga0180301, IMG submission 121797) | Subseafloor sediment microbial communities from Guaymas Basin, Gulf of California, Mexico - Guay16, Core 4569-2, 12-15 cm | ecosystem: Environmental > Aquatic > Marine > Hydrothermal... | reverse complement strand
TCGGCTATCTATGCATGGAGCTTCTACATAGACTTGGCATCGGTAGGTTGTACCTCTGCCGTGAAGCGGGAATGCCTATCAATAGAGGAGCGTAGGAAGAGAGCAGAACTAGCTATTGACGCGCTTGCACTGATGCTAGATACAAGGATATTCGGAGCTAAGCAAACGAGGTTCAGCCCCATGATAGACTACGAGACTGTGTTGGTAGCACTCTCCAGCCCTCTGCCCTTCAATGTCTCTCCACCAGCTTCCGGCATAATTTTCGTAGAGGATACTGTGAAGAGAGCGAAAACCTTCCGTAAAGCTACGGAAAGCGAGGTGAGACTCTATGCCTACGCAAGAGACGGCGATATCGTGAAGAACTTAGAGGCCAGCGGAGTTAAGGTTTACCCAACCCTCCTAGAGATGTTCAGTGAGGTAAAGAATGATGCTATGTCTATGCTGAGGTAGGTAACGGCATGGTAAAGGCACTGAGGGTAGTATTAGAGCTCCACTGGGGCTACTCAGTTAAACACCCATTTTTCAGTGCCTCACAGCCCTCATTTAGATTCCCCCCACCAACAACGTTGATAGGAGCACTCGTTTTCGCTATAGCCTCTCGCAGGAACGGGGTAGAGATCCTAGCTGAGAGCGACGGGCTCTATTCCTATACAGCCGGGCTACTAAACGACGTTCCGTGGGCAACCTGCAGAGTGCTGAACATAGATCCTAGGCTCTTAATTGAGACCCGTGATCTCTCAAGGGTTCTAATAGCTCCCTATGTGAGAAGCGACAACGTATACCCAGGATCCCAATACCTATGGGCTGTCCAGACCCATGGAAAGGTATATGCCCCTATCCTCACGCTAGATGTTGTGTACATGGTTAAAGGGAGCTCAGTAAAGGATATAGCTAGATATGCATGGGGTATAACGAGAGCAGGAACCAAGGAGTCGATAGTGTCTGTAAGGAGTGTAGAGCTCTTGGATATCAACACGATAGTAGACAACATTGTTGAAACGAACTATGGTTTCCCGAGATCTCTGGCTGAACCAGTAAAGGGGGTATATACTGAGACTAGACTACCTATACCAAGTAGGGAATGGTACAGACTCGGAGCTGTTAGAGATGCGAATCTGTTTCTTGATGACTATGTCATGCCTGTAGACGTAGTTACAGTACGGATTAGAGATATTGGAATTGCACTAAGGGTAGGTGATGTAGGTGCAGTGATAGTCCCTAGAGAGGTCGTAGAGCATGGCTAAGATTGCTCTACCCCCATCACATCTAGCCTCATGCCTTGTATCAACACTATTAGTACATATAGCGGCTCGCTTCGATAGAGTTATAGATGTTCGCAGAGAAGCTAGCGGGTTTCTCACTGTTCATATAGATGCCGATCCGATAGACCTAGCACAGATGATCATTACATCCCTGAGGAGCAGAGAGCTGAGACCGGAAGGTATAAGTGGTGCGCTACCTCTAATCCTGGGTACCAAACCTGGAACAGATGGAAAGACCCTTACTGAACTACTCAAAACTGTAGGCATCTTGAAGCCAAGCTTGAAAGCCGAGAAGAGAATTGAGATATACGATTCTCTTTTAAGATTCTTAGAGAGCGCCGGAGCTAGGCTTGTAAATGAGCTCTCTACGCTGAGGACTTCTCTATCTCGTGGGGTCCTGAAGATCGAGTTAGGCGGAGATCATTGTCCAGTTCCGGTAGTGATTAAGAGTGAAGCGTTCTATGAAATTGGTAGATTTAGTGGTGTAAGTGATAGGAGAAAAAAGCAGCGACCGAAAATAGGTAGAGTCGATTACAGAGCCTCTCTGCCTATAGCAGCCCTGCTCTATGACCTACTTTTAGCGTTGCAAACGGGATACGTGGCTGGTGTTACTAATGAGTACATGTTTACCGCTATACAGCTTGAGCCAGGCAAGGTAACTCCCCTACAGGCAAAGCTTGTTGATGGTCTATACTTGGAACTCGTTAGGGATGTTCGAAGAGCGGGTTTGAGAACGTGGTCTCAAGACTACGAGGGTCTCAGGTTGGCATCCATACTGCGCCTTATCGAGCTGTACGAGTATCTGAAGCGTGACCTTCGAGCGGAGATCCCGGTTAACGTACTGTTTAACCACATAATCATTGCATCTACTGGCAGGAGGTTCTTCCCTTTATGGAGCGTGGGGTTCTCGATGAGCGAGCTAGACACAACGACTAGGATTGTCGAGAGTTTCTCAAAAGAGCTTGATGTAGATACAGTGAGGGTGCTGAGGTTAATGAGAGTGCTGATAGTATCGAGTCTAAGGATCGCGTCAAGGACTGCAACTAGCAGCGCAGCTGAACTTTGGCACGGTGTCAGGGCTATGGTCTATTCGTTCACTGAGGGTAAGAAGCCTGAGTTACTAGACACTACGTATAGAATGCTTAGACTACTAAGTGATATGAGGACAGGGTTAAGAAACGAGCTCCTCAATTCTATGGCGAGCTACGCCCAGGATCTCGGCACAACGCTGGAGAACCTCGTTAAGGAGCTAACTTTAGAACCTGCTGAAAACGCTAAAACAGCGTTATGGAGATCTCTGAAGAAACTCGTGTCACTAATCACAGCTTAACCAACGCTAACTTAAGACCATGATCTTGACCTAGTCATAGCTTGAATGAGGTGTACATAAAGTGTTACCCCCTAGCTTACGTTCAGAACTGCAGAATAGGATGTTTGATACCATTGAGAGAAACTTGTTTAGCGTAGTTATGGCTCCTACGGGCAGCGGTAAATCTAGATTCGCTATCTACAGGCACAAAATCCTCAATACATTTAGTAAGGTACTCCACGTACTACCAATGAGATCCTTAATAGAGGACCTTGTAGTTGATCTAGCTTGTACATACGGAACCGAAGTTGTCGGTTACCAAGCTAGTATCCCTAGTATAAGCTTCATCAAGGAAGGAGATACGTGCGAATATGTAGATCCTCTCAATAATATAAAAGTTTCTCAGAGTGTTGACCATGATCCCTTCATGCTGCATCCATACATCGTAACGACATACGACAGTTATTCTCTATCCATGCTTCTAGCACCCATACCGGAGATCTCATACGCAAGGTATGGACACACGGATCTGGCGATAGCCTTGGTAGGTCAAGGGCTCAACATGTTTGACGAGATCCACCTCCTAGCCCCAGATGTAGAGAGGTCTTCAGTTGAGTTCAAGAGCGACGAGGTTAAGGCATGGAGCTTCGTAGCAGCAGCAACGAGAATTATCACTGAGCTTGAAGGGCGCGTACTTTACTCGTCTGCTACCGTAAAGCCTGAGCACCTCCTCCTTGTGGCTAAACTCGTAGGTATAAAGCCATCTCTTATCTTTGTAGCAAGTAACTGGATTCTAGAGAGGCTCCGTCAATATGATGTACCCGTAGAGTTCCTTGATGTAGAAGATGAGGCTAGCGATATTATTGAGACATACCTCAGTAACTTGTCAACGCTTATAGATGCTAGGGAACCTTATGAAATTGTCTCTGAGGTATGTTGTAGAGAGCTGTTTCCAAGAGTTCTAGTAGTTCTGAATAGTGTTAGTAGAGCTGCCGAGGTATACGACCGGATCGTTGCACTCTGTAGAGATAAGGGATATGAGGTGCTTCTAGTCCATGGAAGAATGTCCCATCTCCATAGATCGAGTATCATGGCTAAGCTCCGAAGCCTCGCTAAGGAGAGGAGCAGATTCGTACTCGTAGCTACACAGGTAATTGAAGCAGGTATAGATCTCGATGCTGATGTTCTGATCAGCGATATCGCACCAATAGACTCTCTTGTCCAGCGCGCTGGTAGAGTTCTTAGACATAGTATAGACAGAAAGAGTGAAGTGATCGTCTCTGTATCAAGGAAAGCTATAGAGATCTGCAAGAGGATATATGGAGCTAGCTGCACCACCATAGCCGAGATGCTGAAGAACCTTACGGATAAATGCAGCGGTAAAGTTGACTGGAGGTATACTGCACCTAGGAAGTGTAGCGTATATAAACTACTTCTCCGGTCAATGTCGCCCAAAGAGTATGGGCATCTAGAGAAAGCGGTTTACCATACTATGAATGGGTTCCTCGAGTTCATGCTGACAAGTATCGGGAAGAGTCTCAATGAAAGGATAAGACTCTTCGATGAGATCTATAAGGGTAGCGCAGTAAGGGATAGCCTCAGAATTCCTCTACTTGTGAGGTGGCGTAATCGCGATGATATTGTTGAAGTTCCACCCTGGTACGCTAAGAAACTGGCTAGCAAAGGCTACTTGAAGAGTATTGTCATTAATGTGATCGCTGCGAATAGAGAGTTGAAAAAGAGAGTGTCCCTAGAGCATCCGGCTTATGCCTTCAGAATACTCGAAGAATTCGAAAAGAATCCCCTACAAACCACGAGGAAACTGATGAAGAAACTGACTAAGGCTCTTATGTGGCAAAGTGCGGGAGAGGTGAACATAAGAGTAGAGGGATTTGAACTCGCTGAGGGTGTATATGACGAGGTTAGGGGTCTTGCCTAGGCTTGTTGCTTTCGCTTACAAGAATAGATCTCTTCATGAATACCTTGATAGACATCTTTACGAAGTGTCTATCCATATGTACCCTTTTCTCGCTAACAAGAGACGATCGATAAAGTTCGTAGGAATTCTTGCTGGTGCGTTACACGACATTGGTAAGGCTGTAGATGTTTATCAGAACTGCTCTCTTTACGATCTGGAAACCCAGGCGTGCAGCTATGTTGGTCACGAAGTATTTTCAGCACTACTCACTGTTAAGATCGTCGATCTTGATAGCGTTCCCGACAATGTTGTTAAGGACCTAGCTGACTTCCTTAGCTGTAACGAGATTGAGGCAAGAAGGGCTCTGATCAGGATTGCATTAGTGTCTATTATTGGTCATCACCAAGCTATGGGGGATCCTAGCTTTAGGTTTGAGCGTTTCGTGCATAGAGTCACGAAGCAGTATGGGTTAAGGAGGCTAGGGATCGATAGAGCTGTGGTGGAAGTCGTTGAAAAAGTTCTTGAAAGCGCTCGAAGAGCTTTACGAGAGGATTATCTGTATGTGGAGCTTGATCCTAGAGGAGTTGACCATGTTGAAGAGCTTTATAATAGTGCTCTAAGGAAAGGTCGCCAACAGCTCATTGATAGTATTTTAAGCGAGCTAAGGATGTCCTTCTTTAGTAAAGGGTATAATGAGAAACTCTTCATGCTAGAGAAGTTCATTATGGGATGTCTAATAGCTGCGGATATCTATGTCGCTGGACTACGTAGGGGAGAGGCACTAAGTAATCCTCTACATAGATACCTAGATAAAGTGTATAGATTTTACAGCAGGTACTTACCGGCCTCGGCTCTGCTAAACGAGTGCTCTATAGGCTCTAACTAGAGCTTTACCGAGCTCAGTCAATCTATATACGGTTTTTCTACCACGTGAGCTCTTCTCGACAGCACCCTTCTTGACAAGTTTATCGATTGTCTTCCTAGTAGAGTCAATGCTCTTACCTACCTGAGCAAGGCTATTCAGTGTCGCCTCGCCTAGCTCTAGGAGCTTAGCTAGTAGTTGAAGCTGGTTTTCCGTGTAGCAGCTTGCACTCTCTAGGAGATTCTGTGGTATTTCTATGATCGCTGAGCCGTCTTCGGGTCCGCTATATACTGTCACCTTTAGCGATATCAAGCTCCTTAGTATAGCTATAGAGTATAGCGTAGCCAGCAAGAGTATCCTCATGCCGCCGAGGAGATAAAGCTCAAGATTGCCGCAACCATGTAGCTCTCTCGCGATACAGCTAGATATGTCGCCTATGATCCCGAGGAAAACTCCTGCCATAGGTCTCGATCTCACATATCTTAACACACTCAGTAGAGTCCATACCTAAGCTATCAACAAACCTCTCAACACTGTACACAGCATCTCTAACACGCCTAGCCTCGTAATCACCCCGAGGCTTAGCAACTATCAGTATAAGCCTATCTCCAGCTCTTAGACCACCGCGAAAGACGATAGCTCTAGAAACGAATTCCCAACTCCATCCGAAAGTCATGACAAGACAACCCATGGTTGCACATTCTATGTCACCACTGTTATAGGTTTCGAGCTATACATCTATACTTCTCTCTCAAGTAAAACCTCTTCTTAAGATATAGCACATTGGTCAATTCTTTAGGAGTAGCATAAGCTTAGCAACTTAGGTGTGTAAACATCTTAATATATTAGCAAGATTGCGATATTATAGCCCTTCCAGGCGCCTAAGAAGCTTTGCTAGGCTACGGAGGTGCATAGCCAGGGGTGTCACTTCGTGAATATCTTGGCCTCATGGATCACGGCCTTCTCCTGGGGCTCGAAGACCGTTCTGTACATCAGGGCCCTATCCACGATCCGTAGGGTGAGGGGCTCGTTCTTCTCCACATCGAGTACTCTGTATGTGCACCACCTACCGCCTGAATACGCCTCTATAACCAGCGTGCCCTTCGACGAAGCTGCGAACCAGAGCTGCTTCTCGCTTAGGGTGCCGGGGATTGGTGCTGAGACGGCCCTGCCCTCTACAGCTGCTCCCCTCATCCGGGTATCCGTGCCCTCTAGGTAAAGGTCTAAGATCAGTGGGAGCTCCGGGTCTCCGCTGAAAACCCTCAGCCCCCATGGATGGACGCCTCTCCACACGTAGTCCCTAGAGGTGTCGCCGCCATCGATATCCAGCAGTATCGGCAGCTCTGCGGCCGGGGTATCCCTTGTGTACCCCACTACGTAAGGCTTGGAGCTGTGCAGAGCACCCGCATCCCCCACATCGCCGGCCCCCAGGATGGCCAGCGCCCTCACGCGCCCGTCTACATACCACAGGGCTAGGCCCCTCCTATACACTATCTTGAAGTGGTGGTACCCCGAGGAGAGGTCCGCGTCGATAACCGGCGATAGCTCCATCTCAGCACGGGCAGCCGCGCTACCCGCAAACGCATAGAGCTTCCCCTCGGAGCTGCGCCACATGAAGTGAAGCACGCCACCCCCGAAGAGATCATCGGCCTCGAACCCGAACCAGAGCATAGGGCCGTTGGGAAACCTAGGGAGCTTAGCCCTGAGCTCGAACACACCGAAGCTGAAAGCCTGCCTAGACCTGAGAGAAACGGTTACCACGCCCTTGGGCTTCGCGAAACCCGCGATGAAATCAGTGTAGCTCTTCTCCTCACCCGTAAACCTCCAGAAATCCTCAGGTCTACACGCAACGAACTCCTCCTCAACACCAGGACTATACCTCCTAACACGGAGCCAGCAGTAGAACACACTCGACAACCCATCACCTAGAATAGCAGAGTACCTAACACCCCTACCATACACCATAACCTACACACCATAGCTACACCGGTCTAAGCACCTAATGACCTCTCATCCTTTCAATTCCATATGGATTCTTTCCCCATGCTGGATAAGCGACTACAAGAATAGAATCCATATGGAATTGAAAGTTTTATTAAGCGGTGTCTACGTATCCCGTTGGATTCTACCTATCAATCTCTGCAATGAGGTGTTGTTCGGAATGCGGAAACGAATTGAGGGAGTGTATATAGCCTTTGCTTTGTAAGGGTTTCCGGGGCTGTGGTTGAGGATCTATATCGAGGAGCTGGATAGGTATGTCAGCTTTGTTGATAGGGTTGCTGAGGTTGGGTGGCTTCTAAGGGTTGTTGAGAGGGGTACAGCGTTCCCTGTTGCGATCTACGGGCCTGAGGGCTGTGGGAAGACTACTTTTCTTAGGTATGTTTCTAGGAGGGTTTCTGATCTGGGGGACACCGTTGTTGTCTATGTTGATGCTCTTGAGCAATTTGATTTGGAGAAGGCCCTGTTCTCTTCTCATCGTGGGGTTCTCGAGGTTGTTGGGGACCTGGTGTCGGTGCCTATAGGTGCTGGCCTTGCGCATGCTGTTATGAGCATCGTTTCCCGTCTTGCCAAGAGGTTCTCTCTTAGGGGGAGGAACGTTGTTGTCATAGTCGATGATGTCTATAGGGCTATTGGGCTCGACGATGTTGATAGGTATACCAAGTCCCTGTACGAGTGGATCGGGTTTCTGCACGAGAGGTACGGGGTGAGCAACACAGCTATAATCCTCTCCACATCGGAGGGGGTGTCGAAGAGGATTCTCTCTAGGCATACCTACGTCGATGTGGAGCTCCTGTGGAACCTGCCTAGGGATGGCTTTGCAGAGCTTGTGGAGCAGCTGGGCCCCCCACCCGGTGTTGATGCTGAGGAGCTGTGGATGCTGACCGGTGGGAACCCAAGGGCTCTGATCGAGGTCGCGCGCCTAGGCTGGAACACGAGGCTCTGGATGGATAGGGTCTACGAGGCTAGGGTAAGGAGGGTTCTACACACCTTAGAACGGGGTAGGCTAGGGATGCTGGCCGAGGACCCGGACAGCGACTGGGAGATGGCGGAGAAGCTAGAGGAGCTGGGGCTCATGATAGAGCTGAGGCGCTCCTCCACGATAAGCAGGGTGCCGGAGCCAAGCCCCGAGCTAGGGATAGGGCGGGACTGGGCGTGGCAGCTACCGATCTACAGACAGCTAGTCAAGCAAGGTTTGGAGAACACAAGGCCCTAGCCACCGCCCCCTGGGCCACGGTGCTGAGGAAGCAGTGTGATTGTAGCAGGGCCCTGCCCATCCGTTTTAGGCGTCGATGCACTGGGCTCCTGAAAACGCATCAGCCTGGAACGGTGCTTTTCATAGGGTTAGGGATGTCTAAGGTGCAGCTGACGGGGCGAGTATGGTCTGAGCGCTAGGACCCCTACGAGGAGTCGGGAAGTGCTCAGGCGTAGCAGCCGCAGTCCCTAGCTGGGCATTGGGCGTAGCTGCTGGTGTAGATACGCCGGGTTCTTAGTGGGTACGGCAACGATCTCGATCCTCAGCACACCCCTACTCACAAGATCGGTTAGGGGTGGCTCCATACCCCCATCCTGGGAACAAGGTGATCGAGGCTCCGCATCGTCGCTTCCACCGCTCCTAGGGCTTGGGGTGCTTAGAGGCTCTGAGCAGCTTAGATGCTGTGCACAGTATCGATGTGTTGTGGCTCGGGGTTCGCGAGATGTAGAACGCCTTCGTCTCTTCTGCGCAGGGAGTGTATAAGACTTGTTTGGCTGCGCGATCATCGCAGCGGGGTTCTGTCCACGGTTGCCCTGTGGACCACCCGCCCCGGGGGCGGGGCCCCGCGGCTCACGTGTAGCCGCTGCTCCTCGGGGTGTAAAACGGTTTGCGGGGCTAGGGTATCTGCTCCACCTCTAGGTAGGATGGGTCGTGTATGGGCACCACTATGTCGGAGGCCTCGGCGATCCTCTCCATGCTTTCGTAGAGCTCCTCTATATCTATGTGGATCCCGGGTAGTATGAACCTCCTGGAGATCCCCCTGACCCCCCTAGGGGGCTCGAAGTTCTCTTTTATGCAGCAGATCCCGGTTAGCGCGACCACACCCCTACCCGTCTCCACAAGCACCGTCTGGCCCCCGGGGCTGTGCCCTGGGGTGAGCATAACCGAGACCCCCTTGACGATCTCCCTATCGCCGTTCACCCGCTCGATCCTGAGCCTCCCAAGCAGCTCCCGGAGGACAGGTGGGTAGAAGCCCTCGTAGGCTGGGTGTGGGTTCGTAGCGGTGGCGAGCTCCCTCTCCTGAACAACGAATGTCGCCCTGCCCAGCTCCTCAGCGTAGGCGACGTGGTCTAGGTGTAGGTGGGTGAGGATGACCAGGTCGACGTCCCCGGGCCTCCACCCGATCTTGACGAGCCCCTCCCTAAGGGTATGCACCTGGGTAGCGGGGAACCCGGAAGCCGTCTGGACCTCGGCGGGGCACCCAGTATCCACAAGGATCCTCGTGCCACCGCCATCGATCGCCCAGGCATAGGTAGCGATCTCGATAACGATGCCCTGGTTCATCAGGTAGGTCATGACAGACTTATCGATCTTGACACGGGTTATGGGGATGGGCCTAACCACGTAGCTCATGGCCAACCACTTCGCCGAAGAGACACGCGCTACACAACTAATTAGAGGTGGCGCACAGCCCACTATCCCAAGCGCCGCAGCATACCCATAAACCGCCATCAGCGTAGCCGCGGGCCCTGCGAGCTATTAACGCACCTCGCCTTTCTGTACAGCCCTATTCTAGGCTGCTTAGCTAACTGCATTAGCTAGGTGCGCCAGGAAAGTGGTTGCTACGGTTAGCATTACCAATAGGCTTACACGTCGTATCGCCGAGAAGCTTGAGAGAGAGGCCCAGAAGCTTGGTTTAGGCCTAGAGGAGTACATACTGGAACTCGCCCTCAAGGACCTCGACCCATCCGAAAGGGTACGCGGGTACATAGAGACTGCTAAGAACCTGTTGGAGCAGGCCCGTGAAGAACTCGAAAAGGGCGATGCTAGACAAGCCGCCGAGAAGCTATGGGGTGCTGCAGCGCTAGCCGTGAAGGCCTATGCCGAGTGGAGGGATGGATTGAGGCTAACAAGCCATAGAGAGCTATGGGAGTACTCGAAAAAGCTTATGGATGAGCTAGGGAGCTGGATCTACGACGCGTGGATGGCTGCTAACGGCATGCACACATGCTTCTACGAAGGGTGGTGCACAGAGGAGCATGTAGAAGAAGCAGTGAAGAGGATCGAGAAGCTCGTAGCTGAAGTAGAGAGAAGTGTCTCAGCAAAGAAAGCTAGACTATAAGCACTATTAGCCCATAAACACCATCCGCAATTCCACATAGTTTCTTCACTGACTCGAAGGTGATGATGATGACCAATAGCTACGTGACCCACTTGATGTTGCCCTACTTTCAATTTCCATATGGATTCTTCACCCCCGGGGGTCAGACATGGAGGATCCACTCGCTTTTCTCTTCATGGCTTTCAATTCCATATGGATTCTAGTCAGCCTCTCCACCTCCTCCGGGGTGACATCCTCTACTTTCAATTCCATATGGATTCTAGACAACGAGGCTATTCTGATGCGGTACCTGGAGCAGTACAGGCTTTCAATTCCATATGGATTCTAGGAGGAGATAAAGGCGATGCGCAGCTTCCTCGAGAACGTAGGGCTTTCAATTCCATATGGATTCTAGCTGTACAGCAGCGCGGAGGGCAGGTCAGCGGCGGAGCTGCTCTTTCAATTCCATATGGATTCTAGAAACGCCGCTGTATCCCCACCTATATGGACGAGGTCATGAACTTTCAATTCCATATGGATTCTAGCACTATCACTGATAGCAGGAATAATACTGGCTG
>Ga0180301_10004130_pt1 | contig 11225 bp, 8 predicted proteins | sample GuaBasSediGuay16_FD_121797 | JGI IMG/M metagenome (GOLD analysis project Ga0180301, IMG submission 121797) | Subseafloor sediment microbial communities from Guaymas Basin, Gulf of California, Mexico - Guay16, Core 4569-2, 12-15 cm | ecosystem: Environmental > Aquatic > Marine > Hydrothermal... | reverse complement strand
GTCTTTCATTTAAATTCCGGTTCCACAATCAGATTCAATTTCACTAAATTTGAGTGGAATTTAATACATAAAAAGAATTATTACCTTTTTTTGCTTAACAATTTGTTTTTACTTGAGATTTTTCCGTTATGCATCCTAACAATTCCATTATATGCATTTTTCAAAGCCATGACAGGGAATTTTTATTTTGTTTTCGGTTTTGTTGCTGCAATATTCGAATTGTTCTTTACTTCAAACTTTTCCCGAAATAAGGAAAGAAAAAATATCGTTTTTATAGATTCTCCTCTTTCTCCTCCGGGGGGAGGACAAATCAGTCTTTGCCAAATAATTGAGAATTTAAAAACGTTTCGCCCTTTTGTTCTTGTGGATAAAAAAAACGACTTTGCTTTTCGCCTGGAACAAAATGGAATTCCTTATTGTGTGTTGAAAATCTCAAAATTTAATTTTTTGTGGATATGGCCCAAAATCATCAATATCATCAAAATAATCAATCCGGCCATTGTGCATAATAATGGCGCAACCACTTTTTGCAGTTTCGCATTTGCGTTGGCGAGCAAGATCTTAAACATTCCTTTTATTTGGCATGTGAGGGTGCTTGAAAAATCCAGACTTAGAGATGATATTATCGCTTTTTTATCATCAAAAATTATTGTTATTTCCGAAGAAGTAAGAAATAAATTTCGCGGCAGATGGCGTAGTAAAACAGTGAAAATATACAATGCGGTTGACTCAAAAAATTTTAAGCCCAGTACGGAAATTGCTTTAAGATTGAAAAAAGAACTCAACATAAGTCACGAAGAAAAAATTATAGGTGTCTTTTCCCGTTTGGCTTATTGGAAGGGACATGAACTTTTTTTAAAGGCTGCAAAGTCGCTAATTTCCAAAGGACGCAAGGTTAAATTTTTAATAGTCGGTGATGGAGAAGAATATTATAATTTGATTCAGCTTTCCAAAAATCTGAATATTTCCGATAAAATTATTTTTACCGGACATGTCGAAAATGTTGTTAATTATATGACTATTTGCGATATTATTGTAAATCCTTCAGTGGAACCGGAGCCTTTTGGAAGGACAATTATAGAAGGGATGGCGCTTGGAAAAATCATCGTTGCCTCCAATATGGGCGGTCCCAAGGAAATTATTGAAAGCGGAAAAGATGGATTTTTAACTGATGCCGATGAAAATAGTTTGACTTGCACAATAAGCCGGATATTGGATGATTTTGAAGTTATTTCAAATATTGGCATGAATGCTTTAAAAAAAGCGAATGAATTATTTAATATGGAAAACCAATTAATGCGTCTTAACAAATTATATGCCGGCATTATGCATGAAAGAGATTTTGATGAATTTAATCGTTGCGCGTAAAGAAGTGCGTCTAAAATCAAAAATGGGATTGGATTTAATGCCCTGTGCGTAAACAGGCGAAAAAATTATGAAAAAAATCGGTCTTGATATAAGAGAGTTTAAAAAGGGAAGGATGACAGGCATAGGCAGGTTTATAAAAAATTTCATTGTGTATGCTTGCGAGATAAAAAAGGATTGGGAGTTTTTGTTGTTTGGTAATCAAGATACGCTGATTCCTTTTGATTTGCCCAACAATTCAAATGTTAAAATTATAGCGGAAGGGAACACTCAAATATGGGAGCAAATTAAACTTCCGTTATTTTTACATAAAATAAAATGCGATTTATTCTTTTCGCCATATTATAAAACACCCATTCTCACAAATATTCCATCTGTTATTACAATTCACGATTTAATTCATTTGACGTATCCGGATTATAACAAGAGTTTTTACTTGGAAAAACAACTTTCTAAAATCTACAGTGCGAAAGCAAGCGCTATCATTACAGATTCAGAAAATTCCAAAAAGGACATAGTTAAAATTTTAAAAGTCAATGCTGAAAAGATCTTTGTTATTTACAATGCCATTGACACATCTTTTTTTAATCCCGAAAGGAATTCCAATGATTTTGAAAATATAGCGAAAAAATATTCAATAAAAAAACCATATTTGTTGTATGTGGGCAATTCCAAACCGCATAAAAATGTGAATAAAATTTATCAAGCTTACAAATTGTTACCGAAATCTTTAAAAGTCAAATATATGCTTGTTCTTTCCGGCGTGGGCGATTATGATTACCCGATATGCCTGGACAAAGATTCATTGTCTGTAATTCCAAGGGTGGAGGAAGAAGAAATCGCTTTGCTTTATTCAAACGCAAGTCTTTTTGTCTTTCCATCGTTTTACGAAGGTTTTGGCTTTCCTCCTTTGGAAGCGATGGCTTGCGGTTGCCCCGTAATTAGTTCCAATGCATCATGCATGCCGGAAATTTTGGGAGATTCCTGTCTTTATTTCAATCCCGACGATAGTAAGAATATTGCCAAAATTATGGATATTGCGTTAACTGATAAGAGTCTCAGGTTTTCATTGACAAAAAAAGGTTTGGAACAAGTTAAAAAGTATGCGCCGGAGAAAGTTGTAAATAACATTTTGGGAGTATTTGAGAAAATCAAGCAGTTTTAATTTGAAAGCATTTTATGAAGAAAAAAATATTGCTGGTGAATTTGGGCGGTTTAGGGGACATTGTTATAATGTCGGCTGCCTTGAGGGCATTGGCGGAGAAAGGGCTTGAACATTTGATAGAGTCTATGGCGATTTTGCGGAGGAAAAATGAAAAAACTTTTGAAAATACGGTTTGCATTGTGGCCGGAGAGGGCGAAAGAAAAAGGTTTTTGAAGAATATGGTCAAGAAACTTGGCTTTGAAGGAAGGGTCGTCTTTCCCGGTTTTATGCAGGATATGCCTGCATTCCTGAAAACTCTGGATGTTTTTGTCATGCCTTCTTTGCTTGAGGGCCAGCCCATATCGCTACTGGAGGCAATGGCGGCTGGAAAACCGATTGTAGCTTCCGACATAGATGGAATAAACGAAACGGTTGAAGATGGAAAAGAAGCCCTGCTTGTTCCTCCCGGTAGACCTGACATGCTCGCGGAGGCACTCAGACGCCTGCTCGATGACTGGAGAATGGCAGATGAACTTGCGCGCGCTGCCCGAAAAAAAGCCTTTGAAAAGTATTCTCTGGAAGATTTCGTTAAAAAGCACGAAAAAATTTACATCGAGTTGGCAGGGAATTAAAATGTGTGGGATTTGCGGTTTTTCAGGTTTCAGAGACGATGAATTGTTGAAGAAAATGTCTCAAAAACTTATTCATCGCGGTCCGGATGAATATGGCTTTTTCATTTCCCCAAAGACCGGTTTAGCCATAAGGCGCTTGAGCATAATAGACCTTGAGACAGGAACTCAGCCTATATTCAATGAGGATAAAAGTTTGGTTCTAATTTTCAATGGGGAAATATACAATCATTCTGAATTGCGAAGCTATCTAATAAAAAAGGGGCATATTTTCAAAAGTAGAAGCGATACAGAAACAATAATTCATTTATACGAAGAAAAGAAGGAAGAATTCCCTAAATATCTCAGGGGCATGTTTGCAGTAGCTTTATGGGATTCAAAAGAGGACAAACTTGTTCTTGCCCGAGATCATTTCGGCATAAAGCCTTTATTCTATTTCTATGATTCTGGCAAACTTATTTTTTCATCTGAAATAAAGAGTTTGCTGATTTCAAAAAGGTTGAAAAAAGAAATTGATCCACATTCCGTCGATTTATATTTCAGATTTTTATATTATCCGGGTGAAAAAACAATTTTCAAATCTGTTAAAAAGCTTTTGCCCGGGCATATTCTCATCTTTAAAAAAGGCGGCATTAAACTTAAAAATTTCTGGAGATACTCTGCAAAGCCAAATTATAAAATCAACGAAGAGGAATGCATTGAAAAGGCAAAGTTTCTTTTGAAAGAAAGTGTTAAAGAGCAGAGAATGGCAGATGTTCCTTTGGGGATTTTGCTGTCTGGCGGACTGGATTCTTCAGCAATAACGGCTTTACTTTCTGAAATGGAAAGGAAAGTAAAAACCTTTTCTGTGGTTTATGAAAAAGAGGACGAGGACTTCGACGAGGGAGAAAAAGCCAGGAAAATAGCGGATATTTTCAAAACTGAACATTTTGAATTTAAGGCGAATCCGAAAATAGAAGAAGTTCTGAATCTGATTGTTGAAGGGCTTGACGAGCCTTTTGCCGATTCCTCTTTTATTCCCACCTTCCTCATTTCAGATTATGCACATAAAGAGGTCAAAACTGCACTGACTGGCATAGGCGGTGACGAATTGTTTGGCGGATACCCGCGGTATTTGGGTGCCAGGTTATTGCCTATTTATCTGAATCTTCCTCTGTTGCTGAGGAAAAATGTTTCAAAGTTTTCGGAACTTTTCAAAGATGAATTCGGTTCAGCAAACAGATTGCAGAGAATAAAAAGATTTTTGCGGGGAGGAAGAGGGGACTTTTCAGAAGCATATGCAAGCTGGGTTCTTTATTCCTCTCAGGTGAATATTCTGAATCCTGATTTTTACCGCTTTTCCGAGTCATGGGCTCCAGGAAATATTTTCAAGGAAATAAGGTCGCCGGATGACATAGCCGAGTATGAGTTTGAAAATTATCTTCCGGAAGATTTGCTTTATCTTTCCGATAGAGCATCCATGCTCAATTCGCTGGAATTAAGAGTTCCTTTTCTGGACGTAAGGCTTGTCGAATTCATGTCGCAAGTGCCGCTTTCCCTTAAAACCAGGAGGTTCAGACTAAAATATTTACTTAAGAAAATGTTCGAAGACACATTTCCCAGACAAATAATAAATCAGAGAAAAATGGGGTTTCAGATTCCCCTTGCCAGATGGATAAATTCTGATTTAAAAGATCTTATAAATGAGTATTTAAGCGAAAAGAAAGTGAATGAATTCGGAATACTGAAGTACGATTACGTAAAAAATATTTTGGAAATGCACCGAAGTGGAAAAGCAAATTTGTACGATCAAATTTATTCTGTCCTGGTTTTCAATATATGGATGGAGAAAAACAGATTATGAAACTTTTGCTTGTAAATCTGGGTGGGCTTGGAGATATTGTGATGATGTCTTCCCTGCTCGGTCGTTTAAAAAGCGAGTTTGATGAAATTCATTTGCTTGCAATAAAAAGAAGCGAAGAATTGGCGAAAAATTACGCGGAAATAGATAAATTCCACACGATAGACGAGAAATATTATATTCCATCAAACTTCTTCAGCGCTTTGAAAACATTTCATATTCTTAAAAAAAAAAGGTTTGATTATCTGATAAATCTTAGGGACATAAGCAGTTTTGGTGGAGAGTTAAAAATAAAGTTTATGGTGAAAATGATAAGACCGATAAAATCTGTTGGGCGGAGTGTTTTAGGCTATGGAAAATTTTACGATATATTTTACGAGGAAGAATTACTGGCTGATAAAAACGAAGTTGAACTGACTTTTCGGCTTCTGGAACCTTTGGGGATAAAAGGAAATCCGGAGTATATTCGTTTCCCAGTTAAAAACAAAGACAGAAACAAAATTTTCCAATGGCTTAAATTGTTCAACGCCGGAAACAGGATAAAAATTTCTCTGAATCCGGGTGCTTTCAGAGAATCCAGAAGATGGCCGATAAGCCACTGGAAGGAACTAATACGTTTAATAAATGAAAAATATAGTGAAGCTGAGATTTTTATAAATGGAAACAAAAAAGAAATGGAAGCCGCAAAGTCGCTTAAGATATCGAAAAATGTTCATATGACGCACGGTTTATTTTCAATGAGCGAACTGGCGGCTTTGTTCTCATATATGGATGTGAGTGTGAGCAATGATTCAGGGCTTATGCATTTGGCGGCTGCAGCAGGTAGCAAAATCGTTGCCGTCTTTAGCGGGTGGGATGAGATTCCAAAATATTTGCCGTATATAAATCCATCCGCATACAGGATAGCAACAAATCAGAATCTTAACTTGAAATGCAAAAAACCATGCTATAAAAATAAATGCCCTAACCCGATTTGCCTTATAAATATTGAGCCAGAGTATGTTTTTGGTTTTATTGAGGAGTTCCTGAAATGAAGTGCCCGATTTGCGGAAATATTTCGGAATCTTATGAGAGAGCTTTTTTAAAGTGCCGTTTTTGCGGCCTGATATTTTCAAGGAAACCTGTTTTTTATCCAGCCGCCGATTATCAGGAAAAAGCAAAAAAGGAAATATACTTTAAATCCAGAAGAAAAATATTTTCAAAAATCCTTGAAATGTTGGAATGGAGGAAAAGATTCGGCAAGAAGTTGCTGGACATAGGATGTGCCTACGGCGATTTCCTGGAAATGGCCGGTGAATCCGGATGGGAAGCGGAAGGAGTGGAAATAGACAGAAAGATGGTTTGCCGCGCCGAAAAACGCGGATTCAGAATATATTCGGAGCCGGTGGAAAAACTCAATATTGGCGGTGAGTATTCGGCCGTAACAATATTGGAAGTATTGTGTTTATCCGAAGACCCGGTTTCCATGGCCGGGAAAGTTTATGGAATTTTAAAGCCCAAAGGACTGCTGATAGCAAGAGAATTCAACGCTTTATTCCATTTCGGAATCGCTTTTCGCGCAATGAAAGCTTTTAATTTCCTCGGAATAAAGCCAGCTATTTCCCACAATTACAATTTTACTCCCAGGTCTATAAAGATATTACTTTCTAACGCGGGTTTTGAAGACATAAAAATAAGAAATTCCATGCCAACTTCCGGCGATCCTTATGGGACGGGAGGATTCTTTGGCGGGATTTTGACCGGCATGATTAAGAAGGCTTATTTCGCTTTTTCCCAAATTGTTTATTTCGTGACTTTCAGAAAAGTCTTGATCTCTTCCGCCCTTTTGATTACGGCGGAAAAGGGGGAAAAATGAAAATCGCAATTCACCAGATACAATATATGCCGGGGCCCCGGTTTTTCAATAAAATGAAAAATTGCGATTTATTCATTTTGTTGGACGATGTTCAGTATGAAAGAAGGGAGTTTCAAAACAGGAATAAAATCAGGACTGCAAAAGGCTGGCAATACATCACTGTTCCAGTTCTTGTCAGGGGAAAAAGATTTCAGCAGATAAAAGATGTGGAAATAAACGGTGAGTATGATTGGCAACAGGAGCATTTAAAAGCTATAAGAATAAATTACGCCAATGCCGCGCATTTCAGGGATTATTCAGAGCAATTGGAAAGAATATACTTGAAAAAGTATGATAAACTAAAGGATATATCTTTTGAAAGCATCAAATTTTTGCGCGAATCTTTAAAGATAACTACACCTTTTTGCTTTTCTTCCGAATTTGCGGTTAAGTCCGTTGCTACTGAAAGGCTGCTTGATTTATGTAAAGCGGCAGGCGCGAATGAATATTTGTCCGGGGTGGGCGGAAAAGGTTACCTGAATGAAACTCTCTTCAAAAAACGGAACATTAAACTCATTTACCAGGATTATAAATACCCTGAGTATAATCAGCAGTTTGAAGGCTTTGTCCCGGACCTTTCCGCTCTGGATTTGGTTTTGAATTGCGGCCGAGATGCCGGGGAGTATGTGTAATTTTATATAATTGTTTTATGAGACCTGCCATTGTGCCTTGTCTTTTCGGGCGGGAAACTTCAGTAGGAGGGATTATGAAAGTATTTCTTGCGGTTATGTTTTTTTCTGTTTTGCTTAACGCAGACGCTTTTGAAAGGAAGGATCTGAGCCTCACCGTTTACAACCAGAACATGGCTTTAGTTAGAGACGTGCGCCAGACCGATTTCAAAAAGGGGGTTAATACTCTTAAGTTCAGGGACGTGGCGTCTTCACTAATACCTGAAAGTGTTTTGTTCAAGCCGTTAACTAACACCGGAAGCATTTCGGTGCTTGAGCAAAACTATGAATACGACCTGGTCAATGCGACAAAACTTCTGCAGAAATATGTGGATAAAAAAATTAAGATACTAACCAAAGACGACAATATTTATCAAGGCGTTCTTTCAAGCTTCGATCTTAACCAGATAGTTCTTGTGGCCAAGGGGCAAGAGGCGTTTATGGTGAACAGGGAAAATATAAGAAGCGTTGAATTTCCCAGATTGCCCGAGGGTCTTATAACCAAACCGACCCTGGTGTGGCTTGTCAAAAGCGCAAGGCAGGTGAAGTGCGGTATAGAGTTGAATTACCTCACAAATAACATAAACTGGCATTCCGACTATGTCGCCAACATCTCTCCGAAAGACGATTTTATATCTTTGAACGGCTGGGTTACCATAAACAATAATTCGGGCGCCTCGTATAAAGACGCCAGTATAAAGTTAATAGCAGGCGATGTTCACAGGGTAAAAGAAAGGCGTCAGTTTAAAGCGGATACTATGTTTAAGGTCAAGGCATTGCGCGAGGCCGCCCCGCAGTTTAAGGAAAAAAGTTTCTTTGAGTATCATATGTATACCCTTTCCAGGCGTGCCACCGTTAAAAACAACCAGCAGAAACAGATTTCGCTCCTTTCAGCTGCCAGAGTGCCGGCAAAAAAAGTATACGAGTATAAAGGTGCCAATTACAGTTGGTATTATTACGATGATTGGAAAAACAAAAGATGCAACAAGAAAGTGAATGTGAAACTTAAGTTTAAGAATTCCAAAAACAACGGGCTTGGCATTCCTCTACCTAAAGGTAAAATAAGAGTTTACAAAGCGGACGTGGATAAAACTTTGCAGTTTATAGGGGAAGATTCTATTGATCATACGCCTAAGGACGAAACCGTGGAATTGTATCTTGGAAATGCCTTTGATATAGTTGGCGAGAGAAAAATAACCAGTCATTACAGATTATCGCCAAACCGTCTTAGAGATTCCTACAAAATAGTCATAAGAAATCACAAAAAGATTGCTGTGACCGTAAATATAATTGAAAAGCAATGGGGTGATTGGAAAATAATAGAGAAGAACCATAAGTATAAGAAAAAGGATGCCTTTACAATTGAGTTTCCGGTGAGGGTTGCCCCAAATGACAAAGCAATTGTGACTTATACTGCGGAATATTTGTTTATATAAAGGGGAAGCGTTCATAGCGTTCATAGTGTTCATTGAGTTAATTGAGCTGTGGTTCCCGCTCCCCGCTTTCGCGGGGACAAGGCTTATTGCGTTCATTGAGTTTATTTATCTCTTGCAACCCACAACTTGCGCCTTATGCCATCCGCCTTATGCCTTGTGCCCTGTCCCCTGAAGGGTCGCGCTACGGAATGTGCAGTGTGCGCATAATTTAGGCGCGCCAAGAGCGCACATCTACTCCTGTAATGCAAGAATGGAAGCGAACTCGCGTTAATATACGCCAATCTACACTCTCGCATTGGATCGTGGGAGCAAACTTGCGCTCAATGCGGGAGTGTTTTGGGTAGGAGTGGCTGGGGTAGGAGTGAAAAAATATTCGTGAATTGTTCTCATCAGAGTATGAAAGATGAGATATGGAGTTCCTATTGAGGGATTCAAATGGAAAAATATAGGGAGCTGAATGTTTCCGGGGATTTGGGGCTAAGATCCTTTGGCCGCGATTTCAATGAGGCGTTTGAAAACATGATAGTTGGCTTGTCCTCTTTGATTGCCGATGTGAAGCCAGCCGCCAATATAGAAAAAAAGTTGCAGGTTGAAGGAAGCAGCAGAGAGGAATTGGTCGTGAATAGCCTGAACGAATTAATTTATTTGTTTGAGGTTGAAAGGTTTTTGCCGACATCTGCAAAGGTAAGTGTGGGTAAGAAAAAAAAAGAATTTTACTGTCTTGTTGAGTTGAAGGGGGAAAATCTTGATCTCAGAACGCGTAAAACCAGAAATTTGGTAAAGGCGGCTACCTTCCATGACTTGAAAATAAAGGATTCAAGTCCTGCGGAAATTCGTGTGATATTTGATATTTAGAGTCCGGAGACTCAGTCTATGATTGAAAGAATAAGTTCCTGCAAGCTTTTAATCTCAAAGAAAAAAAATTCGAAGATGATTGTGGATGGCATAATATATGCCGATGAATATATAGAAAAATTTTTGGACGCTCAATCTGTAAGACAGGTTGAAAATGTAGCCTGTCTTCCGGGAATAGTTTCAAAATCCATGGCAATGCCGGATATACATGCCGGGTACGGTTTTCCGATAGGAGGGGTGGCGGCTTTTGACGCGGAGAATGGAATAATAAGTCCGGGAGGAGTCGGATACGATATTAACTGCGGGGTAAGGCTGATAAGAACGGACTTGGTGGAGGACGAAGTAAGGAATAAAAAGGAGAAAATTTTATACGACCTTTTCGCGAGCATTCCCCTGGGTGTCGGCAGCAGGGGGAAGATAAGACTTTCAAGAAACGAGGGAAAACAGGTTGTTTTAAAAGGTGCTAACTGGGCTGTTGAAAAGGGCTTTGGCGACAGGGCGGACCTTGAGAGAATAGAGTCCGGCGGTTTTATGGAGGGGGCAAACTGCGATGTTGTGAGCGGGAGAGCCTTTGAAAGGGGAGAAATGCAAGAAGGAACATTAGGTTCGGGGAATCATTTTCTTGAAATTCAGCGTGTGGAAGAGATTTACGATGACAACAATGCCGAAATATTGGGAATTCAAAAAGGCATGATAATGATTATGCTTCATACCGGCTCAAGGGGATTTGGTCATCAGATCTGCACTGATTTTATCAGAGAGATGCAGAGGGCTTCCGAAAAATATGGTATTTATCTTCCGGACAGGCAACTTGCCTGTGCCCCTTTTCAGAGTCCCGAAGGGCAAAGGTATTATTCCGCTATGAAAGCGGCGGCGAATTACGCGTGGGCAAACCGGCAGATTTTAGGGCATTTAGCAGTGGAATCCCTGATGAGAGCCCTGTCAAAGAGTTTTGGATATGAATTGATTTACGATGTCGCTCACAATATAGCCAAAGTAGAGGCACATAAAATAGGCGGGATTGAAAGGAGACTCGTGGTTCATAGGAAGGGAGCCACAAGAGCGTTTGGTCCGGGGCATCCTGAACTTCCCGCGTTTTGCAGAAACATTGGACAGCCGGTAATCATTCCGGGAGATATGGGGAGATGTTCGTATATTCTGCTCGGTATGCAAAGGGCAATGGAAGAGACCTTCGGGTCGACCTGCCATGGTGCGGGCAGGATTATGTCAAGGGGCGAAGCCAGAAGAAAAAACTCACCTCACGCCGTTGCCGAAGACATGCGAAAAAAAGGAATTCTGGTCAAGTCCGACAGCAAATCCATTTTGAGCGAAGAAATGAGCGGCGCCTATAAAAATGTGAGTAATGTTGTGGATGTGGCGGAAGAGGCCGGGAT
>Ga0180301_10004129_pt1 | contig 11226 bp, 8 predicted proteins | sample GuaBasSediGuay16_FD_121797 | JGI IMG/M metagenome (GOLD analysis project Ga0180301, IMG submission 121797) | Subseafloor sediment microbial communities from Guaymas Basin, Gulf of California, Mexico - Guay16, Core 4569-2, 12-15 cm | ecosystem: Environmental > Aquatic > Marine > Hydrothermal... | reverse complement strand
TGGGTTTATGCCTTTCTATCCGGGACCCGGCATTGGCGGACACTGTATTCCGCTCGACCCTTTTTACATGTCTTATATAGCGAAAAGATATGGTTTCATCCCTCGATTTATCGAAACATCCGGAGAAATTAACGAGTTCATGAAGTTACATGTTGTGAATTTAGTGGAGAAGGGATTGAGAAAAGTCGGTAAGAAGATATATGGCGCGAAGGTCGCTGTTATGGGATTGGCATACAAAAAGAACATTGATGACGCAAGAGAATCTCCCTCAATAAGAATTATAGAGGAGCTTGCGAATCGTGGTGCTGATGTCAGGGTTTATGACCCTTACGTAAAATCAATAAAAACAAAGGTTGGAGTGTTTTATTCTGAAAAGAACATAGAGGATGCTTTAAGGGGTGTGGATTGTGCTGTGTTTGCTGTTGACCATGACGTGTTCAGGAAAGTGGAGATGGGACGAATGAGGGAATTGACGGCGTCGCCTGTTGTTGTGGATTGCAAGAATGTATTTAAATTTAAAGGAACAGATAACGTTGTTTATTTAGGGATTGGAAAAGGAATTTAAATGGCGCGACATACTAGATTTGCCGAGATACTATCGCTGGACCAAGAGAAAATTATTTGGATACTTTTTGCAAACAGCATAATTTTATGGCTTCTAACCATCGCGACAACCCATATATTTGATTTTCCACCGGATACGCTTTCCTACACAAAGCAACTTTCCGTTTTTTACTGGATTGGAATGGTGCTTAATTGTGTTTTGTTTGTTGCTTTAGTATTAGGTAAACCTATACAGGCCTCAAAAAAAGTCGAATTAAACCATTCAGTTTTTGTTATAATCCTGATTTTGTATATCTTTGGTACACCTTTATTTATTTACACTAATCCAAGAATTATTGATGTATATGGCTATACCAGCTATGCAATTGATACTGTAATCACAATGGGGTATGCATCGTCGCCAATATGGCAATGGCAACATGAATATATAAACGAGTTCCCAGGCACTACGGTATTCTCTTCCATGATTATCAGAGTTTTAGGGATAACTACAATATCTTTCGCGAAATATTATCCGTTGTACCTCATGTTCATATTATCCTTTTTAATATATGCAATATCCAAAAAAGTAGCAGGTAATTATGCTCTATTTGCACCTGTCGCATATTGTTCGCTTACATTTGTTTCAGAATACAATTTAGCACCACAAAGTCATGCTCTTATGCTCACCACGACATTTTTATTGATATTGATACCGCTACTAAAATTTAAAAAACAAGATAGAAACATCCTAATTAAAAAATCAGTATTGATTGTATTATGGATAATTATTGTAACAACTCATCCATCTACTCCAATAATAAATCTACTTTGCTTTTTTGTTGTATTTACCATCTGTATAGGATTTGAACAAATATCATCATCCACAAATAGGTATTTTAATTTGCCGAGAAATAAACTAATAAAAATCGGAAGGGTATATCGCAACTTTTTATTACTATTTGGAGTGATGTATGTAGCATATATTATATATGTTTCCAATTTTATGTTAAACAATATTGTATCAATGAGTCAACAAATAATGAACGATGCATTAACAGGGAATATGTTTGGCGTTACAGCACCACTGGCTACACATCCATCAGCATCATATATGTTGCTCTATTATGTACGTTGGATAGAAATAATTGGCATACTTGTATTGGGCTTATCAAGTATTTTTGTTTTATTTTTCAAGAGTAAAGATAAAACATCCGCTTTTATCGTAGGCACGCTGTTTATGGGTTATATGTCTTTTTCTGCAGTTCTTGTTATTGCGGGGGAAACCGCATCCACCTATGGTCCAGGTAGAGGTATGATATTTGGACTAGTACCCTGTTCAATTATATTTTCTATGGTACTCAATGCTAAATTAGAAGGGCGAAAATACCAAATATTTAAAATGATATTACTATTGTTCATAATAAGTTCATTGTTAGCATTGCCTCTCGCGAGATATGGTAGCGATCCTTATAATTTCGTTTCTGAATCCGAATTTGCTGGCATGCAATTTGTGTCGCAACATCCCCAGCTAGAAATTACAATCCAAGATTTTTGTAACCCGGCAATGCATTCATCACCATTTACAAATTATTGGTATAATTTATTTGAACTAAAACAACAAAGAGGAGATGAATATGCAAATAGCTTTATAGACCAGCATAAACTTTATGACAGTGGTCAGTGTAAGATATACCAAAATAGGTGTAATAGGAAATAAGATTATACAAAAGGGAAGAAGTTGAGAGAACAAAACAAAAATGAAAATTTTACATATCGCCAGTACTTTTTTTCCGGATTATTCCGGTGCACCCACGAGACTGTATAATTTACTATCCCACCAGCCTTATGATATACTCCTATTTGCCCCGGATAGAACATTTAAAGGAGAGAAAATACAAATAAAAGAAGAGCAGTTCTCAAATATAAAAGTTAAGCGAATTTTATTAGATCATCCTAAAGGCATTCTTGATACTTTTCCATATTTATGGTATATAAAGGATATAAATCATAAATCTAAAGTTCTCGTTAAGAGTATACAAAAAGAGAGATTTGACATTGTTCATGGTCACAATCCATTGGGATTTGGACTGGCTGCTAAAAGAATTGCACAACAATCAAAAACAATATTTGTATATGAAGCGCATGGTCTTAATGTAGATGCGTATTATACAAAGATAACGAAGTTTAACCCGTTATTTTTTCTCGGATATAGCTATGTTAAGAAAAAGGAAGCCAGTTTAATGGCGGACAGTATTCATATTATTGCACTGACCCACATGTTGAAAAAAAGAATTTGTGATGTTTTCAATATCTCAGAAGATAAGATAACAGTCATTCCAAATGGTGTTAATCTTGGCGTTTTTTCACCAAATCAAGAGTATAACATAAAGACAGAAAAAATAAAAAGAGAGTTACATATATCTGGCAAAGTAGTTATGTATGCAGGAGCAATGGATAAGGTCAATGGTATGCTCGATATTGCTACGATAATACGGGAGATAATTCGCGAATATCCTGATATCGGATTTGTATTTATAGGTAGGGGGCCGGAAGAGAATAAATTAGTATTATTATCTCGAAAATATCCTAAAAATATCAAATTTTTGGGCGTAATTCCCTACGAAGAAATGCCGGTTTACTATCAAATGGCAGATGTATTTATTATTCCAAGACCATCAACAATGTTAGCCGAAACGATAACACCTTTAAAATTACTTGAAGCAATGGCAATGGAGAAACCAGTTCTGGGGAGTAATGTTGGTGGCATCGCTGAAATTATAAAACATGGAGAGAATGGCTATTTGTATGAGAAAGGAAACATGGAAAGTTTTAAAAAGACATTGCTGGAAGTGTTGGATGCTGATAATACTCAAATTGGTAAGAATGCAAGAAAAACCGTTGTGGAGAATTACACTTGGGACAAATCGGCGAAGATTTTGCAGAAGGTTTATGAGGATTTAGTATGAATACAAAATTAATGCAATTGGCTTCATCTCTTCCTTATCCTATCCAGCAGTGGATGAAATATGTCTATGGAGCTATTCCTTTCCACATCCGCTATGGGAAGATATTTCGAGAGACTTACGCTTTCCTGCTGGAATCGCAGTGGTGGAGTAAAGAATAACTGGAGTTGTTGACTGAAATAAGGTAGAGCAAAACATGTGTGGAATATGCGGCATACTTAATCTAAACGATGGGGATGAAATATCGGAAGAATTATTAATCTCAATGCGTGATGCAATGATTCACAGAGGTCCTGATGACGCAGGGCTTTATATCTCTATCTCCAAAGATGGGCGGATTGGATTGGGGCATCGGAGATTAAGCATAATTGACCTATCACCAAGAGCAAGACAACCAATGTCAAATGAGGATGGAACAATATGGATAGTTTTTAACGGCGAGATATACAACTACAAATCTTTACAAAAACAATTAAAAGAGAAAGGACATACTTTTAAATCCGACAGCGACACAGAGGTAATCATCCATTTATATGAAGAAAAAGGTATTGACTGTGTCCATGACCTGGAAGGAATGTTCGCATTCGCAATATGGGACGAAAAAGAGGAAAGACTATTTTTGGTGAGAGATAGAATAGGCATAAAACCTCTTTACTACACTCAAATCAATAATAAATTCCTCTTTGCCTCAGAAATCAAAGCACTGCTTGCAGACCCTAATGTGCCACGTAGAGTTGACGAAACGGCTTTTTATCACTATCTTTCATTTCTCACGACTCCAGCACCAGATACGCTTTTTGAGGGTATAAAAAAATTACCTGGCGGTTGCTGGCTACAAGTGAGTGCTGACGGGCAAATTAAAGAAGATCGATACTGGGATGTACTTGACTATACAAGACCTTTAATAGGGGTCTCCGAAGAGGAAATTTCCAGGATGGTCCTTTCAGAATTGCGCAGAGCAGTTCAATATCGCAAGGTGAGCGATGTCCCAGTTGGTGTTTTTCTTTCAGGTGGTATCGACTCCAGCACAAATGCCGCACTTTTCTCCGAAGGGGAGAGAAAGCAGGTGAAGACTTTTTCCATTGGATATCAAGGAGAATACAAAAGTTATTCTAACGAGTTTCAATATGCCAGGAAAATGGCAAATCTTGTGGAGGCGGAACATCATGAACGAGCACTTAGCCTCGATGACTTACTGGATTTCATTCCACACATGGTCTATTACCAGGACGAGCCTATCGCCGATCCAGTTTGTGTGCCGGTATATTACGTTTCTAAACTTGCGCGGGATAATGATGTAATTGTATGTCAGGTTGGTGAAGGGAGCGATGAACTATTTTGGGGTTATCCAAGCTGGAAGCGTGCTTTACAACTGGAGAAGCTGAATAAATACGTTCCAAAGATATTTAAAAAGATGAGTTTAATTCTTCTTAAGCTTTTGGGTAAGGATAAAACTATGTTGTATGAGTGGGTGCGTCGTGGAGCATATGGCGAACCAATTTTCTGGGGCGGTGCAGAGGCATTCACCGAAGAAGAGAAGAAACGTATCCTTTCTCCTCGACTTAGGGAGAAGTTCAAGGATTATTCTTCTTATGAGGCAATACGACCGATTCGTGAACGTTTCGAGGCAAAAGCATGGGAAAAATCACCACTAAGCTGGATGACGTATCTTGACCTTAATCTTCGTCTGCCTGAACTTTTATTAATGCGTGTGGACAAGATGAGCATGGCAACTTCTTTAGAGGCGCGTGTACCCTTTCTTGATCACAAGTTTGTAGAGCTGGCAATGTCCATCCCGGAGAAAATTAAGACGAAAAACGGCACGCTCAAGTACATCCTGAAGAAAGCAGTGCGAGGTCTCATCCCAGACGAGTTAATTGACCGCAAAAAACAGGGCTTTGGTGTACCAATCTATGAATGGTTCTTTGATCGGTTGGGTGAAAAAGCCCGGAAGGAGCTGATGGATTTCTGCGACAAAACAGATTTTCTGGATAAACAGGCAGTTAAGGAGTTGATTGAACAGGGGAATGGTACAAAGGTGTGGTATCTGCTGAATTTTGCGTTGTGGTGGAGGGAGCATTGTGATGAATAAAAATAACGTATCAAATTGAAAGTAAATAATACGATGATAATATGCACGAATCAATAACTGAATTTAGAGATACACTAAAAACAAAAACTGCAAAGCAGTCATTGACATTATATGCTTCCCAGATTATAGTGATTGGGTTAAATGTAGCCATAAATGTGGTTAATACTCGTTTTTTAGGACCATTTGAATATGGTATATTATCATTTTGTTTAGCGCTGATAGCTTTTGTCGTTCTATTCTTCGAATTCGGAATTTTTACTGCAGGAGCACGAATTCTCGCCTTATCCAAGAATGGTAAAGAAGAAAAAGAGTATATTGGCGCACTATTAGTATTGGCAATCTTAATTGGAGTCTCATTTGGCATTTTCATATTTATCTTAAGTTTTTTTGTTGACCAAATTTTTGATACACAAGTTGGTTATATCCTAAGAACTGTTGCCATATTATCTTTTATTTTTCCATTTCAATCTTTTATTCAGCAGATATGCCAAGGGACCAACAATATTGGTAAATTATCACTTCATAAAGTGGTATGGTATAGTTGGTATCTCATCATCCTTTTATTTGTAATCACTTTATTTAAACTCACTGCATTAATATCCTTAATAATTACTTTTTTGGGATTGATAATAGCGACTTTTTTGATTGTCTACAGTTTAAAACCGCTATTCAGAAATTTGAGGAAAAATATACGAGTGATTTTTAGAGAAACTAGAGTATATGGTTTTCATGTTTATCTGGGTAGAGTTATAGGAATGTCAACTTATGATCTCGACCAGATACTTATCTCTTATTTTGTGAATACTACTGCGGTAGGTTTTTACTATTTAGGAGTAGCAATATCTCGTCCAATCAGTATGTTATCCGGTGCAGTATCAACAAGTTTGTTTAAAGATATGGCACATAAGGATAGAATACCTAAGAAAGTCATTTATTATAATTTTCTGTGGCTGTTTTTCTCTTGTTTGGGCTTGATAATCTTTGGAAAGTATATAATCCTATTTCTGTTTTCAGAAAAATTTTTACCCACAGTACCTTTAATACTTCCGCTGGCATTAACTGCATTTTTTAGTGGTATGTTTCAGCCATATAACTATTTCCTAGCAGCAAAAGGAAAAGGCAAATATTTACAAAACACTGCAATTATCTTAACAGTTTGTAATTTAATAGGAAATTTTACCCTTATTCCATTATATGGTGCATTGGGTGCAGCATATGCAAGTCTATTTTCGTTGATTGTCGATTATATTGCACATATTTATTATTATCGTAAATCTATTAAAATTAGTTGAGATAAAAAATGATGTCTTTTGGATTACAAAAGGAAAATATGTATGGGCATAAAAAACGTTGTCAATTTATGTTATCCACAATTAAAAGTTATTATAAAAGTCAAGAAGAACGAATAAGAATTTTAGATGTTGGTTGTGGTACTGGCGAGATGATAACTCTTCCAATAGCAGAGGCAGGCTATGATATTACTGGCATTGATATGGATATAAATTCAATCAACAGGGCAAGAAAAATGAATAAATTTAAAAATGCTACCTTTCTCTGTGAAAATTTAGAGAGTTTCATCCCTACGGAAAAGTATGATGTCATTATTTGCTCAGAAGTCTTAGAACATTTGGAAAATCCCCAAAAAGCGTTATCAATCATGCGAAAGTTAATGGAAGATGATGGCATTTTAATAATTACGATTCCTAATGGATTTGGACCATTTGAAATCGAAAACTTAATCTTTTATAAAACGGGGTTACTCAGGGTTATGAATAAGGTTAAAAAAATAATTACATCTACCTTTGAAGTGATGAAAAAATGCGATAAAAAGAAAGAAAATGATGTACACATGACCGAGAATATAGAATGTGGGCATATCCAATTTTTTACGATGAAAAAATTCAAAAAGATGATTGAGGAATGTGGATTAAAAATAGAGAAAATGTCAAAAAGCAGTTTTTTGGCAGGGCCAGTAACAAATTTTATATTCGGCAACTCCAATAGATTTATAAATTGGAACGTAAACCGCGTAGTTAATGTGTTACCCTACTTTCTATGCAGTGGATGGTATTTTGTTATTAAACTTGATAAAGAACGATGAAACACCTATTTCGAAAATTAAACACTGCAAGAAGCATGCCACCAAAACTTCTTGCAGAAACACTTGTAAACATTGCAAAACACAAGGTTAGAAGATATTACATTAAAATCTTTCCAGTGGAAATATCGGATAATGATTTTTTAGACGCGACTGGATATAAAACGGTAAATGGATTCCTAAATAGAAATCTGCCACCATTTTTCTTCAATCCTGATGATAAAGACAAAATCGTTGAAACAATAAAAAAAGAATACCCAACTTCAATAAAACAAACAACAAACGATGCAGACGAAATCTGCCACCATATTTTCCATTTACTCGGCTCTGGAAAGACGAAGCTTGGAAAAGAAATTGACTGGCACTTAGATTTCAAAAGCGGATTCAGATGGGATCCAAAAACATACTACCTCGGGACCGGAAAGCATGTCACTTTAAACGACCCATCGGATGTAAAAGTTCCCTGGGAACTGAGCAGATGCCAGCACTTCGTTACACTTGGCAAAGCATACTGGTATACTTCTGGTGGAAGATATACAATCTCATGGTGGTATTTATAATTATAAGTAATGAAATTTAAAATATAAATAATGTGTGTGCAGTGGTAAATATGGACAAAGATAACATGCTTTTAGAATCTCTTGATGATTTAATTAAACAAACAGAAGGGCAGAATTTAGAATTTAAACGCAGACCTTCAGAAGAATTGGGTAAATCCATTTGTTCTTTTGCTAACACCAATGATGGTATTATTTTAGTTGGCATATCAGATAATAAACAAATCTTAGGAGTTGAAGAAAAGGATGAGCAGAAGATAGCGAGTATTGCTCACACTTGTAAGCCTTCTATCTATCCCAGGATAGAGCGGATTAAAACAGGCGAGAAAACTGTTTTCGTAGTTAAAGTAAAGAACACGGGGCTAATTCATTCTTACAAAAATATCGCTTATAAAAGAATAGGCAGTAGCGACGAACCATTGTCGCCAGAAGAGGTTATTGAATTTGCTAAAAGTATTGGAAAGATTCAATTTGATTCTATGATATGTGAAGAAGCTAAATTAAAAGATATCAATGAAGATAAAGTGAGGTGGTATTTAGAAAGAAGGGAAGGTGTCAGAGGGATTAAGAAACCAGAAAAAATGCCTTTTGAACAGTTATTGCTAAACATAGGAGCAGTGAGAGAGACGAAAGACGGAATAAAGCCTACAAATGCTGGAATATTGTTCTTTAGTGAGAATCCGCAAAGGTTTATTTTACAGTCTCAACTAAGGCTTGCGAGATTTGCTGGTAAGGAATTAACAAGGAACTTCTTAGATAGACTGGATTCTTCAGGAACAATTTGGGAAATGTTAGAACAGGCAGAAGATTTTATGAGGAAGAATATACGGCTTTTCGGTTTTAGAACTGAGTTTAGCTTTAGAAGAATAGATAAGCTGGAATACCCTATGAAAGCAATAAGGGAAGGAATTATCAATGCTTTAATTCATAGAAATTATTATGAGACAGCAGATACAAGAGTTATGATTTTTGATGACAGAATTGAAATAGTTAACCCTGGTTCATTCCCCGAAGGTGTGACTCCAGAAAAACCAAGACACATCCCTGTTAATCCTGTAATATGCCAACTAATGTATGATGTTGGGTTTATAGAAAGATATGGGACTGGAATTTACATGATCAATGAGCTATGTGAAGAGTATGGAATTCCAAAACCAGAGTATGAGATAAGCAAGATTGAAACGAAACTTATCTTCAGGTCTGGGGGAGGGGCAGTTGTTATCTCGGAAATAGAAAAGTCCGGCATTGAATTGAACAAAAGACAAAGCAGAGCATTGAAATATGCTTTTAGGGAGGGGTTCATCACAAGTAAGATATACGCTGATATAAATGAGGTATCCAGCAAGACGGCAAGTTTGGAATTATCGGATCTTCTTAGGAAAGGTTTGCTTAACGTTGAAGGCAGAGGCAGGTCAACAAAATATATTCCCAAACTATAGGTAATGATTAGGTAATGATTAGGTAATGATTAATATGTCGCTGTATGTGTCATTAATGAGTTTAAAAGAGGCTTTATCATGAGTCTAATTAGAAAACTAAACACTGCAAGAAGCATGCCACCTGCTGTTCTTGCAGCTACTCTTGCAAACCTTGCAAAACGTAATGTTAGAAGATATTATATTAAAATCTTTCCAGTAAAACTATCAGATAAACAGTTCTTCAAAGCAATTAATCACCAGAATGTAGACAAACTACATCCTTTTTTCTTCAATCCCAACGACAAAGACAAAATCGTTGAAACAATAAAAAAAGAATATCCAAACTCAATAGAACAAACAATAAGTGATGCTGACGAAATTTGTGAACATATTTTCGATTTACTTGGCTCTGGTAAGACGAAGCTTGGAAAAGAAATTGACTGGCACCTTGATTTCAAAAGCGGATTCAGATGGGACCCAAAAACCTACTACCTCGGCACCGGAAAGCATGTCACCTTAAATGACCCATCGGATGTAAAAGTTCCCTGGGAACTGAGCAGATGCCAGCACTTCATCGCATTAGGCAAGGCATACTGGTACAATAAAGAAAGCAAAATGCAAAATGCAAAATGCAAAAATGACGAGGAAAAGTATGCACGGGAATTTGTAAATCAAATAGAAAGTTGGATTGCACAGAATCCGGTTGAACTTGGCGTGAACTGGGCTTGCACGATGGATGTCGCAATCCGTGCGGTGAACTGGATATGGGGTTATTACTTCTTCTGCAACTCAGAAACCTTAACGAAAGATTTCAAAATCAAATTCTTTAAAAGTTTATTCCTGCATGGCAGGCATATAATAAATAACTTAGAGTTTGGACGGATAAGGGGTAACCATTATCTCTCTGACATCGTAGGTTTAATTTATCTGGGGATTTTTTTTCAAGAAACAAAAGAAGGGAAACAATGGCTTCAAAAAGGTCTGACGGCACTAAAAGAAGAGATGAAGTTTCAGGTTTATCTAGACGGTGTGGACTTTGAAGGCTCGATAAGCTACCATCGTTTAGTTACTGAACTTTTTCTCTCAGCCACGCTCCTCTGCCTCAAGAACGGTATAGATTTCCCACCATGGTATATGGACCGCTTAGAGAAGATGATCGAGTTCGTGATGTATTATACCAAGCCCGATGGCACCGCACCTCAGATTGGTGATAATGATGATGGCAGGCTACATATTCTCAGCAATTACGGGAATTGGAATCGCCTTGACCACAGGTATTTGCTCTCCGTTGGTGCGGTCTTGTTTAAAAGAGAAGATTTTAAACAGGCGGCAGGCGAGTTCCATGAAGAGGCGTTCTGGCTACTGGGGGAGGAAGGGTTAAATAGTTTTGATAACCACAAGATTACACAACACTTTTTCTTTTTATAAAACACTTTCTTTCTACGAGAAAGAACCTGTACTAAGAAAGAAGTTTTTCTTTAGTAAAGGTTTCTTTTTTAAAGAAAAGTTTGTGCTAAAAGAAAAACAAACAAAAAGAGATGAACCTTTTTAT
>Ga0180301_10004127_pt1 | contig 11230 bp, 10 predicted proteins | sample GuaBasSediGuay16_FD_121797 | JGI IMG/M metagenome (GOLD analysis project Ga0180301, IMG submission 121797) | Subseafloor sediment microbial communities from Guaymas Basin, Gulf of California, Mexico - Guay16, Core 4569-2, 12-15 cm | ecosystem: Environmental > Aquatic > Marine > Hydrothermal... | reverse complement strand
AGTATCGATAGTGTCTGGGCGTGGCCCTTCCAATTATATGCATATAGGGCACCTAGTGATATTCGAGTTTGTTAAATGGTTGCAAGATGAGCTAGATGCTGAGGTTTATATACCGCTTTCCGACGACGAGAAATATGTATTTGGAAAGGTAAAGAGCCTGAAACAAGCATATGTTTACGCAATCGATAACGCTCTAGATCTTATCGCTCTAGGATTTAAGAAGGGCAAGACTTTTTTCTTTGTATCGACGCGACTAAGCGAGATATACGAGCTCTCAGTCACTTTATCTCGATATTTAACGTTCAACACTGTCCGAGCGACTTTTGGGCTAGAAGGCGAAGGAGTGAACTCAGGAGTTGTATTCTATGCCGCGGTTCAGGCGGCTCATATACTATTACCCACAGCTAAAAAAGGCCTTTTAGTCTTAGTTCCTATTGCAATGGATCAGGATCCATATATGCGCTTAACCAGAGATATCGCGCTTAAGGCGGGTTTTAGAAAACCAGCGGCTATTTACTCAAAATATATTTCAGGGCTTACACGGGAACCTATGTCCGCTTCTAAGCCCGAGACCTCAGTCTTTTTAATTGATAACGAAGAAGAAGTCAGAAAGAAAATCTGGTCTGCTTTCACAGGAGGCCGCCCCACAATAGAGGAGCAGAGAAAGCTCGGAGGGAACCCTGATATATGCGTAGTCTACGAATGGCTTAAAGTCTTTGTTTTCAAAGATTTAAAAAATATGAATGAACACGCGTACAAGTGTAGGAGCGGCGAGTTATTGTGCGGTGAGTGTAAGCGTATGCTTGCAGATGCTCTTATAAAAAGACTTGCGAAACATAAAGCTAGAAAAAGACAAGCATTACGAGTAATTGATCATTTCTTCTTACACGAAGTTGAAATACCTAGTGAAATTATCAAAATTCTCGAATAATTTCATTTATTTATTTTAAAAATATACTATATACTATAAATATTGAGGCTAAAAACTATAGGTGTTAGTAATAGCGAAATTATGGTTTGGCATTTTAGTTTAGCACTGATGTTATTATCGAATATTAATCGTGCTAAACTAATGTATATTTAATAAAGGTTGGGAAGTTCTTTTATATAGTCTATTTCTGCTAAAGAGTTTCTTTTATGATCTCTTTCTTATTTTGAAGGTCTTAAAACTATAAAGATTTGTGGAGGCATATTTAGCTATCTAAACCTTAGGCTATTTTAAATACGTGGTTAGTTAATTCACGTCGGAAATCTTTAGAGTTAAACAATTATTGGCATTATAGATTATTCTTAATGATGTGGCATCTTGACCTGGCAAATAAAGTTGCTGAATCAGGTATTAAAAAAGGAGCCGAGTATATCGATGTTAGAATGGAATCTTCCAAGTCGACGTCTATAAGGATTTCACGCTGTCAAGTAGAAGAAGCTGGCTTCCGTTCAATAGTAGGAGCCGGAGTAAGAGTGCTTTATAAGGGGTCTTGGGGTTTCGCTTCCACAGAGGATCTCTCTTTAAACTCGCTATCCTTAGCTCTCGATGCAGCTCTTTCAATGGCAAAGGCCTCAGCAGAAAGAAGGAAGGGAAAGAGCGAAATAAGGAATTTTGGATGTGTTAAAGAGAAAATCTGCGCCTGTGTAGAGGTAAATCCTCTGAACGTTCAGGTAGAAGAGAAGATAGCCTTGATGCTAGACGCCGACGAAAGGTTAAGATCGGATTATAGGATAAAAGATGATAGAGTATCCTACTTAGACGAAGTTTTCAAAAAGTATTATGTAAACAGCGAAGGCGCCGAGATCGTCATAGAAGGAGCTAGAGTCAGAGCGTTGATGTACGCTACTGCCGCTAGTTCAGGCGTAATCACGCCAGCATTAGACGTAGTAGCGCAGACAGGAGGTTTTGAAATCTTCCGGAAAAAAGATCCAGTAAGCTTGGCAGAATCCGTGGCAGAGAGAGCGGTTAAGCTTCTTGAAGCTTCAGTGCCTAAAGGAGGTCTTACTACTGCTGTACTAGATAATGATCTTCTCGGATTAATAGTGCATGAAGCTTTTGGACATACAGCTGAGGCGGATCTAGTATTAAGTGGTACGATCTTAACGGGTAAAATAGGCGAGAAGGTAGCATCGAAATTGGTTACAATTATCGATTCGCCTGGTCCTGAACATGCCTTTGGTTGGACGCCTTACGACGATGAAGGAGTAAAAGCTAGAGATGTCGTTATAGTTGAAAATGGAGTGCTAAAAGAATATATGCACACAAGGGAGACAGCGGCTATAATGGGGACAGAGCCCACGGGAAATGGAAGAGCTCAGAACTATAGCTATGCCCCTCTAGTTAGAATGAGAAATACCTACATGGCACCTGGTAGCTGGAATCCAGAGGAAATAATAGCCGAAACCAGGGAAGGATGGTACTTAAAGAAGGGGCTTCACGGACAAGCGGATGCTAATGGTGAATTTATGTTCGCGGTTCAAGAAGCTTGGGAAATAAAAAACGGCGAATTGGTTAAGCCTTATAGGGGAGTTGCCGTATCCGGAAATGCAATTGACGTGTTGAAAAGCATAGATGCTGTAGGGAAAGATCTTATTATAGAATCTCCCGGGTTCTGTGGTAAAATGCAGTCTGTCCCAGTAGATGGAGGAGGTCCTCACGTCAGGTGTAAAATTATAGTAGGTGGTAGGTAATGGAGCTGCTTGACTTAATCATTAGGGAAGGCAAGAATCTCGGCGCGGGAGAAATTCTAGCCAGTTATAGAATTGCTAGGAGACTAAGAGTTGAAATAGAGAATAATGAAGTTACACGTGCAAATCAATCGGTGGAGAAGAGAATAGCAATTAACGTGGTGATTGATAAGCGGCTTGCTACGGCCACAACAACCATAGTTTCAAAAGAAGAAATACTAAAAATTATACGGACAGCTGTGAATATGGCTAAAGCGTCTAAGCCTAACAGGTATTGGAGCGAGCTACCAGACCCGAAGCCTTTGCCTAAAGTTGGGAAGCTTTACGATAAGAATCTTGTTAGTCTTTCTGCAGGTGAAATTACTGAAATGGCCTGGGAGACAGTTGAAGCTGCCTTAAGCTTGGATGAGAGGGTTTCTGTCTCTGATGGATTAATAGAATCGGTTATAATGGAAAAAGCTTTAGCTACTTCTAAAGGCTTTAAGGGAGAGGAAAAAGGAACGTTAATATGGGGGTATGTATCAGCTGTAGCTAAAGAGCATGGTGAAGTAGGCAGTTTTTCATTTTCTATAGATGCTAGTAGAGAGCTTAAAGTCGATTTTGCAGAGCTTGGAAGGAAAGCCGCGAAATTGGCAATCGAATCTTTAGGAGCTAAACCTGTAGAAAGCTTTAAAGGTACATTGGTCATGGATCCCGACGTAGCTTGGTCATTTTTTTCCACGTTTTCATCGGCTTACAAAGCGGATAACGTATGGAAAGGGAGCAGTCCTTTAGCTGGTAAAATAGGAGAATCCATAGCTTCTTCAAATTTAACAATAATCGACAATGGAGTTATGGAAGGAGGTACTTTTTCATCACTGTTTGATGAAGAAGGGTCTCCTCGAAGAGAAACTTTAGTGTTGAACAAAGGAGTATTAAAGCGCTATATCTCTAACACTTATATAGGCAATATCCTCGGCATCGAAGTCACGGGTAATGCAGCTAGTCTGCTCGATGTTGCACCGACTAACACCGTAGTTTTGCCGGGCGACATGTCTGAAGAGGAAATCTTAGAGGATGTAAAACGAGGAATCTATGTTAGAAGATTTTCTGGTGATATGAGGTTTCAGGATGGGGTAGTCTCGGGAGTAGCTAAACAGGCCTTTTACATTGAAAATGGAGAGCTCAAATTCCCCGTTAAGGAATGTATGATATCCTCTAACCTATACGATATGCTTAAAAATATCACTGGCATAGGCAATAAAATCGAGAAGAAATTCAATGTCTATACTCCTATGATACGAATTGAAAATATAAAAATTATTGGAAAATAAACTTTTTTACTCTCACTTATCTATTGTAGATAGAGATGAAGTTACCCGGCGGGCTTGCTGATATGTGATGAAGTCTGCATCATACTGAATATTTTGACAATAGTCATATATAGCCAAGTCTTTATTACTTAACTGGAGAGCGAAATGTTAGCTAAAAACCCGGTTGATATGCCTTCTCATAAAAAATTTACTAAAGAAGAGCTAGCTGAGGCTTTGAGGCATGCTATAATAGCCGAGCTGGATGCCGTAAATCTATATCTCCAATTTGCTAGAGCTACTCAAGATGAAAAGATCAAAAAAGTTTTTGAAGACATAGCTAAGGAAGAAAAAACTCATGTTGGCGAATTCTTAGCTTTACTATTAACTCTTGACCCAGAACAAGTATCTGAGCTTAAAGCTGGGAAAGAAGAAATTGAAGAACTGACTGGATACGAAATACCCTAAAGGAATTCTTTATCTTCTATTTTTTACTAGTTTAAAGATTTTATATTCTTTAAGACTAAATTTAAGGTATGAAGAAGAGAGTTTATAGTCTAGTACTGTTGATTATAATCGGCATAGTAATTACGTTAGTTAAAGAGAGAAGCCTATTTTTTTCGATTATATCGCTTCTTGCAGGTTTTATCCTGGTGCTAGCTGCCAGTGAGGTAGCTGTAGAAGGATTCAAAGGATTTAGCGAGTACACTGGTTTATCTGAGTATGTAACTGGTATAGTGTCTAGTTTAGCATCTAACTTGCCAGAAGCGGTTTTAGCACTTTTTATGGTTTTCTCTCCTCACTTGAAGGAAGTCGCTATATTAACTGTGATGCTAGCATCGGCTTTCAACGGGCTTTTACTAGGAATACTTGTGATTATGTTAACTTATAAAGGGGAGAGTATCGAGATACCTAGAGAAGCTTTAGAGCGAGATGTGGAAATCATGAGAATAACGATAGCATTTAGTACTATAATCTTAGGCACCGGTTTGATACTGAATATATTTCATGGAAGTCCCTATCTTCCAGTTGAAGTACCGGTTTTTCTGTTGGTAGCTTATCTAAGCTACCTATACTTCATATCTAGAAGGTCTAAAGAGCGTGTTAAAAATAAACAAGTAAGAAGTACGAAATGGGTTTCTTTTCTAGTTCTAGGCTTGCTCGGAATATTAATAAGCGCGGAGCTTATATCAGGAGCGTCAGAGTTTCTAGTTCACGAATTAGAGCTCCATGTGGTTATCGCGGCTACTTTAATAGCGTTTGCTGGCAGTATTCCCGAGCATGGTTTAGCCTTAATAGGTGCGCGGAAGGGACACGTAGAATTAGGGGTTTCCAATCTCATTTCGGGAATTGTTCAGAGCATAATGCTGGTTTTTCCAATACTCGCTATAATAATACCAGTATATCTTGACGGCTATGTTCTTTACCAATTTCTGGCTATAGCTTTAACTTTATGGATAGTCAAGAAAGCTATCATTGATGATGGTAAACTCACGCTAGACGAAGGTGTATCTATACTAATGACGCATCTTTTAGGGATTATCCTATTCGACGAGCTTAGCTGGCTAATTTAAGATGATTTAAAGGTTGATTATATCTGGCTTTTTCTCTAAAGATATTATAGGGATTGGTATCCAACCCGATTTTATTCCGCTGGAAAATTCTATAATTTCTCTGTTTTCCTCCACCTTAACTAGTAGATAAGGTTTTTCAGGAGCCTTTTCAAGTTCGATGTAGTAGAAAAGAGGCAGTCCATAGTATTTATAATAATCTCTAAACACTACGAAAATGCCATATACGTGTCTACCATTGTGTTTGAAATGGAGTATGTAACTATTCTGTCCAAAAGTTCTCATAGAGGTGGCGAATCTTACTAGATCCTTGAATTGAGCCACGCGAATAGATATGCACTTTTCCTCCACAGTCTCGACCTACAATACTGACAGTACCATGCCATATAAATCTCTTTATACTAGCCGGTAACTAATCAAATATCGAGTTGTATAATTATGAGTTTTCACTTAAACGCTCGGTTTTCACTATGGTAATAAGAGAGCCTTTCTTCAACTGTGCTATTCTCTCCAATCCCTCTGTTATTTTGCCTAAGAGATTTACTTTATACCTAAAGATATGAGTTTTGAGCGCTATTCCAAAACCTTTGCCTAAAGGCCAATAGAAGATATCTCCTTCTTTTAGTTCTCTTACCGAATTTTCGGGCGGAAAAGTTTTATCCAAAATTACATAGGCGATATTTCCTAGGAAAAATATACGGCCCTGTATCGGCATGTTATCAATAATTTTTGTTATGGTTAAAGGAGCTATACTTCTCCTTAAATAGCCACGTGCTATTTCCTCATCTTTATGGTAAAAAGCTATAGATATAAAGGATTCCACCATAGAGACCACCGATCAACGGTATTAATTAAATATAGAACCTACCTTACTTAAATAAGTAAAAGGTGGGAGAGTGGCTACGATAGAACCTTATAGAAGGAAGTACGCCTTTGCCGAAGATTATGGAACAAGTCAATATAAATTCGGGCCCCTTGCCGAAAAACCTGAGGTTATAGAAAATAGAGGATTCATAATCAGCGAGGATTCAATAATATATAAGATAGCTGGGATAACAAAGAAGGTTATAGTAGGTCCTGAAGTAGCTCAGTATTTAGGTTCTAGAGAAGACATGGCTAAATACCTTATTTATCCAATGAGAGACGGCTTAGTTGAAAAAGATAACAAAATAGCATGGGAAATAGTGTACGAAATCACTAAATATGGATTATTAAAGTTTACTCCTAAAAATGATCCGCATTTCCGCGGCTTCTATGTTACAGCGGCTCTTTCAGCTATAGCGCCTAAATACATGTACGAGAGAATATTCGATATACATAAAAAGATAGATAAAGAGTACGGAGTAGTTAAAGCCGTAACAATAATCCCTCAACCACTCGCTGTCGCTATAGCACAGAAAACTATAACGTGTATAGTCGTAGAATCAGGGCACGGAAATACCCAGATAACCCCGATCTCCAGGTACCCTATCAGAGGGGGCATTATATCTCTGAACCGAGGAGGAGCTGAGGCTAACGCGATTACTGCTGAAATCCTAAAAGATTCCGGTTATGGAGATTTAGTGCCGGAAGAGACCCTAGTCAGAATGGTTAAAGAAAAACTTGGCTTAATACCAAGAGATTTAGATAAAGCCATTAAAATAGCTAGAGAAGATAAGGAGAGATTTAAAGCAGTATTAAAGATTCCGGGCACGACTATCACCATAGATTTAGGCGAGAATTCATGGATGCGTTTTCTAATCGGAGAAATAGTGTTTAATCCAGAACACGAGATATTCGAGAGCTATTATAGGCGTGGAATGCCAAGGCCTCGAGATACTATTATAGGCGATGAGAAAATACCAGGAACCATAACTATAGGAAAAGCTATAGTCAGGTCTGCCAGTAAAACGCCTCTAGAGTTACAACCACACCTATACAAGAAGATAATACTGAGCGGCGGGAATTTCGCCTGGAAAGTGCCTAAAGGACTTGAAGACGTAGCATGTAATGCAGCTGAAAAAGTTGCAGCGCAACTAAGCGAGCAGGGCGTTAATGCGCAAGTGGAGCTTACAAAAGATCCAGAGTATTCTGTGTGGAAAGGCGCCATAGTCTATAGTCTAGCAGTGCCTGATGATTATAAATGGTCATGGGATAGACTCGAGGGTTGGTATATCCTACATTAAAAGCAGGTAAGCATGATGATGGCTAAGGAGGTGATCATTTCCCGGTTAAAAGAATACTTTTTAAGCAGAGGAGTTGAATTACTCCTTCCTGAAGAGCTTAAACTCGATAATGCTATAATAGAATTCTTTGATTTATTTCTAAGAGATGGAAATAATTTGATTGCTATTAAAGCTTATTCTCCTGGTGAGAAGCTCGCACCACGTATAAAGAAAGAATTAGAAGTCTTAGTTGTGACATCTCTAAAGGTGAAGGATTTTATCGACAAGGCGTATATCGCGATACCGGAAGAGATAGGTTTGCTCAAAATTCCACAAGAGATTTTCGAGAACGCTGGAGTTGGGATACTCGTAGTCTCTGATAAAGAGATTGAGGAAAGGCTTCCTGCCAGAGCTTTTAGGAGGTATTCAAGGAGCATAGACAATGCCTTAAGAGAGGAGATTCTGCGGTTTTCTGAAGAATTAAACAGGTTTTCTCATAGAATCGAGAGAGAACTTGATAAAGTACGAAATGAACTTTCCGTATTAAGTAGGCGAATAGACTCTCTTTATGAAGATCTAAACGTGTTGAAAGAGGATGTGAGGCGATTAAAGCATGTAAAAGAGAGGAAGATCGAGGAAATTAAACCTCTAAGAGTTAGAGAGAAAGTTTCTGTTAGAGGTATTGAGGATTTGCCGGATTTTATAAGCGATAATCCGTGGGTTTCAATATTGATAAAGAGGGGTAAAGAGGAATGAGTCGTGAAAACGATAAAAATGTTTTTGAATTAGTCTTAGAGATGCTAGAAGAGCGTTTCAAGGATGATAATAGAAAAGCCTCTCTAGCCAAGAGGATATTTAAAGAATTCCTTATATCAGGGAAAAGAGGGTTAGATAGAATAGTTAGAGAAGAGATTTATAAAGCGCTTGAGAGCGAGGATGGAAATGAAACTACGATTGAAGAAAATAGAGGTAGAAGGATTTAAAGTATTTAGTAGAAACCATAGTTTAGACTTTAACGCGCCGATAGTAGTTATTCTAGGACCTATAGGTACAGGGAAAACGTCTATTCTTGAAGCTGTAGAGTACGCTTTATATGGCAGTTTATACTCGATTAAAATCAGAAGAGAGTTTAGAGTAGAAGATTTAATCAACGATTTTTGCGATAATTTGGCGGTTAAGCTAATTCTTACTGATGAGAATGGAGTCGAATATGAAGTTTACAGGTACAGGGACAGAGCAGGGAGGGTAAAAGCATATCTTAAGGTAAACGATGAAACAATTGAAGATGAATGGAGTAAGATAGATTCTCAAATAGAGCATTTACTTGGAATAGGTTTAGAAGGTTATGCGAGACAAATAGCGTTGAGGCATAGAGAGATAGAGGATATAATATATGGCACTGATATGCAGAGAAGCGAGGCACTGGATCGGCTTTTAGGAATTGAAACTCTTGAAAAAATCTTCAGAAGTATACCTTTAAAAAGGATAGAGGATGAGCTTTCTAAAATACAGAATCAAATTGAAATTATAGATATCAGACTTAGAAAGGAAGAGCCATTAGACGAACTCGTAGGAAAGCTTGAGAGATATAAGAAAGAACTTTTCGAAGCTGAAGAGAAAATTAGAGAGAGAGAACGTTTGTTATCCAGATACAGAGATGAACTTAAAAAATTAAAAGAAAAGGAGAAAGAATATGAAAAAATAAGAGAAAAAGAAATAACACTTAAAGCCGAGATAGCGCAATTAAAGAAGAGATTAAAGGCTCTCGAAAAAGAAGTTTTAGAAGAAGATCTCGGAGTATTGGTTGAAAAAATCCGCTCGTCAATAATGTCTGCTCTCAAGGAAATTATGGCTTATAAAGATCTGGAGGAAATTGAAAAACTAGAGTTATCTCAAATAAAGCTAGATGTTATGCTTAGGGTATTTCATGAGAAGTTAAGAAAGCTTGAAATAGCTCTTGAAAATATGAATGAAGAAGCGTTAGATATTAACTATCAGCTAGCTTCTCAGCGTAATCACTATAATGCTTTAAAACGGAAACTAGCAGATTTAGAGGCTAAAATGTATACATTAGAGAAAGAATACAATACTTTTAAATTTTTAACTGAAAAATTTGGATCTAGAGCAGAGATACGTAAGAAAATTGAAAAACTTGAAATTGAACTCGGTAAAATAGATAATCTAATTAGATTAAATACTTGTATAAACGATCTTGGAAAACATGTACTGAGTGCTTATATTAAGAATGGAGAAGCGGAATGTCCTGTATGTGGGACTGAGATAGACGATGAGATTTTAAAAAGAATAAAAAAGAGGTTATCTGCTCCAAGAGAGGAAGTATTCAATAGAGACAAAATACTTAAGAATCTAGAGGAACTCAAAAGAGCCTATTCAAAACTTATCGAACTAGAGGAGAAAATAATAGAAATGAGAGAAATCGAAAATGAAAGAAATAATCTGGCTAAAGAATTAGATGAAGTCTCTGCTAATATTGAAGAACTTGAAGATTTAATTAGCGATATCGATTTTAAAATCAGTAGGATTAACAATTTGATTGCTTCGGCATCTTCTCTTCTTTTAAAGTTGGCTAGAGTTAGAGAAATAGTCGAGTTAAGAAAAGAGCTTGAAGTTAAAAAGCAGGAGTTAAATAAAGTTCTTAAAAAAGCTATGGAAGTGGAATTCGACAAAAATTATTACAATACGATTGAAGAGAAGTACTATGCTGCTCTCTCCGAATATAATAATCTTTCCTCATGTTTGAAAAAGCTAAACATAGATATTGAGAATCTTAAAGAAAAAATTGCTTATATTCAAGAGTTGGTAAACAAAAAAGTTAGGTTAGAAAAGAAAGCTGTTAAGCTTTCTAGACTAAGGGATGACCTTATCGAAATTAAAGCTGCATTTAGAGAAATACAATCCTCGATAAGAAGAATCGTTGTAAGGCGAATTATAGAGAAAATGAACGATCTTTTTCAACAAATGTACGTACACCCGGACTTCTCTGAGCTTACCATTAAAATCAGAAATGTAAAGTTTAAGAGAGAAGGGAGAGAGTATGAGAGAAGCATGTACGAAATACTTGCAAAGAGAACACGTGATGGAAAATGGATTCCGGCCCTTAAAAAAATGAGCGATGGACAGAAAAGAATAGTAATACTATCGCTTTTAACGGCGCTTTTCAGGTTATCGCCTCATAACGTATCCTTTATAATCCTAGATGAACCTACGCCTAGCATAGACTATGAGTGTAGGAAAGCGATGATAAAAATGCTGGCTAAAATTGAGGGAATAGACCAAATTATAGTAGCAACTCAGGACGAAAGCTTTAAAAGAATAGTTCAGGATGAACCCGCCGCTGTCATATACAAGTTAAGGCATGAAAAGGAAGGAGCGGACATAGAAGTTTTACGTTAACAGGATAGCTAGGATTAAGGCTCGAAACGAGCAATCAGTTTCTCTGGAAGAGAGCAACACGCGTCTACGACTTTTAACCTATAGCGTTTAATGTATTGTTGAAGAGGGAGTACTATTCTATCAATAACTCTTTTTT
>Ga0180301_10004124_pt1 | contig 11233 bp, 11 predicted proteins | sample GuaBasSediGuay16_FD_121797 | JGI IMG/M metagenome (GOLD analysis project Ga0180301, IMG submission 121797) | Subseafloor sediment microbial communities from Guaymas Basin, Gulf of California, Mexico - Guay16, Core 4569-2, 12-15 cm | ecosystem: Environmental > Aquatic > Marine > Hydrothermal... | reverse complement strand
TATAGGATATGGTGTTCTTAGCGCCGTAGAAAGCAGACCTATAGAAATCAAACCTCTTTTCCATTTCTGGCCTAATAGTACTGCACTTACTTTTTCAGGTTGGAGCTGCAATTTCCACTGCCCCTGGTGTCAAAACTTTACATTAAGCTTCAATACGCCATCAACAAATGAGCAGTACTATGTTCCCCCGGAAAGACTTGTTGAAAAAGCCATTAGGAACGGTGATGAAGGATTATGTGCTAGCTTCAATGAACCAACAATACATCTGGAATATCTTGTGGACGCGTTTAGAGAGGCTAAGAAACATGGATTATACAATACTATTGTAAGTAATGGCTACATGACTCTGGATGCTTTAAAGGAACTTAGGAAAGCAGGTCTTGATGGGTTAAATTTTGATATTAAAGGATGTAGGGAAACTTACAAGAAATTTATTGGAGCATTAGATCCAATGGTGGTTTTTAGAAATGCCAGAGTAGCGTTAGACTTGGGTATACATGTTGAAATGGTGTTCTTGGTTGTTACTGGAGCCAACGATTATAGCGAATGTTATGAATGGGTATTGGAGAAGCACATTGAAATTTTAGGTTACGATGTTCCCCTACATATTAACAGATATTATCCATCATGGAAATATCATGAGCCTCCAACCTCTCTAAAAACTCTCTTCGAAATATACGAAAAAGCAAAGGAGTACGGTATAAGGTATGTTTATGTGGGTAATATAGGCGATCCAAAGTATGAAACAACATACTGTCCAAGGTGTGGTAAGCCATTAATTGCTAGATCAGGCTATAGGGTAATATATTACAAGCTTACTAAGGATGGTAGGTGTCCCTATTGCGGATTTAAAATAAATATTGTGGGCAAATACATTCCAGACAAAGGTTTAGGCTTCGTTATCTAGCTTCTTTCAGAACACTTAGAACACATGCTGTAATAATGGATATTTTCGTTGGCTTAGCCCAGTGTTTCCATACCTTAGACCACTTCATCGAAGGTGTTAAGTTAACATGTTTTATCCAGAATAAGCTAGCATTAGGCTGCCCTAAGCAGGTCTTCATATATAATCTTACGAGCTTAGGTGATGGCCAATACCTACTGTAAACATAAACTTCGCATTCCGTAAGTTCCTTCTTAACACGTTTTAATGGAACAATGTAAAATACTGAAAGGACGCCTTCATCCTTAGTGTTAAAGCTTTTGGTTACAATGTTTCTCGGTTCCTCATTATTCTCTACATGTGTTTTCAGTAGAATGTGCATCCAGTTTTTTACTTCAAATTCTCCATTAACTCTTGAAAGCTTGAATGTGCCTAAGCCGTTTTTCTCCTTAAATTGAAGCTCCCATTTCCTTTCGAAAACATATTTCTCATTTACGACGTAGTAGCCGATATTGTATGTGCCTATTGGATCATAATGTATTGTTAACCACTCATTAAGGTTTGGTGTAAAACCTATCGTGAACCCTATGGGACATAGTTCAGGATATAGTGGTATATCGTGTTCCGGAGGTTCATATGTTGGTTTTTCAATGCTACGTTTACCGTTAGCTACCGTTAAAACTAATGTTCCATATTTGCTATGTCTCATACTGAAGTCTTCTAGAAGCGTTTGCGGTATTTTCTCGATGCTAGCCACCCTCCTATAATTTCCTTTTTCGGCGTTTTCAATCGATACTAGATATTTCTGATCTAGAATTCCAAGAATTAATTCCTTAGGTCTTTTTAAATTACCTATTGATTCTACAGTAACCGGATATTTTCCACTAGCTGAAATAGCCTTCAGGATCTTTTCTAGAAAAGCCGAGTATAGTGAATCATCAATTGAAGTAAGGTAAACATGGTTTTCATCGGGTTTCCCGAAATATAGCTCCCCGATTTTCTCGTTTTTCCTATAGAATGAAAAACTACGTTTTTCTCTATCGGCAGGTCTTATAGATATTAAATGTTTTGCTATGGCTGATGCTCTTTCGGCTACCTCTGAAGCGTCAACAACTCTTCCATCCTCGAATTTAGCCCATAGGAGATGCTCTTCATTGTAGAATTTTGGGTCAAAAACTACTCTAAGTTCGTTATCTATGGTTAATGGCATATTTTCTCACAACCTAGCCTTGCTCTGAAGATGACGGTTCACCATATTCGACAGACTTTTCCTTCTTGAAAATGTCTATTACGAGCTTTACGTTTTTCACTTCAACAGTTAGTTCCTCACCTTCCTCCTTAACATCAAATGATACTTCACCCCTAATTTTGAGTAGATAGTCTTCGGGCAATGGCAGATCGTAGCCGTTTCTTATTAGGGCTGTAGCTACCTTATATGAGAGGAGTTTGGTAAGCTTTCTTCCAATCTTATTTATTTTAGACTTGTCCAGCCCTGCAAATGCGTCTTTAAGGGGTCTTGAAATACCTACTGTTATAATGTATGCGGGATCATTTGCTGCTCTCGTAGAAAACTTTATTGTAACCATTGTTTCCAACCCCAACTTTTCTATAGTATGCTTTAAAATTTAAACTTGAACCTAAGATTCTTCATAAGCAAAACTATAGGCTACTATAGCTACTTGCCCTAAGGCTATTCCTCCATCGCCAGGTGGAACCTTTCTGTTAACGAAAACTTCTATGTCGTTTTCTTTAGCTACATCCACTATTGCCTTAAGTATTATGTCGTTTACTGCTGCTCCACCGCTCACAGCTATTATAGGCTTTGTTGAATATGTTTTAACAGCTTTAACAGCTACCTTACCGAGCGCTTCGCCTAATGCGTATTGGACATGATAAGCTAATACCCTCTTATCGATGCCCTCCTCAAGTTTCTCTATCATATTTAACATTAAATCTGAAGTATCAATAATGAATTCGCCTTTTTCCTGTATAATTTTAGCTTCTAATTCGCTATTTCCTTCAGGCTCTTTAGCGTAAGCTTCGAGCTTCATTGCCGGTTCTCCTTCGTATGTTCTTTCAAAACATATTCCCAGTAAGGCAGATGTTGCATCCAAGAATCTACCTATGCTTGATGTTTCAGGTGCTGTTCTAGATTTTAGCTGATACAATATTGCTCTTAGCTCTCTTGTACCATACTTTAATTTGTTAACCAGGTTCGTTTTGCTTAAGAATCTGAGTATTTCCTCTTCATCGAAAATGGAGTAAAGTATTCCGATAAGCATTCTTATAGGGTATTTTGTAGCTAAATCTCCCCCCGGCATTAGCTGGTATTTTAAATGTCCGAATCTTCTGAAACCCTTATACGATGTTATGAGTACTTCTCCACCCCATATCTTACCGTCTATTCCGTAACCGACCCCATCAATGGCTATACCGACTATTTCCTCATGAGGTTTCATGTAGTTTTCAGCCATTACTGAAACTATGTGTGCATGGTGATGCTGTACTCTTAAATGAACTGAACCATACTTATCAGCGTATTCTTCGGCAAGCCTCGTTGTAGCATAGTATGGGTGAAGATCCGAAACATAAACAGCCTCATTTAAATTAACTCTATAGGTTCTACATAGGAACTTTAATGCTTCATCCATATACTCCAACGTTTCGTAGTCGTCGACGTCGCCTATGTACTGTGTTAGTATTGCCCTGTTTTTAATGAGAATAGCTCCTGCAGTTGCTAATTCTGCACCAAAGGCCACTATGGGGTTTTTAACTTCAATAGGTAATGTAAACCATTTGGGAGCGTAACCTCTACTTCTTCTCAGGAATGTGGGTTTACCTAGTGTTAGTCTTACAACACTATCGTCAACTCTGTTAACTATTCTCCTATTATGTAGTAATATGTAGTCAACATATTTTGAGAGTTTATTTAAAGCACATTCGTTCGTTATGCACATGGGTTTTCCTTTAGGGTTACCACTTGTCATGATTAAGTATTTGTCTTTAGTGTACATTAATAGAATATAGTGTAGGCCAGTATAGGGAAGCATAACGCCTATTGTACTTAGCCCCGGAGCTACATACTCGGAAATAGGAGTATTTTCTCTCTTAGGTAAGAGAACTATTGGTTTCTGAGGGGAGAGCAATAGCTCCTCTGCTTCTCTAGGCACATAGGCTATTTTCTTAACAACATCAATATTTAACGCCATGAGCGCAAATGGCTTTTGAGGTCTTCTCTTTCTCTCACGTAGCGTAAGAACTACTTCGTCATTTGTAGCTAAAGCTGCTATATGGAATCCTCCTAAACCCTTTATTGCTACAATGTATCCTTCATCTATGAGCTTAGCAGCAAATTTTATTGGATCCTCTGTTTCAACGAGTTCCCCTGAATTATTAACTAACCAAACCTTCGGTCCACACTTGGGACAGCTTATTCCTTGAGCATGGAATCTTCTAATATTTCCTGGGTCTCTATATTCACTTAAGCACTCTTCACATAATGGGAAATCTCTCATTGAAGTGTTTTCTCTATCGTAAGGTATTTTCTCTATCATTGAAAACCTTGGACCACACCAAGCACAACTATTAAACGGATACATATACCATCTAGAATTTCTATCTAGAATCTCTCTCAAGCAGTCATCACATATGCCTATATCTGGAGGTATCATTGAGAACATCTTGGGGTTCTTACCGCTTTTTAAAATAGAAAACTCTTTGAAGACTTTAGGTTTAGACTCCTCTATTTCAAGTATTTCTATTTCTGCTGGAGGAGGTTTCTCTATAACGAGGTCCCTTATGAAGTTTAATATATTCAGTAGAGAACCTTCGACATGGATTTCTACTTCACTACCGCCTAGGTTCTTAACGTATCCCTTAATCCCATTTTTAACTGCTATTCTATACACGAACGGTCTAAAACCTACTCCCTGAACTACTCCTGAAACTCTAAGTTTTAAAGCAACATTTTCCTCCATAAGCACTCCACTTATTTGGCATTGAAGTAAGCTAATATAAGTTAGTAATTGCATATGCTCTATAGAGCACTACGTAGATAACCTATAATATTTTGTTCAGTGAAGGAAGGATTTAAGAGGGCATTTAAAATGTGTCTGGGTATACCTGGTGTCGTTGTTGAAGTAAAGGAAATGACTGCAATAGTGGATTTCGGAGGAGTTAAAAGGGAAGTTGATAAGCTCCTCGTACCTGATGTTAAACCCGGAGATTACGTTATAGTTCATGCTGGAGCAATAATTTCTAAACTGAGCTGCGAAGAAGCTGAAAAAACAATTGAAGCTTGGAAAGAAGTTTTAGAAGCACTTGGAGTTTAATGCTTCTCCTTGAAAAGGACAAGTAGAATTATTAGTAATCCTGCTGCTATAGCTAATCCTCCTAAAACACTTCTCAAAATAAGCTTTATTTCTGGGAAAACAAGTACTCCCACTAAGATTAGCATTAACCCTAAGATTATTAATCCTTGTTCACGCTGTGTTGTTTTCTTAGCTACGGGCTTTGCTTTACCAACATGCTCAGTAGGCTTCTTAGGTATAATGGCACACGCCAGAATGTAGAAGAGTACTGCTGCAGCAGGGTTTATTATGAAGAAAAGTACGAAAACTATTCTCACAATTGTCGGATCAATGTTAAAGTACTCTCCTAATCCCCCACATAAACCGCAAATTATTTTGTCCTCCGTTGATCTGTAAAGTCTTTTTTCTTCAGACATAGTATCCAGCCCTAGCATATTCTTGGAACTATTTCTCCAACGGGGGTCTCAATTATTCTTAAACCTCCAGTTACTGTTTCTAAAAGCACATATCCTTCCCTACCTTTCTTTGCTTCACCTATTATTGCGGCATCCTTATATCCCTTACTTCTCAGTGCATCAACTAATTCCTCTGCTTTCTCCGGTGAAACAGCAATTAATGCTCTACCTTCTGATGCTAGTGTGAGGGGGTCGACACCTAACATTTCACAGTAAGCTTTAACGTTCTCTCTTAGCGGTATATTTTCCTCTTTAACAATGATTGTTAGCTTAGATTTCTTAGCCCACTCGTTAAGGGCCATAGCTAATCCTCCTCTAGTAGGGTCTTTCGCTGCATGTATTCCTCCTATTTCAAACGCTGTTTCCATAGCCTCAATTATAGGAGCGCAATCGCTAAGTATGCTTTGATCTTCAACACCGATGCCTGATTGCGCAGTTAGAATTGCTGCTCCGTGCTCCCCTATAGTTCCTGTTATCACTATTTTATCTCCCGGTTTAATATTGTAATCCGAAATTAACCTATCCTTAGGTATTATTCCTAAGCCTGCCATTGTTATCACTATTTTGTCGAGTTGTCCTTTAGGCATAACCTTAAAGTCGCCACCTATTAATGCTACACCGTATTTTTCAAGTATTTCACGCATTGAAGAAACTATTTCATCTAAAAGTTTAATTTCAAATCCCTCCTCAACAACCATACTATCCATTGCTGCTATAGGCTTAGCTCCCATAACTGCTAGGTCGTTTAATGTTCCTGTTGCAGCTAGCTTACCTATGTTTCCTCCAGGGAAAAATATTGGGTTAACAGTGTAGCTATCGACAGTTATTGCTAAATAGTTTCCATCAGGAAGAGGAATTGTTGATGAATCCTCAAGTTCATCTAAGCCGAAGCCCGAAGAAACCTTCTTAATCCTAAATTTTCTAACAAAAAAGCTCTCTATTATTTCGGATGTTTCTCTACCGCCAGCTCCATGAGCTAAAGTTATTTTTTGAACCCTAACCATTCATTAAGCCTCCTATCCCCTTTAAACTCACACTATTGAAAGCGCATTTTATGTGAATCCTAAGTCGGCACATATAGTATATTGTTAGTTGAAAATATATTTTACAGGAACCCGAATCTCTAAACTATGATGTGAGAGGGCAATGCAGATGAATAGTGAAAAACTGCATGAGGGACTTAGGAAAATAATTAGGATGTTTAGAGAATCGGAGCTTCTTAGGGAAGCCGTTAAGAAAATACATAGACTAGCTCCTTTAGCTCTAAGAAAAATTGATGGAGATAAGATAAAGATAATGCATGTTTGCGGAACACATGAACATACAATAACATATTATGGTTTAAGAAGTCTTATGCCTGAAAATTTAGAGCTTATTGCAGGACCCGGATGCCCCGTATGTATAGCTCCAACAAAGGTTGTCGATGAGTCCATAGAGTTAGCGTTAAACTACGAAGTCACATTGCTAACCTACGGAGACATGTATAAGGTTCCCGGAACCAATATGAGCCTAGCTGAAGCAAGAAGCTTAGGAGGAGATATTAGAATAGTTTACGGATTCCTTGATGCTTTAAGAATAGCTAAAATGAATCCTAAGAGAACACATGTTTTCCTAGCAGTAGGCTTCGAAACAACCCAGCCAACAGTTGCTAGCCACATAGTACTAGGGACAGTACCTAGCAATCTAAAATTACTTGTCGCCTACAGACTAACCGTTCCAGCAGTACACTACGTCTTAAACCAACCAGATATACCGTTGAATGGAATAATCGCTCCAGGCCATGTCACCGCAATTACAGGTGCTAAAGCATGGAAATTCCTACCTGAGGAATACGGATTACCTGCTGTTGTAGCTGGTTTCGAACCTTTAGACGTAATCCTAGCTGTCCTCGAAATACTTAGGCAGATTGTTGAGGGCAAACCTAGGATATTTAACGAATACTCTAGAGTTGATAGTTGGGAAGGTAACATTATTGCTCAAAAATACGTTAAAGAAGCTTTTGATGTTGTTGATGCGCACTGGAGAGGTATAGGTGTCCTCCCTAAGAGCGGTTTGGAGCTAAAAGATCGTTATAGGAATTTCGATGTTCACTCAGAATACGATATAAAAGTACCTAAGTCTATAGACCTACCCCCAGGATGCAGATGCGGAGATGTAACGTTAGGTAAAGCTGTTCCTACAGACTGCCCATTTTTCATGAAAACTTGTACTCCAAATACACCATACGGTCCATGCATGGTTTCATCTGAGGGAACATGCGCAGTTTGGGCTAAGTTTGGAGGTGGAGGAAAGATTAAGGAATTAGCTAAGATTCTTGGTTTGAAACCCTAAATGGATTCTGCAGTTCTCTTCTCCAACTTCTCTATAGCCTTAACCACTCCAAGTATTATTGCTTCAGGCTTAGGGGGGCATCCGGGAACGTAAACATCAACTGGAATTACTTGGTCTATTGTTCCAGCTAAGGGATAGTTATCTGTTGTAAACACATTACCCGAGATAGCACATGAACCTATAGCTACTACCGCCTTAGGCTCGGGAACCTGCTGGTAAACTCTAAGAAGTCTCTCTCTTGAATGCTTGGTCATTTGTCCTGCTATTAACAGTATATCGGCGTGTCTAGGGCTTGGGGCTAGAAGTATACCGAATCTTTCAACATCATATCTTGGTGTTATTGCAGCAGCTATTTCAATATCGCACCCATTACATAGGCCACCTGCTGGTGCATGATATAACCACACGGATTTTTTACGTGCCCACTTAGCTAGGGAGCATAGGAAACATTTTCTTGAACTCATGTCTTCTCACCTTTAACAAGAACTCTAATCAGAAGCTTTCTGAGTTCAGGAATATTTTCTATTTTATGTCTACATTCTCTACATACTGTTAAGAAAAAGTCTATTTCCTCAGGCCCTACTATATCACCCATTTTCTCTATGAGGTTCTTCCTTATCCACTCAGCGTGCCTAACTGTTATGAAGGGTTTGCCACATAACTTGCACTTAACCATGTCGTGCGTAACTGTTGATTTAAAGGCAAATTTATCCTCTGAGGGGATACCGTACTCTTCCATTAAATGTATCGCGTCTACAGGGCATGCTTCCTCACATCTAGCGCAGAATGTGCATTTACCATACCATACTTCAAGAGTTCTTTTACCGTCTTTTTCTGTTACTGTTATAGCATCTGCTGGACACACGTGAGCACAGGCCATACAGCCCATGCATTTGTCTTGGTCATAAACTGGTGGTCCACGATATTTCTTCGGGAAGTACGGTTTGGTGGCTGGGAAAGCCTCTGTAACGGGGCTTGTGAAGTACTTTAAAGCCTCTTTAATAATGCTTGACTTCATTTTAGAACACCAACCCCGCACAAACTCTTATAGCATCTATTAGTGCAAGTGCTGCGGCAATCTTCCATAGAGGCCATCCCGCTTGCTCAATACGTAATCTAGGATTGATTACGTCAATAAATGCGAATATGAGTGCAAAAAGTACGATCTTGCCTATGAATATTAGCGCGTCCGCTATGATATTTCCTATTACTGGCCATCCTAGGAATAATGTTGCTGCTAAAGCTGAAACCGCTAGCCACTTAAACACTTCGCTTAATTCAAAGAGGGCTCTTAATGAGCCTGAGTATTCCGTGTAGGGTCCTGCTACGATTTCTGTTTCAGCATGTGGTATATCGAATGGTCTTTTAGCTAACTTTGCTTGTGCCGCTATTAGGAAAGCTATGAATGCTAAAGGCAGTCTTATGGCGAAGGGTCCGTGAAGAGCTTGTTCCTCAACTATTCCGCTTACGGAAATAGAGTTCGCTAAGGCGAAAACTGTGGCTGCTGAAAGCCATAATGGAAGCTCATACCATACGAGCAATGAAGCCTCTCTTCCTGAACCAACAATACCATATGGACTACCCGAAGACATGCCTCCAAATATTATTGCGAAAGTGGGCAGTGTTAGCAAGTATAGTAGAACTATTGCATCACCTAGGAAACTTAATGCTGACTCTTTACCGAAGAATGGAAGTAAAAGTATTGCCGAGAACAATGCTGCAAGTGAAATAGTTGGTGCAGCTATGAACCCTACTTTCCATGCCCTCCACGGTATAATCGTTTCCTTAATTAAGAGTTTAAATACGTCAGCATAAGTCTGGTACCATGGAGGCCCTCTTCTCCCCTGAAGTCTGGCCCTAACCTTCCTATACATCCAAACAATTATTCCTCCAAATACTACTGAAAATATTAGCCCAGGATATACAAGTATTTCAGCTAAGGCAATAAGCAAGGGTATAATGTACATTACAGTCTCACCCTCCTCCTAATGAAGTCTTGCAGGAGAACGGTTCTTTCACGACCACTTCTTAGATCAACAACAACAAGCCTGTCATTGCATGTTAAACATGGGTCAATGCTTATAATTATTTGTGGAGCATCGGCAAGCTTGTTTCCTAGAAGCATAGGCTTAGTTGCGGGAAGATTTACGAAAGTTGGCGTTCTAAGCTTTATTCTCTCTGGAATATTAGTGTAATTCGACTTAACATAGTATATTAGTTCCCCTCTTGGAGCTTCGGCTCTTCCTATATCCTCACTTGGGAAGGGGTATGGTAAATCAGCTATTAGTTTACCTTCAGGCATGTTTTTAAGAGCTTGCCTTATTATCTTAATTGATTCTAAGGTTTCCCTAAGTCTAACCATAATTCTACCATAAACATCGCATGTATCTTCAACACATACTTCAAAGTCGAAATCTTCAAAGTTAATGTATGGATCATCTTTCCTAATATCCTCCTCTATTCCTGAAGCTCTAGCTGTAGGTCCTACTACGCAGTATTTTCTAGCTTCCTCCTTTGTTAAAACACCTACCTCGGATGTTCTAGCTTTTATTGTTTTATCTTCTTTAACAGCCTTTATTAGGTAAAGTGTTCCTTTTTCAACAATCTTAAGTTTCTCTTCAATGTATTTTGCTAGTTCAGGTGTAATGTCTCTTCTAACACCGCCGATAGTGTTTACTGAGTAGTTAACTCTGTTTCCGGTAAGAGTCTCTACAACATCCATTATTGCCTCTCTAGTAGCCCATGAGTGCATAAATAGTGTGTCGAAACCTATAGCGTGCATTGCAACACCGAACCATAGTAGGTGGCTATGGATTCTATTTGCTTCATGCTCTATTACCCTAATGTACTGTGCTCTCTTAGGCACATCAATCCTTAAGCAATTCTCAACAGCAACACAGTAAGCTGTTGTGTGAGCATCAGAACATATTCCACAAACTCTTTCGAAAAGCTGAACATTTCTACGATAGCTTCTCTGCATAGCTAATTTTTCAATACCCCTATGGTTGAAGCCAGGTTTAATGAGGGCGTCAACGATTTTCTCTCCTTCAACATAAACCTTGTAGAAAGCTATTTCCTCTAAAGCAGGATGATAGGGTCCTACAGGTATTGAGCATACTTTACCTTCAATTTTCTCCATGGCTAACTTCCACCTTTAACAAGTTTTTCGAAAACAGGCTTAACAGGTGACCTATGTAGCCTATCAAACCTCATTTTCAAGGGGTCAAGCCCAAAAGCTATAGCTAAAAGCTCAG
>Ga0180301_10004123_pt1 | contig 11234 bp, 10 predicted proteins | sample GuaBasSediGuay16_FD_121797 | JGI IMG/M metagenome (GOLD analysis project Ga0180301, IMG submission 121797) | Subseafloor sediment microbial communities from Guaymas Basin, Gulf of California, Mexico - Guay16, Core 4569-2, 12-15 cm | ecosystem: Environmental > Aquatic > Marine > Hydrothermal... | reverse complement strand
TGGTGGTAGAACTTATATAATAAGTTCCTTCAAGTAAGAGAACGGTTCCTCCGATTCCTGGAGGTAAAGAGTTTATGGCATTGTTGATTTCTACTTGGTCATCGGTGCCATCACAGACATAGTCAGCCCTTGAGGTAGATGTTGAATCAGAGGCAGCTACAATGATGGTGGGTCCTTTTTTGTCGGTGAGTTGTCGCCAGGTACCTACTCCTTGAGCATCTGAGGTTAAAACATAACCTGAAGCTGCTCCAGTTGGTATCTTGAAATAATCAAAAGTGCCAGTAGCTGCATAGAGATTTGCCCATTTGGCAGTGGCAGAGCCCAAGTCGTAGGTTGTGGTAGTAGCTGGGAGGACATTGCCCGCTATTGTTACATCTCCTCCATCAGTGATGGTAAAGACAGCAGTTGAACCATCTTTGAACTCCACAATGTTGCCAGAACCATCTTGTTGGACAGTGAGAGCGGTTTGGGAAGTTGAGGTGGTAATTGAGAGAATATTGTTGAAGGTCCAAGCACCAGTTATTGTTTCTGACTCGCTCAAGATAGCAATTGAAGAAGTTCCATACTCCCCTATTTTTTCTGCAACAAAAGCAGCAGGAACTGCTCCCAGTTTCTTTCGGGGACTCATTTCCCCATCCCAAGTTGGAGGAGAAGAAGTTCCCCCAATGTTTACCCCTAACCAGAGGGGCTGATTGAAATTTACACCTGTTAAAGGATTGCAAGAACCCAAAAGATGCGAGAAAAGTCCATTAGTAACGGTAATAGCGTTGGTTGAAGTGCAGGTTTCTGTCCATAAGGCAGTGCCGCCAGAAGAAGTGGCATAAAGCTTAAATTCCATATTGTAATTGCCATCGGGAACAGCAACATCATTGGTATCAGTTAATTTTCCCTGATAGTTTATCTGGGGATTGAAAGCAGCATGAACCACCACAAAGCTCCCCAGAGTCAGCCCGGTTATTATACATATATATATGGTTGTTCTGATAGATTTGGACATAGAAGCTGCTTTCAATTGCTCTAATTATCCCTAATTATTCTAATTGCTCTAATCAAATCCCAATTTCCAGGCCTCAATGACCAAATAATTTTTAGAAATTTAGGCATTAGACATTGATAATTGATCAGGTTAATTAAAATAATTAGGTTAATTTCTATTAGTCAACTAAATTACTGAAAAAGTCTTTTATTTTCTGAAACAAAGAAGGTTCTTTTTCTGGTGTTGGGAATGCTGACTCAGGTTGGACTGATATTTCAATTCCACCTGCTTCATCAGAGAAGTAAGTGGTAACTTCTACCTCCTTTACTTCCCCATTGGTAGATTGAATATTAACCGCCTCTACTTCCAGCTCTTTTTTCATGAAATCACCGGGAGCCTTTTGAGAAAAAGGAGCGGAAGTAAAAACCAAAACAGCAGCAATTCCAATTAGAACTGCTGCTGTTAGAATCAAAACTGTTCTTTTGCTCAATTTTGGAAACAGAACTTCTCGAATCGACAGAAACTTCTTGGTCAAGAGATAATCTCTTATTGACTCTCTGGTAGTGAACCAATCTCGGCCGATTCTTTTTCCCTCTATCTTTCCTTTTCTAATTAAATAGCTTAAATAATCTGGATGGTAACCAGAAATCTCTGAAGCTTCTTTGAGAGAAATATATCGGATATCAAACGCTGGTTTTTTCGCCTTTTTCAATGGCTTTCTCGGCTAAACGAGATACTGTTTTTTGTATCTGATTAGCTGATATTTATTCTTTAATTTTCGCAAAATCAAAAAGCCCTGTCAAGGGCTTAGACTGCGGAAAACCGTAAATCAATTTAACATTCTAACAATTTAACAATTTAACATCATCTCAGGGATTTTATAGCTCGCCAGAGCATTGTTCCAATTTCTTCAGCTAACCTAGCTCTATCGTAATCTCCTTGATTGAGATATTTCTCAACTAAAGAGAAATATTGAATTGTTTAATTGTTAAGTTGTTAAATTGTTAAATTGTTTAGTTGCTTAATTGTTAAATTGAAGTTCTGTGCTTGTGGCGTTTTTTCCTCGTAAAGTAAATTATTGCTGCTAAAATTAGTATTAGTAATAGAATATACAGCCCGAATCTAAGATCTTTGTACCAAGGAATCTCTTCTGGCAGCTCTTCAATTTTTTCTATTTCAAGTTGACCAGAGATGGCTTTTAAGGTTTGATTTTTGAAATCCAAGACATAAATAGTAAAAGGATAAATTCCAGATTCGGGAGGAAGTAAAGTTGCTAAATATTTTGTCTTCTCTCGATTTATTCGCAAGAGAAAAGAAAAGTACTTATTCTCTTTCTTCAAGGTAACCATTATTGTTTTTAAGACCTCAGGAACCTTTTCATAATCAATAGAAACAGTCAATGGTTCTTTCTCTTTTAACTTTATTTTGTTTTCCTCGACAATTGGCAATCTTTCTTCTTTTTGCCAAAAGCCAAAATCTTCTAATTTTAATTTTTCTACTTCAGAGGGTGGTGGAACGACTGGGGGCTTAACTGGTGGTTTTACCGGAGGTTTGATGGGTGGTTTTACTGGAGGAACTGGTGGAGCTTGGGGGGTGGCTGAAACAATTGCTCCTGAAGAATAATTGCCCGCTTTATCATAACTAAAAGCAGTGTAGTAATAAGTTACTCTATTGGTTAAACCAGTATCTTCAAAGGATTGCTCTTGTCCGATATATATCGGAATGCCCTCCCAGGGTTCGGAAGGATAAAATTCAATGCTTCTGAAAATCTTTACCTCTTTAAAATCAGGGTCAGGTGGATTTTCCCATTTTAAGGTAATTTTTTTATCGCCAGCAATTGCTTCAAAATCACTAATGTTGGCGGGTGGAGTAATATCGGGGGGAGCTAAAGTAGTGAATTTTTGATCTTCTATTTCTGATTCATTTTTAGCAGAGTCGCGACAAGAAATTTTAAAATGATAAGAAGTGGCTGGTGAGAGAGTAGTTATTTTCGTTGAGTGAGACCAATAAAAAGCATCTTCAGCGATTATACCTTCTTCGTAATCTTTGGTTCTACCCCAATAGAGTTGGCAGATTGTTTGCTCGGTAGTATCCCAAGTTATAATTACTGAGTTTAAAGTGATTTTACTAATTAAGAGGTTATAAATAGTGGGAGGAGTAGTATCAATGATTAAAACTGTTCCCGGAGTAGGTGCTGGAGCAGGAGCTGGACAGTCAGAAGGACAATTTTCGTAATTTTCCAATCTTTCTGGCTCACAAATTCCATTGTAGTTACAACCACAATCGCTTGGACAATTACTCTCGGTTTCTCCTCTTTCTGGTTCACAAATTCCGTCGTTATCACAAACCACTGCCTCACCGGTAATTTGCTGCGAAATGTTGATCTGATCAGTAACACCAAACACCAGTAAAGGAGTAAGAATAGAAAACAAACCAACAACGAAAAGAGTTTTAGTAAATATCTTCATAAACAATAAAAAGATTAAAGAGGTAACAAAATTTTCAATTACCAATTTTCAATTTTCAGATAATTACCAATTTTCAATTAGTAAAACTTTATTTATTTTTTTCTTTGTTTTAAAGAGTTTACGATCTTTTGAAAAATTAAATTTAATTCTTGAGCTTCTTTCCATAACTTTCTTATCTCATCCCTGAAGGATGGAGTTGTTCTTGCCAACATTCTTAGCCAATACTTAGTTTCATTGGATTCTTTTTTACAAATGTAGATTTTATTTCGGAAATCGTTTTTAGAACTTGCATTATTCGCTTCACAGTAGTTAGCTCCTATACTAGTAGCTGATCTAATAAGCTGAGTGATAATAGAAGTATTAATTGCATTTCTTTTTATTTGTTTAGCACAATCAATGACTTTCTCTCCAAAACTCGCTGTTCTTTCTTCTAAGTCATAGAAATTTTTGTTAGAAGATTTGTTCATTGAAAATTATTTGAAAATTGAAAATTGGAAATTAATTAGAGACTACAGTGATGGTAATCACTGCTCCATAGTTGCCGGAGGTCTGATTATTTTGAGGACCGGATTCGGCTTGGAATTTTATAGTAGTTGGAGTACCTGAAGGGTGGTTAGCAGAATAGGATTGGGCTATTATTTCATTGGAAGTTGAGAAGTTGTACCAACAAGCATCGGTAGTGTCATTGCTCCCTGTGTTACAGGAAGAACTATCATCTTTAAATTTCTGGACAATATGGGAACCTTCGGGAGTAAAACCAAATTCAGCGGCATTTGGAGCAACTTCCCAGTTGAAATCCGGAGTGCCTGGCGTTGAGGGCGTATAATCAGCGAAATTATCAGTTGCCACATTACAACCACCGCTCTGACATTTCATTGCTGGTGAAGTTGAAGCACTTATATAGATACTGTAACCACTTGGACTGTCAGTGGTGGTAGTAGCAGTTAAAGTAGCGGTTGAGCTACCACCAGTAATTCCAGGGATATCTGGACTCATCTGTAAAGAAGTGGTCGAAAGCGCCACTGAGAGATAAATCTCTTGCATTTGCTGAAACCCAGCAAAAAGTTTATAGCTTGAAGAAGTCGAAATACCCGTTGCTACCTCCCCAATACTTTCTCTCATTTTATAATTGGTCGAGGTCTGCTCGGTTAACCCTCCGACATTAACAGAACTTTCTTGGATTCTATAGCTTCCACTTTCCATCTCATAACCCAAAACTTCTCCAGAAAGCCAGAAAGGATAAAGACTAATTATTAAAACAATGGGAAGAAGGAGTTTTTTCATAAAGTTTCATAAATCGTAATTAGTAAATAGTAAAAAGTATTTAATAAAACAATAACCGTCAACATCAACCCCTTCTCCATAGGTTAATTCAGAGCATATACAAATTACGGTTGACGATTGACGGCTTACGATTTGCGTCTAATTTCAAAATGAGTAGCTACCCACCAAACAAACCAGATAAGCAGGAATAATCCAACCAAACCAATTGCTAAAAGTTTCCAAGGGATTACCCAAAATTCTATTGCCTTAACATCGGTAATATTATCATAACCTCGATTGATATAAGCGGTGGCGATATATTTACCAAATAGCTTTTTTCTTTCCCAAGTTACTTTATGCATTCTGGAAGAATTTGGTAAAGTGAAAAATGGCGCAACTTCTATTTCTCCTACAGGTTTACCTACCATATTTTTTATTTCCACTCTTCCGTGAGGATTTAAGTGAACATTTCCTTGGTTTTCAAAAATAAATTTAAAGGTGATCGGTCCCTTTTCAAAAAATCTCTTTGAAGGATCTAAACCAAACTCTTTCAAATATCCCTCTTCCTTTACTTCACCGGGAATTCTAACAAATAAAAGAGCGCCGGTTCTAGTTCTAATCGCAATCCCTCCCGCTGCCTCTTGTTCGCCCGGTTTTACCTCTGGAGGTTCTGGTTTGGTGGCAACAAATACCACTCCATATCTACCGCCTGGTTCAGCATCCTCTGGTATTTTAATTTCCACTGGTAATCGCATTCTTTGGCCATGCTGTAAAGTAAACTCTTTAATTTCTGGATGAACCCAATCTTTTAAAGTATAAGGTCCTCTTTTTTCTCCTAGAAATATAACCGTTTTCTCTGGGTCGGGAGAACCAGTCATATCTTCAACCTCTACCTGAAAAGTCATTTCTCTACCTAACCTATTGGTTATATAAATCTCTCTGGTTGTAGAGCTCCCTGGTTCAAGCACTAACTCAATTTTCCCTGGACCAAAAACAATATCGCCTTCCACCAAAGTTCCGGGTAAATCTTCTATCCGATAAGCAAAAACTGAAGTACCCAAGCTCAATAGTACTCCTCCCACAATTAAAATAGGAAATAGTTTTCTCATTGCCTTAATGAATAACCAACCTTAAGAAAGTTAGTAAAAGTTAAGTTATAAAAAGTAATTAGATTAGGATTTAGGAATATAGGGTTTACTTGTTGGTGGCAGTAGCGGTAATGGTGCAGCTGTAAGAACCAGATTGTAAGTTATTGCTTGAGCCAACTTCATCTTGAAGTCCAATCACATAATTTTCACCACTAGGGGCGGTTGGAGAATTGCTGTCAGCTATAGTGACATCGGTGGTACTGATAGGATAGAAACAATGCCAAGCAGAGGGAGATCCTGAACCACAAGAATCTACTCCGTTATCAGCGAATGTGCTAACTACGTTAGCTCCACTGTGCACATTAAAGCCGAATTCTTCGTTTCCTGCTCCTACTGGGTCCCAATCGTAATCGGCGGGGATGGTGGAAGTAGTGTATTCGTCGAATTCTTTACCCGTTCCACCGCCATCGGTGTAAAGCTTGTGGTCGTATTTTATCGCCAATGTCCAACCACTAGCATTACTTGATTCCACTGTACAACCGAAAGTGGTCGTTGCTGTTCCCCCGGTCTGGCCGTTGACATTAGGTAAGGTGGCAGTGCTTGAGCAATTAACATTGATTTCAGCAACGACCGATTGAGAAACACTCACTGTATCAGTGGCAGCTTGGAGATTCAATGGTTCTAAGATCAGAAAGGCCATCCCTCCCAAGAAAACGGAAAGTAAAGTTAAAATAACAATCTTTTTTAAACTCATTTTTCGTGACTATTACGGTTATTATTTAACCTTTTATTCTTTAAAAATTTTCATTTTCGACCTTTTCATTGGTTAACAAAATAAAAATTATTTCTATATTTTGCATCAAATCCCTTTGGAAATTCAAATCTCTATCAACGAACCGGCACCATTAAATAAATATATTCTTGACCTTCTCTTTCTCTGAATATCGGCACAATTATTCCCGAGTTTTCGTCTTCAGGAATAACTCTCACTTCATCAGAAAATGAAGCTTTTATACTCTCTTTAATCTCGTCTAATTCTTGCTTTCCTCTCCCGGCTGATGGGACTACTACCAACCCTTCTTTTTCTGGCTTAGGGAGTAATTTTTCTTGACCGGTTCCTTCTTCTGGTTTTTGCCAGAGATGGGTAATGAACTGATAGCTAGCACGGAAGGGGCGGGAGAGATTATATGAAACAATGTGAACAAAATTCTGTGTAAGTTGATTTATACTCTTTCCAATTCCTTGAATTGTTCTTGGAAATCTCTTGCCAAATTTTCTGAGAGATTGGATATCATAAGTAACATATTGGGTGAATTTATCACCGACATCAGTGAATAAATTTTTTATAGGATTAATCAACACCCCATTAACTCCTTGGGAAACTTCAGCTGCGAATCCTTTAAATCCAAAACCTGTCTGATAAATAACCCTCTCTGCCCCTTGTTTGAGAGCTCTCCCATATTCAGTTAGTGATGATACTGATTGGGATAGTGATTCTACTGATTGGGATACATTAAAGCTAAAATCCGATATACTCTCAGAAATACTATCCCCAACGAAGACAACCGTTTCAGCTATCTCAGAAACAGTTTCTCCAACGTTAGTGACCACCTTTTTTAAAGCTGGACCATAGTATGGATAACCAAAAACTAATCCGATACTTGAGAAAACAAAAACCAGTGCCACGACTATAGCGAACAGCTTTGCTCGTGGCACTGGCTGGAAAGTAAAAGTAGAAGATGAAATTGTTGATGTTACTTCTTTTTTATCCGATACCTGATGAGGATTATATTTATATTTGTTTTTATAGTTGTTAACTTGTTTAACATAATCATCAATCCATTCTTTTTTTGTTACCCAATTTCTGGCAATCTTAATAGCTTTAATTTTCCCTTGTCTGATTCTCAATCCTAAATAATCTTGGGAATAGCCCGAATATCGAGCAGCTTCTTTTAAAGTAATAAATCCATCATCTAATACTTTGAGCTTTTTTCTTTCTTTTTTCTTAGAAGAAGTACTTTTATTCCCAAAATTTACTTTCCTCAAATACTCATCCACCCATTCTTTTTTTGTTACCCAATTGCGGCCAAATTTAACTGCTTTTAGTTTTCCTTGACGGGCTCTTAAACTTAAATATTCTTGGGAATAACGACCTGAGTATCTAGCTGCCTCTCGAAGCGATATATAATTTTGCCCAATTCCATCCATTAACATATTATCGCTTATCCGATAGGAATGTCAATATTATTTCTGTGGAAAACTTCTGTCAATAAATCGTAGCTCCGGGGCTACGATTCGAACGTAGATTACGAGGGCCAGAACCTCGCGTCCTACCATTAGACGACCCCGGAACAATTAAACTTTCAAGTATTTACGAACTGCCAAAGTAGTAGAAACTATTCCTAAAAAGAGAGTAAATCCCAGTTGAATGAGAATCAAGAACAAGAGGTTTTCTTGGAAAAAGCTAAGTAGATCAAAATTTAAAAGCCATCTTTCTAATCTTGAGTTAAAGAAATATAAAGTAGTAAAAAGAATAAGATCAGCTATTAAAACTCCGAAAATTCCATAAAATAAACTTTGGACAAGAAAAGGTCCTCGGATAAACCAATTTGAAGCACCTACCAATTTCATTGTAGTAATTTCATCTCGAAAGGCAAAAATAGTTAATTTTACAGTATTAAAAGTAATTAAAAGAACTAAAATTCCAACAATTATACTCAAACCAATTCCAATGGTTTTTACTTCTTCTGTTAAAGAAAAGAGTCGATTAATCACTTTTTCAGATTCATAATAAGAGACTTTTTCGATTATGTCTTGGAAAGGTCCCCTAACAAGAAAGTCAGAAATGTTGGCATAAAAATTTGGACTTTTAGCTTTAATATTTAAAGAGGCTAAGAAAGGATTCTCCCCTATCTCCTCTAAGGCCTGAAGATAAAGGGGGTCTTTTTTATGTTTTTGAAGAAAAATTTCTTGAGCCTTATTTTTGGAAATGTAATCAATGGATTCTATTTTATCAGAAAATTCAGAGAGCGCTTTTTTAACTTCCAAAATTTGGGACTCATCAACGTCTTTTTTAAAATAAACTGCAATGTCTACTTTCTTTTGAATCTCGCTTATTAAAAAAGAGCTGATCTCTTGCAAAAGGAAAAGAGAAGTCACAGTTAAAACTGCCACTATCATAATAAAAATCACTTGAAAACTTAATCCTTTATTTCGGACAAAGCTTTGCCAACCAAATTTTAGAATACGTTTTAGATTTGTGAACATAGATTGTTATTGCTTGGCTTATTGCTTGGCTTAGCCAAGCAACGCCCCTATTCGGATTTGGTCATTAAAAAAGTACCCGTCCCTTTTTCTTTGTTAGAGGATAAATTTTCCTTTTTTTTGGTCGTGAATAATTTTGCCTTGGTCTAAGGTGATTACTCTTTCTTCCAAGCTATCGATTACTTCTTTGTTATGAGTAGCTAAAATTACGGTAGTGCCAAATTGATGAATTTTCTTTAAAAGATTAACGATTTCGAAAGTATTGTAAAGATCTAAATTACCAGTTGGCTCATCAGCTACAATTACCTCTGGCCGATGGCAGAGAGCTCGAGCAATAGCCAATCTTTGCTTCTCTCCCCCAGATAATTCTTGGGGGAAGCTTGACTGTCGATCAGCTAATCCAACTATCTCTAAAACTTGAGGGACATCGCGTAAAATATCTTTATCTTTGGCTCCAATTATTTGCATTATATATTCAACATTTTCTCTCACTGTTTTTCCTGGTAAAAGTTTGTAATCCTGATAAATTACCCCGATTTTCCTTCGCAGGGATTGAATTTCTCTGGGCGACATCTCTGTTACATTTTTCCCCTTAAAAAGAATTTCACCACTGGTGGGTTTCTCTTCACCAATAAGTAATTTTATTAAAGTAGTTTTACCCGCCCCAGATTTTCCAACAATCGAAACAAACTCTCCTTTGGTTATCTGAAAAGAGACATCAGCAAGAGCTACCACTGGATCCTGGGTTGAATAGTAAATTTTGGAAACATTTTTAAATTGAATCATGAAGTTTAATTTCAGCTTCTATAAATTTATCCAGCTTGCCATCAAGTACTCCTTCAACATCGGAAGTTTCAACTCCTGTACGATGATCTTTAACAAGTTTGTAAGGATGGAAAACATAAGAGCGAATTTGATTACCAAATTCAGCTGAAACTTTTTTCCCTTTAATTTTTGCTAACTCCTCCTCTCTTTCTTTTTGTTTAAGTCGGTAAAGCTTAGCAATTAAAATTTGCATTGCCCTTTTTCGGTTTTCTCCTTGCAATCTTTCAGTTTGACAGCTGACTGTAATCCCAGTTGGTAAATGAGTAATTCGAACAGCTGTCTCCCGGCGGTTAACATATTGGCCTCCCGGGCCGGAAGCTCGAAAAGTTTCAATTTTTAAATCTTCCGGTTGGATTTTAATACCACTTTCTGCCTCTTCAATCTCAGGTAGAACTTCAACTCGAGCAAAAGAAGTGTGACGCAATCCTTGAGCTGAAAATGGGGAGATCCGCACCAAACGATGAACTCCGCTTTCTTCTTTTAAAAGACCGTAGGCAAATTTTCCTTTAATTTCCAAGGAAATCTCCCGAAGCCCTATTCTTCCTTCCGGACCCCCACCTTCAGTAAAATTCTGAGATAAAATACGATATTTCCAATTTTTCCGCTCAGCAAATCTTTGGTACATTTTAGCCAACAAAGCTACCCAATCTTCTGCATCTCTGCCTCCTGCCCCTGCCTGGATGGTTAAAATTGCATTCCTTTTATCATAAGGACCAGAAAGGAAAATCTCTTTCTCTTTATTTTTCAATCTCTCCTCCAATTCCCAAACTTTCTCTTCTAACTCTTCTTCCTCTTTTGGGCTTTTGCTTAGCTTAGCCAAGCAAGCCAGGTCGTGGAGGTCTTTTTTTATTTGCTCCAGTTCCTCAATTTCTTCTTTTAACTCACCATATTCCTTTTGAATCGTAGCAGCCTCTTTTTCTTTCTGCCAAAAATCAGGAGAAACAATTTTCGCTTCTAATGCTTTTAGCTTTTTTTTCTTTTTTTCAATGTCAAAGACGGTCCATCAGCTGATGGAGCTGATGGGATAATTCTTCAATTTTTTCTGAAATTTGGGACATAGCTTCGAGCCGCCCCGCGGACTCGAACCGCGAACCTCTGCTTTACGAGAGCAGCGCTCTAACCAATTAAAGCTAGGGCGGCTTATTTGGAGCGAGAGAGGGGAATCGAACCCCCGCCTTGACCTTGGGAAGGTCACGTTCTCCCATTAAACTACTCTCGCATTTTATTTTATCTTGAATTTCTCTAAAAATTTTTGCCAGAGATTCTTTTCTCTTTCTTTCTGTTCTTTCTCTCTTTCTTTTAAAATTGGGAAAGCTACCACTTTCTCTCCTATCTTTTTAAGATTTAAAT
>Ga0180301_10004122_pt1 | contig 11236 bp, 9 predicted proteins | sample GuaBasSediGuay16_FD_121797 | JGI IMG/M metagenome (GOLD analysis project Ga0180301, IMG submission 121797) | Subseafloor sediment microbial communities from Guaymas Basin, Gulf of California, Mexico - Guay16, Core 4569-2, 12-15 cm | ecosystem: Environmental > Aquatic > Marine > Hydrothermal... | reverse complement strand
GTTATAACCCAAAAGTCCATAAATCAAAGGAAAACAGAGATGATTAGTTATTGAGGCATCGAATTTGTGCCGGTAATAAAGAGGAGTAATAAAATTATAACCCTTCTCCACTGAACCCAAAAGGCATTTTACCCACTCTGGAGTAATACTTTTTAAATCAGCATCGACTGTCATTGCCATTTCAGCCCCTAATTCTTTAATTTTTAAAAAGAAATTAAAGAGATTATTTCCCTTTCCGCAAATAGTGGAAGAGGGAGAAATATAAATCTTTGGAGTTTTAGTTTTTGTTTGTAAAAACACCTGACCCGTGCCGTCAGGTGAATTATTATCGGAATTTATTATTACTTTTTGATAATTTTTAAAATATTTCTCTAATCCTTCGTCAACTTTTTTCACCACATAGGCGATGCTATCTGCCTCATTAAAAGAAGGAATGCCAACTACTATTTTTGCCTTTTTAATACTCGAGGGATTTTCCTCTCTCATCTTCGATTAACTATTTCTAAAAATCTCTCAGTAACTTTTGAAATCTCATAAACCTTTTTTGCTACTTTTAAATTAGCCTCAATAATCTTTTTCTCCTCTTTTTTATTTTGCAAAATTTCTGCTTGTTTTTCAACTCCAGCAAGAGAAAATTTCCGATAAAGCCACCAAAACTTTAATCCACTTTTTTCAAAATCTTTAATAACTTCTTCAATTCTTCTACCAATCACTATTTTTTTGGCAAACCAACACTCTAAGAAAGGATAACCAAATCCTTCTTTCTTACTAGTGGTGATAATCGCTTGAGAAATTTTATATAAATCGCCGATGCCAAACTGCTTTATTCTTCCTGTATAATCATATTCCCGTTCTGGAGGTAAAAGTCCTTTGGTAAAAATTACAGGGAAATCTAACTTTTCAGTGAGCTTTTTTAATCTCTGGTAATACTCTACCCCTTCTGGATCGTGTCTATCTACTTTACCAGAGATTACCAGAACATAATTTTCTTCAGTCATTTTTCTCAAAAAATAGGTTAAAAGAATAGCTTCTTCAATATTCTTTCTGGGAACTACTCTGGCAGGATAAAGGAGAATTTTTGCTCCAATCGGTATTAGTAATCTTTTTCTAAGTAACTTTTCTTCTTTTCTGGTAAGAGCTCTGGCAAAAAGAGTTTTGTCTATTGGATTAGGTAGATAAAATATCTTCTTGGGAGATATTCCCTCTTTGATTAATTTTTCTTTTAAAGAATGATTAATAACAAAAAACCCATCTACTTTTTCATTATTTATAATCTTCTTAATTTCTTTAGGAGAAAAAAATCTTTTGACTTTATTTGAATATTTCTTTGAATCTCTGAAATAATCGTGAACTCTAAAAAACAATTTAGTGCTTTGAGGTTTATAATCCTTAGCATAGAGCGAATATCCTAACATTGCTGGCAAATGATAATCTCCCATAAAGGGATTCTCAATTATCAGGGTATCAATTTCTTTGGTTTGACGGGCAAGTTTTTTGGCAATGATAACGCTTTGCTTTTTAAGTTGGCTCTTTGTTATCTTTTTTTTGGTGGGTAAAAGTTCAGGAATTGTTTTGTAATGTGCTTCCTTTAAAATCTTCTCTTTTATTTCCCCGCCCAATAAAAAAATGTCCAAAGATGGACATCTTTTTTTAAGTCCCCTCGTTAAATTTCTCAAAACTACATTAACCCCATCTCGCCAACCAATTCCATAATGACAAAAACAAATTTTTTGACATTTAGCAGGGGTTTTCACAAACAGTTACTCTAATTCTTTTTCTACATCTTTTATTTCTTTACTAATAAATTCTTCAGAAATATCTAAAGCTTCTTGAAGTTTATCACGTATCTTCTTCTCTTCTTTGGTTAAGCTAGGTTTCTTATCAAGCATAGCGATTTGTTCCTCAACCTCCTCTCTCAAAGCATTGAAAGCTCTTCTCACGCTCTCTTCCACTTCTTTAGTCTCTTTCCTCAACCTCTTCCGCCAAAGAGATACTCGATACCAAGCATAAAAGCCGATCATTACTGCCCCTATAATTAAGACGATAAAAGCTACCATGATGACTGTATAACTTATTGCAATTTTACCAAATTCCAAGAAAGGGGGCAACCCTACCCGGAAACTGACCTTTGAAGAAGGCAAACTCAAAGCCCCTCTTTTATCTTGAGCTTGAACCCAAACTTCATAATTCCCTTTTTCTAAGGGTTCTTCAGATATAAATGACCACCTCCCTTCCTCATCACTTTCGATCTCAGCGACAATCGGTTTCTTATTTTCTTTTTTAATAAAAACTTTAATTTTCACTTCTGGTAAACTCCTTTCTTCCAAAATCAGATTCTGACCAGGGCCTAAACTTTTTGGAAATTTAGTAATAACTGGGGATTCAATAGGTAAGACCTCGACCTCAGTAGTAGCAGAACTGAAATTTCCAGCTTTATCAAAAGCTTTGACAGTAATCGAGTGTTTCCCAGGGGCTTGAGGAGGAAGCTGGTAAGGATTACTTTTCACATTTTCTGTTACTGCTGGAAAAGGATTCCCTTTCCCAATCTTCACTTCGTAATATTCTATTCCCGAAAGCTCATCAGTAGTATCAAAGAGAAGAATTGGCCGGGGATCAGTCGGGTCTTCTCTTTGGACCTCAATTTCAAAAGGTTTTGGTGGTTGAGTGTCAATTAAAACCTTTCGATGGGTAATTTTACCCCAACCATATTGATTTTTGAATTTGATGTGAAAATACCAGATTCCATCTTCCATATCTTCATATTTTTTTGATTCCATTAAACCATCAGAAATAGGCCCAGGGTTAGCAGTTGGCTTTTTATGTAAGAGTAAACTTACTCCGGTAACATCTGATGGTAACTTCCAGGTAAATTCAGGGTCATTATTAGAATACCATTGATTCTCGTTGGGGTGAGTTGGAGAAGAAATAACTGGAGCAACAGGAACTCCTCCAGCAGGTAGTGGTGTTGGAATATACTCTTCTTTTGGAGGAAGTGAGGTAATTTTTTTGGTGGTTAACCGGTAAGCACCTGAACCCGTATTGGCTAAAATATTAGTTCCCTTCCCATCATCAGCCAAAACCGAACCTGCTGCAAAAGTAAGATTGGCTGTACCCGAGGTTTTTACCTTGAAAGTCATATTTAAAATAGTTCCCGCAGCTCCGGTAAATCCTGGGCTCGGCTTCCCCCCAGCAAATTCTATGGTACCCAAAGAATTGGAAAAAGTCGGTTCTTTAACCCAAAGGCTAAAAATAGAATTAGTTTTGGAAATTTTTACTACCTCTAACTTGTCCGGATCAAAAATCAAAGTTCCCTCAGCAGCATTTATGGCCACTCCTCCACTGTTCACTTTCACTTGAACCAAAAAAGTATTCCCCACTGTGTAAGTTCCAGTTGAAGGAGATAAATACAAAGACGCATTCTGAGCCATTACTGCCAATGGGGGCAATACACTAATCAACACGAAAAGGAACACGAATAGACACGAAAGTAATTTCGCGTAGTTTCGTGCTCTGTTTTGTGTAATTTCCTGCATCGCTCTTATTTGTGTTTTTTCGTGTATTTTTTCCATAATAACCAGATCACTCCTCCAATAACCAATCCCAAACCTATCCAAGGAAGGATGTCTTTCCAGGTTATTCGTTTAAGTGGTCGGAAGGGACCAATCAGAACTGTTCTCTCATTTCCAGCCTTATCTACTGCCTTTACTTTAATTATACTTTCTAATTTCTGATCTCCCAGCAAATAAGGGCTTTCCGCCTCTTGCCATTTTCTTTTGCCTTCCTTAACTTCATAGTGGTCAATCCCGGTTTGTTTATCGGTAGTCGAAAAAACAATAAAATATTTTCCTCCAAAAATTGAGGGGTCTTGGTAAAGTTCAATTTCAAATGCTTCTGGAGGAATTGTATCCTTTTCTAATTCTTCCTGCCATTCGTCTCTTGGCTTCTCTATCTTCTCTGGCAAAATGGTCAAAATCGCTCCCTTAGTAGTTAGCTGAGCGGGTGTAGCAAATCCATCATTTAATAATACTTGAGAACTCTCTAAAAATTTTATTTCCCCAATTTTTGATTTTTGATTTTTGATTTTAAATATGATTCTACCAAGCAACCCATCCCAGCCTAGATAACCCCCTGGTACTCCGCCAATGAAAGAAACTGTGCCATTTTGATTTAAAAAAGCAGGCGTTTTTACCCATAAGGTTAAAATAGAATTTCCTTCACTCAAATCCTTAACTTCTAAAATATCTTGAGAGAATTTTAAATCGGCTTTCACAGTGTTAATGTACTCACCTTCAGTATTAAGCCGAATTTCTGCTATGAAGGTGTCCCCTTGATGAAACTCATCCTGGGAAGGTTCTAGGTACAGCACCGCCGCTTGGATAGGAGGTGATAAAGAAAGTAGAAAGTAGAAAGTAGAAAGTAGAATGAAGATTTTTTTAGTCATTTACTTAAAAAATTATTAAGGATTTTCATTACTTCTTCAAGAAGTTGCTCTACTTCTGTGTAGTCTAAATGCGAGAATAGAACTTTTGCTATTTCTATTTGACTTTCTAATTCTGAACCAGAACCAAAGGCCACTGATAAAAATTGTTGTTTTTCCTTCCGATGAAATCTATGATAACTTTCAGCGATATTTGAACTAACAGAAATAGCCGCTCGTCTCATTTGACTAGTTAAACCATATAATTCAGATTTGGGGAAGTTCTCAGTTAATTTATAAACAGCAACCGCTAAATCGCGAGCTTTCTGACAAACAATTAAATCTTTAAATGATTTTGTTGTCGCCATAATTCTATTTTCTAATTCCTATTTTCTAGCTTCTACTTTCTAGCTTCTATTTTCTATTTTCTATTTTCTATTTTCTAGCTTTATCCGGTCCACCAGTACATTAATATTGAAAAATCCGGTAAATCTACTATTCCATTCTGGTTTTGGTCAACACAAGGATTATATTTACCCCACCAATAAAGCATAATGGAAAAGTCAACCAGATTAGTTTTGCCATCTTTATTGAAATCAGCTTTGGGACAAATCTCCTCTACTCCAAATTTACCAACATGGAAACTTAGAACTTTCGAATAAGAACTTAAGAGACCTTCGGGGCTTTTTGCTTTAGCTCTTGTTGTATGCAACCCCTCAGCTAAGAGGCTGGTATTAAAGGGATAATCCCAATTTCCTTCCTCGTCAGCTTCAGTTTCTTTGGTAATTTCTTCTGGGGATTCAACTGAAATAGTAACCTCACTTTCTGGAGCGGTTTGGCCTAAAATATTTAAAATTTCTCCTCTGGTTACTGAAAATTTTTCAAGCTCGATAGTTGGAGGGATAAATATGCCACCGATAGTTGTTATCGTATCCTTCTTAACGCTGGTAGTAAAACTAAAGGTAATTGATCTTCTTCCTTTCTTATCTTCTGCCCAGAGACCAAAGGTATAGGTTCCAGCAGTAAGACCGGTAATTTCTATTTTGAAATTTGCTTGAGAATCAGTTTTCTTGGTAGTTATTACCTTACCATCTTGGAGCAAAGTTAGTGTGGCTTGAGGATAAGCTTTTCCTTGGAGGATAACTTTGGTCTCTTTAGGAGGAGGAACGTAACCACCTCCACCTCCCCCAGCACTTGGAGGCGCAGCAGCTTCGGTTTGACAAGAGGAGCTACAACCATCTCCCGAAACCGTGTTCCCATCATCACATTCTTCATAATTTGACTGTAAAATTCCATCCCCACAATGAGGGCCCATTCCCGAACAATCTGTTTTACAATAACCATATTGCCCATTGTTTGCTCCATCATCACAACTCTCACCTACCTCAACAACTCCATTACCACAGACGGTAATAACAATAGTCACCTGACTTTGAAGATCAACTGCTTGAACTTCTCCAAAAAGGAAAAAAGGGGCAACTGAAGTTGCCCCAAAAATGGTCACTGCGGTAAGAAAAACAAGAATTATTCTCCTGAGGTAAGAAAGTTTCCGAGAAATTCTTGCCATGGCATATTAGCATAATTAGATCATCTTTTGATTTTTTCTACTTTAATCCTTATTCCAAGTTTTGCTAAAGCCTTTCCCCACAATTTAAGTTTCCAGGTTAAAATTCCTGCCAAAATTACTCCAGCAACCAGAACCCAGCGCCACCAGTGGAAACCAAAGATTTTACCCAAAGCTCCTTTTTCCACAACGTGGAACTTTCTTTTGTCCAAGAGAACTAACTCTCCATCCTTGTAAATCTCTATCTCTGCCCAGTATTCCCCAATGCTTAACTTATTGGGCATTTTAGCTATCACTTTTCCTGTCTTAAAGGGCTCTATCCAGTTCATACCGGTTGCCTCTCCCTCTTCTACAACTCCTTGGCCATATTGGTCGAAGATTCGAAGATATACCCTTGAAGGTCTTACTTTTACATTGCCTAAGTTTTCTAATTTCATTACAACTTTAATCGGATCACCCTCTTCAATGTTGGGCGTATCCACTCCTTTAAGACGGAAATCCGAAAATTCTTCACCACTCACCCTTAATTGAATATCAGCTACTGCTCCAGTTACCACAGCTATCTGCCCTTCCCCTCCCTCAGCAGGAATAGCTCTAATAGTTAACTTACCTTGATAAGTGGCATAACCAGCGTCCTTTGGAACACTAACCGAAACTTTCATTGGAAATTGCTGAACTCCTGCTGGAATAGTAAAACTCTTACCTGGTTTAATTTCAAACCAATCTTCAATTTCTGGAGCATCAATTATTACCTCTATCTTCAGGGGAGTTTCTGGTCTAGCTTGAGTCAAAGTAATAGTTTGTTCGAAATGAGCTCCGGGAATTAAATGATCGTTAAAAACCCTGGGGGGCGAAATCCCGAAACCAAAAGCCAAATTAATCCAGCTAAAAAGCAAGAGAAAAAAAACTAAAAGTAAAATTAAAGAAATCTTAAACTTCATTTAAAACAATATTCAAAAAACCTGTTAAAGTTATCCTCTTTTAAAAAACCCTCACTTGAAATTCTAAATTCTACTTTCTATTTTCTAGATTCTAACTTTAATCGGCTATCGCGTCAACAGTGGTGGTCCCAGTGTAGGTGCCCGGGTCTTGTCCGGAAGGTATGCCAATCCTCCAGTAAATATCATCGGACTGATCTGAAGGGTGAGTTGTAGGTTTGACAGATTCTAATTCAAGGGGAGCAGGAGTACCACTCAAGTCAGTTCCACTGCCATACTCTACTGAACTTAGTGCATATTCTTGTTGACCTACCGGAATAGTACTGGTAGTGGAGGTTGAAGTCATGTCAGTTCCAGAAAGCTGGACATCAACGGCTGCGTTACCGGTAGTGGTAGCGGTGATTATTTCACTTGCTGAGCTTGTAGCTCCCGGAGACAAAGTGCCGTAATTGATAGAAGCAGTAACAGTGATAGCATTCTGAGCCTCCAACTCAGGAGGAGTACTGTCGGTTCCAGAACCAGTGGCTGACTGAGAATCAATAGCTGTCACTTCACACTGCCAAGTTTCTCCTTCATAAGTCCCTGAGTCAGTTGGCTCAGCATGGAACCAGATATCAGCGGTACAAGTGGCTGGCCTATCATTACCTGAAGCTGTTCCTAAAGTGCAACTTGCTACTTTGTAGCAATTGTTATCATCAGCGCTGCAATTAGAACCAACTCCTGAGCGGTAAATGGTGGCGGTAGCAGAAGAAATATCATTTCCCCCATTGGTATCAGTTAAAGTCGCGGTACAAGTAACAGTGGTGGTTGTATTTTCTGTCACAACAATCGGGTGGGGAGTAAGGTTAACATTACTGACGGTTGGGGCAGCGTTTCCTACAGTGACAGTTGGAGTAACAGTATTAGTATCAGCTTTTATCTTGGGCACTCCTAATTGAAATCCCATAGCACAGCTTAGAACAATCAGGGTTAAAATTAAAAGCCAAGGAATTGATTTTTTAACTTTCTCTGTCATTACTTATTTTTCGGAAATTATAGATTGATAAATTAAAATTTTCGACCTTTCTTTTTTAATCTTAGTTAAATTGTTATTTTATTATATCATTTTTCTATTATACCAAAAATTCTTGTCAACAAAATTAGTCAGCTATGGCAGAGACAGTGGTAGTACCAGTGTAAGTACCAAAATCCTGATCAGCAGGTATGCCAATCCTCCAGTAAATATCATCGGACTGATCTGAAGGGTGAGTAGTTGGTTTGGTTGATGCTAACTCCAGGGGAGTTGGAGTACCACTCAAGTCAGTTCCACTTCCGTAATCTACTGAACTTAGTGCATATTCTTGTTGACCTACCGGAATAGTACTGGTAGTGGAGGTTGAAGTCATGTCAGTTCCAGAAAGTTCGACATCAATTGGTACATTCCCCGTAGTAGTAACGGTAATTATTTCACTTGCTGAACTGGTGGCACCTCCTGCTAAAGTTCCATAATCAATTGTTGGGGTAACAGTTAAAGCAAGGAGGGTGTTTAAATCCGGAGGAGTTGAATCGGTGCCGGTGGCTGTGGCTCCTTGATTATCTTTAGCAATCACATAACATTGCCAAGTTTGAGTGTTCCATCCCTGGGCGGTAGCGTAATCTCCTTCATCGGTTGGCTCAGCGTGAAACCAGAGGTCTACGGTGAAAGTAGCATAAAAATAATTGCCAGAGGTTGAGGTAGCTGAAGGAGTTATGTTGGGGTAGCAATTGTTATCGTTAGCGGCACAAGAATAACCAACTCCTGAACGATAAACAGTGGCGGTAGCTGAAGTTATGGTATTCCCTCCGTCAGCATCACTCACAGTGGCAGCACAAGTTACCGTGGTTGTCGTATTCTCTGAGAGATTAATCGGGTCTGGCGTTAAATTCACCGAATCAACAGCTGGAGGATTGTTGACAGTATAAGTTCCTTCGGTCCAGATATCATAAGTATCAACAACTCCTCCATCACCCCCTAAGACCTTTTCACTATCGATTTTAACTTGGAGTTGACTTAGGTCTTGACTCGCAGAGAGAATAACCTGGACTGTCCCCCGAGCCACATTATTTGAGGACATTGAATCAATATAGGCCCAATTGTTTCCACCATCTGTAGAATACGCTATGCCCCATTGATCATTGCTGTGCCCAGATGAAGAACGATTAACTTTTAAAACCAAGGCAGTATAGGTATAATTGGGAGTTTGCCAGGTATGGTAAGTAATTGAAGGATATTCATCTGCACCAGTATCAGTCTCAGCATAGGTGTCATTAGGTGGGACTGAAGCATTGTCGTAAGCATTAGCAGGATTGGTGGTTCGACCACCCGCATCGGTATAAGCGGTTGGTCTTAAATACTCAATGTCTGGACTTGCTCGGACAGTTTTAACTGCAGGTGGTACTGACAATTTTCTCCCCAACCCGGGCCAGCCAGAAAAAATCCAAAATGTCACTAATGAAAAAATCAACCCAAAAATCAAAAAATTTTTTAGCTTCCCGGGATCCTTTAGTTTCCGCGGATTCTTTAGCTTCCAATAATTCTTAAAATTTCCAAAAATTCTCTCCATAACCTCCTTCCCTCAAAGCTGGCAGAGAACAGTTCTCTGCCACTTTTTTTTAATTATAGCAAATCACTAATTATTCCTAAATAGGCATTTAGAGCGTGGCAGACCGAATCGGTTCGGACATATTTATTATCGTAGTTCCAAAAAATTCCTCCTATCGCTCTTTGAGGATTTGGCAACTCAGAAGTATTATCTCGAGAATAAGTGTTCTGGATTAACCAGCCAATTACTTTCCGAACAGCAGTTTTATATTTTTCACAGTCAGTTTCTCTTTGTTGTTGGCAAAAGTGATAAATTTCTGTCATTACCTCTGCCAACCACCCGTTACCGCTTGAAGATAGAGCCCCGCCCCATCGGCCGTAATAAAGAGGCTCAGTTGGATCATCTAACTGTCTTTTTAAAAGGTTGCTGGCACAACCAAAGATTATATTTTTGTAAGTTTCTTTTGGATTTATTCTGTAAAAATCACGAAGAGCCATTACCACCCAAGCACTTGAAATTGGATTTGGTGATCGATAGTCGTCTCCTAAATAGCAACCATTTTCAGCTATTCTTTTAATAAAGTGATTAGCTATTTTTTGAGCGGCTTTTAAATATTTTTCTTCTTTGGTTTGATTATAAAGTCGGCTAAGCGCAGAAAGCACCTGCCCATTGTAAAGAAGTGATTCTTTTTCCCCAGTAACCCATTTGCCGTTTTCGTATTCCAAATAAGGTCTCACTACTCCATCTTCACTTTGCATTTTAATCAGCCAATCGCCAGCTAACTTTGCTGACTCTAAATATCTCTCATCTTTAGTTCTTTGGTATAAATCAATTAAGGTAAAAATGCTCAAACCAGCAGTCCCCACTACAAATCTCAATTGTTTTTCCTTCTTTTCAAAATAAAAAGAATAATGAAAAGCGCCCAAAGTTTCTTTCTCTTTTGATTGCATAAAAAGCAAAAAATCTGCCCACTGCGGAATTTTATCAAGAATCCTCTTGTCTTTGTCGAAATCATAAACTTTCAATAGAGTGTAAATAATAGAGGCAGAATAAACGGTATGTAATTTCGGTTCGAAAGAATCGTTTAGTGCATCATATTTTTTATAAAAGCCATGATACTTTGGATGTTCCATTCGCAACAAAAACTCCTTTCCCTCTTCAATTTTTTGTTTAACCAACTCTTCATCAACCTTAGGAACCATCATCACCTCATCTACTATTTCTTTTTTGTCTTTATTCTCATCTCCGTCACCAGAATTCTCTTTAATTACCAGATCTTCTGTTCTGAATAAATTTTCCAAGGGAATTTCTGAAATTTTCTGAACCCAAAAAATTGTTCCCAAAAAGAATCCGCTTACTAGAATTAAAATTCCAAGATGCCCCCAATTAGTTTTTATTTTCTCTTCTTTTTTCATTACTCTTTATTTTAATAGTTCTTGAAAAATAAAAAAAGAGGAACAGTTAAGCCCCTTTTTTTATTTTGGAGTAGATTTTTTAAATATTTAAAGGTGGCTGGAGAGAAGAATATTTACGTAAAATATAATCAGCAAAAATCGCTGCTACATTTCTTCCCGAAGGTTCAGCACACATTTTTAAATCAGGGTTTAAACTTATATCTATAGTAAAATATTTTCAATTTCTTTCAATTAAATTTATTTCAAAAAGGGTTCGGGCTAAAAGCCCTCTATCTGAACATTCTAAAATCGCTTTTGCTAAATGAAATTGTTCAAAATAACAAAACCCGAGAAAATTTCTC